>OBDN01000404.1_pt1 | contig 12816 bp, 12 predicted proteins | sample 1518141 | NCBI WGS metagenome assembly OBDN01 (sample SAMN01760937, study PRJEB22395) | human gut metagenome
GGTCATGCCGCCAGCCAGTGCCAGAGCGGCAGCGGCAATTGCAACAGTCTTGAGCTTCATAGGGATTATCTCCTTTTTCTTCTTTTTTCTGGTGTCAGCCCCCGGCAGCATACCAACTGCCTTGGTTGGGCTGATGTTCTCTTATTATACGCACATTGACGAAAAAAGCAAGCTTTTTTCGTCAAAAATCAACGATGAAACAAGAACTGTTACCATTTTGACATGAATTTGGCACATTTTAGGTGGCAGAAGCATGAAACAGGTTGCATATATGCAGCTTTCGTTTCCTGCTGCTGTGCAGACGGCGAAATAGAGCTGCAAAAAATTTTATTTTCCCCTTGACAACAGCCCACCGCCGCTGTATACTGTGCATCATGAACATTGTTCATGTTGGAGGGTGAGTGTATGAATCCAATGGCAACATCCAAGGCGGACATCCTGAAAACCAGCCGGGAGCTGATCCAGCAGAACGGCTGGGCAGCGGTCAACATCCGTGCGGTCGCGGCAGCCTGCGGGGTCTCTGTGGGCTGCATCTATAACTACTTCGGCTCCAAGACCGAGCTGGTAAGCGCGGCCGTGGAAAGCATCTGGAACGACATCTTCCGCCACCCGGAGGACGAAGCCGTGTTTCAGGACACCCTGTCCTGCATCCGGTGGATGTACCGGCAGATGGAATACGGCTGCCAGCAATATCCCGGCTTCTTCACCCACCACGCGCTGGGCTTTGTGCAGCAGGACACTGCCGACGGCAAGCAGCAGATGCGGCAGACATGGCAGCACATTCTGGACGCCTTGTGCAACGTGCTGCGCCACGATGCCAAGGTCCGTCCGGACGCCTTTACCGAGCAATTCACCCCGGAACAGTTTGCGGGCATCCTGTTCTCCCTGATGCTGTCCGCGGTGGTGCAGCAGAGCTTCGACCCCTCTGCGGTGCTGGAGATCGTGCGCAGGACCATTTATTAAGCAAAAAAACATCCCACAAGCCTTGTGGGAGTTTTTTAAGTCCCAATGTGAACATGGTTCAATTTGGTTTCTGCGCCCTGCAGACCATACTACTGCAAGCCCTTTTCCCTTCGATGCTTCCGGTACGGCTCTGCCGCGCCGGTTCGCTATAAAATCAAAAACCTGCAATCAAAACAAATAAAGGAGAAAAACGTATGAGAGCTGTTATTGAAACCGTTTTCGATATCTTCTATCTGGTCACCGTGCTCACGGTGGGCATCCGCATGATCCGCGGCAGCAAGGCTGGCACCCAGTTCCGCCTGTTCGGCCTGATGGCCGTTGTGCTGGGCGCGGGCGACTCCTTCCATCTGGTGCCCCGCGCACTGGCACTGTGCACCACCGGTCTGGAAAACTACGCCGTGCCGCTGGGTCTGGGCAAGTGGATCACCTCTGTGACCATGACCGTGTTCTATGTGCTGCTGTACTACGTCTGGCGCAAGCGCTACCAGATCGAGGGGCAGAAGAACGTGACCGTCGCGGTGTACGCCCTGTCCGCTGTGCGCGTTGTGCTGTGCATGATGCCGCAGAACCAGTGGCTCACCAACCACACCCCGCTGGCATGGGGCATCCTGCGCAATGTGCCCTTTGCCCTGCTGGGTCTGCTGATCATCGTGCTGTTCTACCGCAGCGCCAAGCAGAACAACGACAAGGCTTTCCGCTGGATGTGGCTGACCATCGTGCTGAGCTTCGGCTTCTATATCCCCGTTGTCCTGTGGGCAGACGTCAACCCCATGATCGGTATGCTGATGATCCCCAAGACCTGCGCCTACGTCTGGACCGTGCTCATCGGCTACAACGCCATGAAAGCCGAGACCGGCAATCAGAACTACCCTTTTCCCCCGCTGCTTAACAGAAACCCCGCCGACAGACAGCGATGCACTGCTCTGCCGGCGGGCTTTTTACATTATAAATAAATGTGGCTCCAAAACACCTGCAGGTTTTTTGGAGCCACATTTAAACAATTTCTTTTCACCCTTCGGTGAAATACTCCGGGTGGCCACTGCGGGCCTGCTCCACCGAAAGCTTATAGCGGTTCAGGTGGCTTTCCAGCGCTTCGCCCAGTTCATCGGCGGTGCCGTGCAGCACCATTTCCAGAATGCGGGTGTGGGCGGCGCAGACGGATTTGTTCTCGTTGGTCTGCAAGCTGAACTTGCGGATACGTTCCACATGCTGCAGCTCCCCCAGCATGTGGTCAAAATGCGCCTCCATGCCGGTGATCTCAAAGGCCTTGCGGTGGAACTGGTTGTCCAGCTCCAGCAGGCGGGTCTCGCGGTTGGGCTGGGTCAGGTCGGCTTCCAGTAAGCGGTAGTTCTCGATGATCTGCCGGTACTCCTGCTCCTGCTGGTCTGTCAAGCGGCCGCGCACCCGGTTCAAAATCTCTTTTTCAAGGGTGAAGCGGGCAAACTGCTCCAGCTCCATCCGCTTCAGATCAATGGGGGCCACATGGGTGCCGCTTTGCGGCTTGATATCCACCATGTGGGCAATGTTGAGCATGATCAGCGCCTCCCGCATAGGGGTGCGGCTGATGCCCATCTGCTCCGCAAGCTCCCTGTCGTTCAGGGGGTCGCCGGGCTTCAGCTCCATGGTGATGATCCGGCTGCGGATGGTCTGATACGCCTGTTCCCTCGCACTCAAAGATGCCATTGCAGTGTTCTCCCTTCGGGGTCAGTTGGTGATATACTAGTATATGACCATATTACCCAACTGCCGGGCAACTGTCAATAGCAGGAGCAACCGAAAATCAAGGGCAATTTTTTGCTATTTTGTTCAATGAAGTGCCCGCGCTGGGCGGTACACCACCGGCAGCCACACAAAAGCCACCGCCAAGCCGCAGGCCACATCAATGACCGAGTGCTGCTTGGTGAACACGGTGGAAAGGCAGATCAGCGCCGCCCACGCCCACGCCAGCACCTTGCGCAGAGGCTTGCCCTCTGCCAGCTTGCTGTGGCTGAAAGCCATTGCCATGCAGGCGGAGCTTTGGCAGTGGATGGAGGGGCAGACGTTCACGGCGGCGTCCGCCTTCCACAGCAGCTGCATGATCCGCAGCGCCGGGTTATCCCGGCCAAGAGTCTCCACGGCAGGACGCAGTTCCAGCCCGTTGGGCAGGATCATGTACACGATCAGGCAGAAGGTCATGCCGGAAAACATGGTCATGCAAAGTTTATCATAGCTGGCGGTATCGCACCACCACAGTGCCGCCGTCACCCCCGCCAGCAGCAGAAACCAGCTGCAATAGGGGAGCACAAACCACTCGTTAAAGGGGATCAGATCGTCCAGCGGGCTGTGCAGGATATATTTCGGGGCGGTGACGGTGAGGTCCAGCCAGAAGAACCAGATCAGGTACACCACCCAGTACAGCTGGTACCACAAATGCGGGCGGCACCGGCTGCGCAGTTGGCTAAGTTTCATGTCGTTTCTCCTATTTTTTATGTGAATTGACGTGTTATTATAGCACATTCCGTCCACTTGCGCAAATGTTTTCCCTGCGATACAATAAAAACAAGCTGCAACTTATTTATAAAAGGAGTACGTCATGCCACAACAATTTCCCGTCATCCGTCTGGTCGCGCTGGATCTGGACGGCACCCTGCTGAACCGCGAGGGGCACGTCACCCCCCGCACCCGCGCCGCTCTGCAAGCTGCTGTGGATAAAGGCGTGTACATCGTGCCCGCCACCGGCCGTCCGCTGGCCAGTCTGCCGCCGGAGGTGGCGCAGCTGCCCGGCATCCGCTACGTTATCACCTGCAACGGTGCCGCCGTGTGGGATTTGGGCAGCGACCCCGTGGGCGCAGTGTACAGCCGCTATTCCAACGCAAAAGAGCACCGCACCAGCACCCCGGTCTGCCTGCTGCACAGCCTGATGCCGGTGGAGACTGCCCGCGAAGCCTTTGCCGTCTGCGAGAGCTGCCACGCCGACCTGCGCATTTTCTCGGACGGATACGCCTGCACCGATGCCCACAGCATAGCGCTGGCCGCTGCCCGGGCAGCAAAGAAGGACGGCACCGAAGCGTGCCAGCCCAACGATGGCCGCTTTACCATTCTGCGGGACGCAGCCGAGTGGATGAGCCGCAACGCCTTTGCCATTGAAAAGCTCTGCGTATTCTTTGAAACCCCGCAGCAGGCTACGTCTGCGCTGCCCCGCTTCCGCGCCGTCCCGGGCGTAGAGATCGTACAGGGGTCGCCGAAAAACGTGGAGGTGACCGCCGCCGGTGTGGACAAGGGTGAGGCGCTGCGCGCACTGGCCGACCGGCTGGGCGTCCCCCACGAATGCACCCTTGCGGTGGGCGACAGCGAGAACGACCGCGCCATGCTGCAAAAGGCCGGGGTGGCCGCTGTAATGGCCAACGGCATGCCGGAGATCCGGGCGCTGGCGCACCTTGTCAGCAAAGCCGACTGCGACCACGACGGCGTGGCCGAGATACTGGAAACCCTTGGCATCTGAGCCAGTTTTTGCAGCAATTTTCCAGCATTTTTACCGGCATTCGCCCCGATTTTTCGGGTCATTCGTCATTTTTGTGCAATGTATACAAGCTCTTATGCAAAACATTGTGCTTGTTGAGTATTACCAAAGACGGGCTGTTCGTTTATACTAGTATCATAAGCGCGTATGGGGGTATTGCGCCCACTGGAGCAAACCCGACGCACCGAGAGAGTTCAAATATAAAAGGAGAAATGCGTTATGAATCCCATCGTAGAAAAGGTCTATCAGATCGGCATTATCCCTGTTATCGCTTTCAACAGCGTTGATGAGGCCCTGCCCCTGTGCAAGGCTCTGGCTGAGGGCGGTCTGCCCGCAGCTGAGGTCACCTTCCGCACTGCCTGTGCTGAAGAGTGCATCCGCAAGATCCACGAGGAAATGCCCGAGATGCTGCTGGGCGCCGGCACCGTTCTGACCTGCGAGCAGGCCGACCGTGCTATGGCTGCCGGTGCTTCCTTTATCGTTGCTCCCGGCTTCGACCCCGAGGTCTGCAAGCACGTCATCGCCAAGGGCGGCATCATGATGCCCGGCACCTGCTCCGCAGGCGAGATGCAGCAGGCCATGAACATGGGCTGCGAGGCTCTGAAGTTCTTCCCCGCTGAGGCAAACGGCGGCGTGGGCATGCTGAAGAACATCGGCGCTGCCCTGAAGGGCGCTCGCTGGATGTGCACCGGCGGTGTCAACGCCAAGAACGTCAACGATTATCTGGGCTATGACCAGATCTTTGCCGTGGGCGGCACCTGGATGTGCAAGAGCGATGTGATCAAGGCCGGCGACTGGGCAAAGATCACTGCACAGAGCAAGGAAGCTGTTGACACCATGCTGGGCCTGAAGCTGCTGCACGTCGGCATCAACACCGGCAACGAGGAAGAGGCCATGAAGGTGGCTAACCTGATCGGCGCTATGCTGAACATGAAGGTCGCTCCCGGCAACTCCAGCATCTTTGTCGGCAACAAGGAGTTCGAGATCATGAAGAAGCCCGGCCGCGGCACCAATGGCCACATCGCCATCGGCTGCAACAACGTGGACCGTGCCATCTATCACCTGTCTCAGCGCGGCGCCAAGTTCGATCTGGACAGCAAGAACGTGAAGAACGGCAAGACCGTTGCCTGCTACATGGCAGACGAGATCGCCGGCTTTGCCTTCCATCTGGTGCAGGCATAAGCGCCTGTCCCCCTTTTACCCGTAAAAGCCCCGCCGCAGCGGGTATGCCCTGCGGCGGGATGATGAAACACCTGATATAAAGGAGAATAACCAATGAAAGTCGTTACTTTTGGCGAACTGATGGTCCGTCTGCAGCCCTTCAACTACGAGCGTTTCGTTCAGGCTAACAGCCTGGAGTTCAGCTTCGGCGGCGGCGAGGCTAACGTTGCCGTTTCTCTGGCCAACTACGGTCTGGACGCAGCTTTTGTTACCAAGCTGCCCGCACACGCCATCGGTCAGGCCGCTGTCAACAGCCTGCGCCGCTACGGCGTTGATACCAGCATGATCACCCGCGGCGGTGACCGTGTGGGCATCTACTACAACGAGAAGGGCGCTTCTCAGCGTGGTTCCGTCTGCATCTACGACCGTGCCAACAGCGCCATCCAGCTGGCTCAGCCTTCCGACTTTGATTGGGACAAGATCTTCGAGGGCGTGGATTGGTTCCACTTCACCGGCATCACCCCGGCTCTGGGCGAGAACGTTGTCGAGATCTGCCGCGAGGCCTGCAAGGCTGCTAAGGCTCACGGCGTGAAGATCAGCTGCGACCTGAACTACCGCGGCAAGCTGTGGACCCGTGACCAGGCTCGTGAGGCTATGACCAAGCTGTGCGAGTACGTTGATGTCTGCATCTCCAACGAGGAGGACGCTAAGGACGTGTTCGGCATCGAGGCTGAGGCTACCGACATCTACGGCGGCAAGCTGAACGCTGAGGGCTACAAGAGCGTTGCCAAGCAGCTGGCTGACAAGTTCCACTTCGAGAAGGTGGCTATCACCCTGCGTGAGAGCCACAGCGCATTCGACAACGGCTGGAGCGCTATGCTGTACGACGTTGCTTCCAACGAGTACTGCTTCTCCAAGAAGTACGACCTGCACATCATCGACCGCGTTGGCGGCGGCGACTCCTTCGGCGGCGGCCTGATCTACAGCCTGCTGACCGGCAAGAGCACCCAGGAGGCTGTGGAGTTCGCAGTTGCAGCTTCCGCTCTGAAGCACTCCATCGAGGGCGACTACAACATGATGACCGTGTCCGAGGTCGAGAAGCTGGCCGGCGGCGACGGTTCCGGCCGTATCCAGCGCTAAGAGCAGGAGGGAGTCCGCCATGGATATCCGTTATTCCTGCAACCAGAAGGATTTCAAGCGCTATACCACCGAGGAAATGCGGGACGAGATGCTGATCACCGGCCTGTATAAGGCGGATGAAGTGGTGGCCGTTTACAGCCATGTGGACCGTATGGTCACGCTGGGCTGCATGCCGGTGCACGAGACCGTGTCCATCGACAAGGGCATCGACATCTGGGCCAACTTCGGCACCCACTACTTCCTGGAGCGCCGCGAGATCGGCATGTTCAACATCGGCAAGGATTCCACCGGTATCGTGGTGGCCGACGGCGTAAAGTACGAGCTGGGCTATAAGGACTGCCTGTACATTACGCAGGGCACCAAGGAAGTCACCTTTGCTTCCGCCGACCCGGAGCATCCCGCCAAGTTCTACATGGTCTCTGCTCCGGCACACTGCGCTTATCAGACCCGTCTGATCAAGATGGCTGATGCAAACCACCGCCCGCTGGGCAGCGTGGAGACCTGCAACAAGCGCACCATCAACCAGTTCATCCACCCGGATGTGCTGAAGACCTGCCAGCTGAGCATGGGTATGACCGAGCTGGCACCGGGTTCCAACTGGAACACGATGCCCAGCCACACCCACGAGCGGCGCATGGAGATCTATACCTACTTTGAACTGCCCGAGGGGCAGGTGGTGTTCCACATGTGCGGCGAGCCTACCCAGACCCGCCACATCGTGATGCACAACGAGGATGCTGTCATCAGCCCCTCTTGGAGCATTCACAGTGGCGTAGGCACCTCAAACTATACGTTTATCTGGGCAATGGGCGGCGAGAACATGGAGTTTGACGACATGGACAACATCGCTACCACTGACCTGCGCTAAAAAGCACCAATCAAACGCCCCGTACCGGGAAACCGGCACGGGGCGTTTTGCTAAAAAATTAACTTGGATACTGTGAAAAAGGAGAACCTCATGGATCTGTCTGCATTCAACCTGCAGGGCAAGGTAGCCCTGATCACCGGCGGTGCCCACGGCATCGGTTTTTCCATCGCAGAGGGCATGGCCAAGTGCGGCGCCGTCATCTGCTTCAACTGCTCCTCTGAGGCCAGCTTAGAAAAGGGCATGGCCGCCTACAAGGCTGCCGGCATCGACGCCCACGGCTATGTGGCAGACGTTTCCGACGAGGACGCCGTGAACGCCATGGTGGCAAAGATCAAGGCTGAGGTCGGCTCTGTGGATATTCTGGTGAACAACGCCGGCCTGATGAAGCGCGTGCCCATGATCGAGATGAGCCACGCCGACTTTATGCGTGTGATCGACGTCCATGTGGGCGGTGCCTTCAACTGCTCCAAGGCCGTGCTGCCCGACATGATGGAAAAGCGCGAGGGCAAGATCATCAACATCTGCTCCATGATGAGCGAGCTGGGCCGCGAGACCGTCTCTGCCTACGCCGCCGCCAAGGGTGCGCTGAAGATGCTGACCAAGAACATCGCTTCCCAGCACGGCGAGCGTCAGCCGGACGGCAGCCGTCACCCCTTTGACCAGTTCATCGTTGCCAAGACCCCCGCAGGCCGCTGGGGTGACCCGGAGGACATGGTTGGCCCCTGCGTGTTCCTTGCCAGCCACGCATCCGACTTCGTGAACGGCCAGATCCTCTACGCCGACGGCGGCATTCTGGCTTATATTGGCCGCCAGCCTAAGTAAATCCTGAAAAAAAATCCCCCCGGCGCTACTCGCCGGGGGGATTTTTTATAGGCAAATTAGACGATTTTAAATGCGCTCCGCGGAGCGCTCCAAACGCATTTTCACGGGAGGGGTCGTAACGAAAAAACCGGCTGCCGCACGTTTTGTGTGCAGCAGCCGGTCAGTGTTTTATTTAGAGGTCATTCTGCCAAAGTGGCCTTTTTCCTCTTCGTCCTTTTTGGTGTCAGGCTTTTCCGCCGGGGTCAGACGCACCTCGGTCACGCGGCGCTTGGCGGTGCGGGTGACCACGCCGTCGTAGCTGCCCAGCGTAAAGCGGTCGCCTACCTTGGGCAGGCGGCAGGTCTTTTCCTGCACCAGACCGTTCACCGTGTTGGAGTCGATGTCCTCGTCCTCCGGCAGACCCAGCCGCTCGTACAGGTCGTCCACGCCGGCGCTGCCCAGCACGATCCAACTGCCGTCCGACTGCTTGCGGAAGTCCTCGGTCACCTCGTCGTGCTCATCCCAGATCTCGCCTACCAGCTCCTCCAGAATGTCCTCCAGCGTGATGATGCCCTCGGTGCCGCCGTACTCGTCCACCACCACAGCCATGTGATGGTGCTGCTCGCGCAGGGTACGCAGCAGCTGGGAGATCTGGGTAGAGCCGGTGGTGTAGAGGGTGGGCTTGACCAGATCCTCCAGCTTGGTCTCCTTTTTCAGGCGTGCCATGTAGAAGTCCTTTTCATGTACCACACCAATGATGTTATCAATGGTGTCGTGGTACACCGGCAGACGGGAGTAGCCGGATTCCGCAAAGGTCTGTGCCACCTCTTCCAGCGGCATATCGTCCTCCACCGCGATCACATCCACGCGGGGGGTCAGGATCTCTTCCACCTCCACGTCATCAAACTCGATGGCGCTGCGGATCAGTTCGCTTTCCCGGTCGGTCAGCTCGCCGTCATTCTCGGCTTCGCTGACCATGGTCATCAGCTCGCCCTCGGTGATGGTGTCCTCCTCGGTGCTGTGAACAAAGTGCCCCAGAAAGCGCTTCCACTGGCTGAACAGCCACGTCAGCGGGGTAATACCAGCATCAGCAGGCTGAGCACCGGTGCAACTGCGGTGGCAACCGTTTCCGGCATCTCCTTGGCAAGGCTCTTGGGGGTCACCTCGCCAAAGATCAGCACCACCACGGTCAGCACCATGGTGGACACCGTAGCGCCACGCTCTGCACCCAGCATCTTGGTGAAAATGATGGTGCCGATGGAAGCTGCGGCAATGTTCACGATATTATTGCCGATAAGGATGGTGGAAAGCAGCTTATCGTATTTTTCAGCCATTGCCAGCACCCGGGCGGCAGAGGTATCGCCGTCCTCGGCGCGGCTTTTCAGGCGGATCTGATTCAGGGAAGAAAATGCGGTCTCGGAGGCGGAGAAAAAGGCAGAGAGTGCCACCAATACTACCAGCGCTACCCAGAGCGTCATACTGCCATCGTCCATAAAAAGGGAAATCACACTCAACTTTCTGTTTTAAATTTAGTTTTATTTGCCCGCCGTGTTCCCATTGTGCTTCAACCGTGCCAAGCGGGCTTTTCCGTATACAAAAATGTGCTTTCCATCGTTGCCATTTCCGCGATGAAAAGCACATCAATGTTATTTTCTATAATAACATATTCTGCACACAGGTGCAAGCGTTTGGCCTGTACTCCATGTACAAAACCGGTAAAGTTTAGCGCAGAACCAATGCGCTGCCGTCATAATCCACCGTCAGGGTGTTGCCCTCGGCATAACTGCCCTTGATGATGGCCTTGGCGATCAGGGTCTCCACGCGGCTCTGGATGAAGCGCTTGATGGGACGTGCACCATAAACACTGTCGTAGGCAGAATCAATGATGAAGTCCTTGGCGGCGGTGGTGACCTCCAGCTTGAGGTGCTTGCCCTCCTCCATACGGTTGCGCAGATCCTGCAATTGCAGATCCACGATCTTGCGCATTTCGTCCTTGGTCAGGCTCTTGTAGTAGACGATCTCGTCCAGACGGTTCAAAAATTCGGGGCGGAACTTGCTCTTGAGCAGCAGGTCGATCTGGTGCTTTGCGTCCTCGCTCAGCTCGTTGGAGCCCTGTGCACGGCGCTGCTCCAGATCGTTCAGGATGATGTCACTGCCAAGGTTAGAGGTCAGGATGATGACCGTGTTCTTGAAGTCCACGGTGCGGCCCTGACTGTCCGTGATGCGGCCATCGTCCAGCACCTGCAGCAGGATGTTGAACACATCGGGGTGGGCTTTTTCCACCTCATCGAACAGCACCACGCTGTAAGGCTTGCGGCGCACAGCCTCGGTCAGCTGGCCGCCCTCTTCATAACCGACATATCCCGGAGGCGCGCCGATCAGGCGGCTGACGCTGAACTTCTCCATATATTCGGTCATGTCGATACGCACCATGTTGCGCTCGTCGTCAAACAGTGCCTGTGCCAGTGCCTTAGCCAGTTCGGTCTTGCCCACGCCGGTGGGGCCGAGGAACAGGAAGCTGCCGATGGGGCGGTTGGGGTTGGCGATACCGGCGCGGCTGCGCAGGATGGCCTCGCTCACCTTGGTCACAGCCTCGTCCTGCCCGATGACCCGCTGGTGCAGCACATCGTCCAGATGCAGCAGCTTCTCGCGCTCGCCCTCCACCAGCTTTTCTACCGGGATGCCGGTCCAGCGTGCCACGATGCGGGCGATCTCCTCGTCGGTCACGCGGTCGCGCAGCAGGCTGTCCTCCTTCTTGGCGGCAGCCACCTTTTCCTCTTCGGCCAGCTGCTTTTGCAGCTGGGGCAGTTTGCCGTACTTCAGCTCAGCGGCCTTGTTCAAGTCGTACTCGCGCTGGGCTTTCTCGATGGCGGCATTGGTCTGCTCGATCTGCTCGCGCAGGGTCTGCACCTTGCCAATGGCATTCTTTTCGTTCTCCCACTTTGCCTTCATGCTGCGGAACTTATCCTGCAACTCGGCAAGCTCCTTTTCCAGATCCTTCAAACGGCTCTGGCTCAGGGCATCGGTCTCCTTTTTCAGGCTCACCTGCTCGATCTGCAGCTGGGTGATGCGGTGTGCCAGATCGTCCATCTCGCTGGGCATACTGTCCATCTCGGTCTTGATCATGGCGCAGGCTTCATCCACAAGGTCGATGGCCTTATCCGGCAGGAAGCGGTCGGTGATATAGCGGTCGGAAAGGGTGGCAGCGGCGATCAGGGCGCTATCGTTGATCTTTACGCCGTGGAACACCTCGTACCGTTCCTTCAGGCCGCGCAGGATGGAGATGGTATCCTCCACAGTAGGCTCATCCACCTGCACCGGCTGAAACCGGCGCTCCAGCGCGGGGTCTTTTTCGATATACTGACGGTACTCATCCAGCGTGGTCGCGCCGATGCAGTGCAGCTCGCCGCGCGCCAGCATGGGCTTGAGCAGATTGCCTGCGTCCATAGCGCCGTCGGTCTTACCGGCACCCACGATGGTGTGCAGCTCATCGATGAAGAGGATGATCTTGCCCTCGCTCTTCTTCACCTCGTTCAGCACGCTCTTTAAGCGTTCCTCGAACTCGCCGCGGTACTTTGCACCGGCCACCAGAGCACCCATGTCCAAGCTGAACACGGTGCGGTTCTTCAGGTTTTCGGGCACATCGCCACGCACGATGCGCTGCGCCAGACCCTCGGCGATGGCGGTTTTACCAACGCCGGGCTCACCGATCAGGCAGGGGTTGTTTTTGGTCTTACGGGACAGGATACGGATCACATTGCGGATCTCCTGATCTCGACCAATGACGGGGTCCAGTTTCTGCTTGCGGGCAAGCTCTACCAGATCCTGACCGTACTTCTGCAATGCGTTGTAGGTGTCCTCCGGGTTATCGGTGGTCACCCGCTGATTGCCGCGCACGGCGGTAAGCTGCTGCAAAAAGGCGTCCTTTTTCAGGTTGAAGGCGCGGAACAGCTCACTGGTGGTCTGGTCCTGCTCGTCCAGCAGGCCAAGGAACAGATGCTCCACGCTGATGAAGTCATCCTTCATGGCCTTGGCTTCGCGGGCGGCGGCACTGAGCACCTTATCGGTGGCCTGCGAGATATAGACCTTATCGGGGTCGCGACCGGAGCCGGACACCCGGGGCAATGCGGACAGCTTTTCCGCCACGGCGGCGGCAAAGCTGCCGGGGTCAACATTCAGCTTTTGCAGCAGCTGGGGAATCAGGCCGTTTTCCTGCGCAGCCAGTGCGTGCAGCAGGTGGGCGGGCTCCAGCGCATTGTGCTGATACTCCACAGCCAGCTGCTGGGCTGCCTGCAAAGCCTCAAGGGTCTTTTGGGTATATTGATTGGTATTCATAAAGTCAAGCCTCCATTCATACCGGAAGGTTTATTTTAGCGGACATGAT
>OBDN01000424.1_pt1 | contig 12346 bp, 10 predicted proteins | sample 1518141 | NCBI WGS metagenome assembly OBDN01 (sample SAMN01760937, study PRJEB22395) | human gut metagenome
TGCAAAGATAGCGATATGTCGGATTAAATCATTAACTTTGCGGTGATTTTACAGATGCCATGATTTCGTTAGACAACCTTACTGTAAGCTACGGGGGCTGGACCCTCTTCGACAATATCTCATTTCTGATCAACCCGAAGGACCGCATCGGTCTGGTGGGCCGCAACGGTGCGGGAAAAACCACGCTGCTGCGCATCATCACGGGCGAACAGCAGCCCACGTCGGGCCATGTGACCCTGAACGGCGAATGTACGATCGGCTATCTGCCGCAGACGATGCGCGTGGCCGACACCACGACGCTCGTCGAGGAGACGGCCAAGGCCTTCGACGAGGTGTTGCGCCTCGAGGCCGAGATTGAGAGCCTGACGCGCGAGATCGCCGAGCGCACCGACTACGAAAGCGCCGACTACGAGCAGTTGCTGCACCGTCTGAACGACGCGCAGGACCGCTACCACATCCTCGGCGGCGAGACGCGCGATGCCGACATCGAGAAGACGCTGCTCGGCCTGGGCTTCAAGCGCGAGGACTTCGGTCGTGCGACGAGCGAGTTCTCCGGCGGCTGGCGCATGCGTATCGAGCTGGCGAAGCTGCTGCTGCGGCGACCCTCGATCTTCCTGCTCGACGAGCCCACGAACCACCTCGACATCGAGTCGATCCAGTGGCTCGAGGAGTATCTGAAGAACTACAACGGCGCCGTGCTGCTCATCTCGCACGACCGGGCGTTCCTGGACAACGTGACGAACCGCACGGTCGAGCTCTCGCTGGGCAAGATCACCGACTACAAGGTTCCCTATTCGAAATACGTTGTGCTGCGCGCCGAGCGCCGCGCCCAGCAGCTGGCCGCCTACGAGAACCAGCAGCGGATGATCGAGAAGACCGAGGAGTTCATCGAGAAGTTCCGCTACAAGCCCACGAAGTCGAACCAGGTGCAGTCGCGCATCAAGCAGCTCGAGCGACTCGAACGGCTGGAGGTCGAGGAGGAGGACCTGGCCACGCTCAACATCAAGTTCCCGCCGGCGCCGCGCTCGGGGCAGATCGTCGCCGAGATCAACGAGGCCGGCATGTCGTTCGGCTCGAAGCACGTATTCAGCGGTGCGAACTTCACGATCGAGAAGGGCGACCGTATTGCCTTTGTGGGCCGCAACGGCGAGGGAAAGACGACGCTGGCCCGGATGCTCGTCGGGCAGCTGACCCCGACCGAAGGGTCGATCCGCATCGGCGCCAATGTCAATATCGGCTACTATGCGCAGAATCAGGACGACCTGATGGACGGTGAGTTCACGGTCTACGATACGTTGGACCGGGTGGCCGTGGGCGATATCCGCACGCGGCTGCGCGACATCCTCGGGGCGTTCCTCTTCCGCGGCGAGGACATCGACAAGAAGGTCAAGGTGCTCTCGGGCGGCGAGCGGGCCCGGCTGGCCATGGCCCGCATGATGCTCGAGCCGCGCAACCTGCTGGTGCTCGACGAGCCGACGAACCACATGGACATGCGCTCGAAGGACATCCTCAAGAATGCCATCCTGAAGTACGACGGCACGGTGGTTGTCGTTTCGCACGACCGTGAGTTCCTCGACGGCATGGTGGACAAGGTCTACGAGTTCCGCGACGGCGGGGTGAAGGAGTACCTCGGCGGCATCTACTATTTCCTTGAGAAGCGCAAGCTGGAGTCGCTGCAGGAGATCGAGCGGCGTGACCCGTCGCCGAAGTCCGCCGCGGCGAAGGGCCCGGCGAAGGGAGCCGCCTCGGATGAGGCCGCGAAGGCGGTACCCTCGGGCAAGGCCTCCTACGAGCAGCGCAAGGAGCAGGAGAAGCTGCTGCGCAAGCTGCGCCGGAACGTCGAGACGATCGAGGCCGGGCTGGCCGAAATCGAGAAGCAGATCGCGGCCTACGATGCGAAGTTCGCCGCGGCGACCGAATACAACGAGGCCGACTACCGGGACTACAACGACCTGAAGGCCCGTTACGACCACCAGATGCACGAGTGGGAGAAGGCCTCCTACGAACTGGAGATCACCGAAAACGCCTGATCCGGATGCGCGATCCGGACACCGGCCGCCTCCGCGGCCGCAGAACCGACAAAACCGCAGAACTATGGAGAACAACCTTATTTTCGGAATCCGTCCCGTGGCCGAGGCCATCGAGGCCGGGAAGCAGATCGAGAAACTCTATATCCGCAAGGGGGCCGAAGGGCAGCTGATGCAGGAACTCAAGGACCTCTGCCTGAGACACCGCCTGCGCTGGCAGGAGGTGCCGGTGGAGAAGCTGAACCGGCTGGTGCGGGGCAACCACCAGGGGGTGGTGGCGCAGACCGCCGCGATCGCCTATGTCGAGCTGTCGGACATCCTGGAGCGGGTCCCCGAGGACGAGACGCCGCTCATCGTCCTCTTCGACGGGGTGACCGACGTGCGCAACTTCGGGGCCATCGCCCGTTCGGCCGAGTGTGCCGGGGCCCACGGCCTGATCGCACCGCTCAAGAACTCGGCCCCGGTGAATGCCGAGGCGATCCGTTCGTCGGCCGGGGCGCTCACGACGATCCCTGTCTGCCGCGTGGGGTCGATCCGCAATACGCTCCGGCAGTTGCAGACCGAGGGCTTTCAGGTCGTGGCGGCCACGGAGAAGAGCCGCAAACTGCTCTACGATGCCGACTTCCGCCGCCCGACGGTGATCGTCATGGGGGCCGAGGATACGGGAATCTCGAAGGAGGTGCTCAAACTCTGCGACGAACAGCTGGCCATCCCGATGATCGGCCACATCGAGTCGCTGAACGTCTCGGCCGCCGCCGCGGTGATGCTCTACGAGGTCGTGCGCCAGCGCATCGGCGAGTGATCCGGTCCTCTCCCGATTTTTGAATCCAACTGCAAGAACCATGAGGTGGAATTTCCGAGAGCGGATGGCCGGACTCCGGGAGGGGTTCGTCTCCGTGTGGCGGTGCCATACGCTCGAACTGTTACTGCTGCTGGCGCTGACCGTAATCCTGATCGTCTGCAATGAGATCGATCAGTACCCGAACGTTGACCGGCTTGTGGTGCTCGGCTGGGGGGCGATGCTGCTCCTGATCGTCAATCGACTGGTTGGGCAGACTCTCTGGCGCCGTATCTACTGGGTGGCGTGGGTTCCGCTTGTGCCGCTCTTCCTCTGGCCGGGGCTCTCCGACTGGATCGATACGGAGCAGGCTCTCATCACGATGCTGATCCTCACGCCGCTGGCGCTGCTTGCCTGCCGGCGGGCCGTTTCGAACGAGCGGTTTGTGGCCGATGCGCTCGTTTACCTGCGCTCGGGCCTGCTGGCCATGCTCTTCGCCTATGTCGGTTACGGGCTTTTCGAGGCGATTCTCTGGTCGGCGGCCTACATCTTCCGCTTCACCGACGCTCCGTGGGTCGTGCACCTTACGGCCGACCTCTTCTATGTCGTGCAGTTCTTCGCCGTGCCGACACTCTTCCTGATGATGCTCGACCGCTGGGAGGGGGCGCGCTTCGGCTCGTCGCGCGTTCTGGAGGTGCTGCTGAACTGGGTCGTCACGCCGGCCGTCATCATCTATGCCGCCATCCTTTACCTCTATCTTGTAAAGATCCTCTTCACGTGGTCGCTGCCCGAGGGCGGTGTGGCCTATCTGGTCTTCGGCTTCACGATGACCGTGCTGCTGGTCAAGGCCCTCCGGCAGCAGCTCGCAAGACGCATCGGCGACTGGTTCTACGACCGGTTGAGCCTCCTGTCGCTGCCGATCGTGGCGCTGTTCTGGGTCGGCGTCGCGCGGCGGGTCGGCGAGTACGGGCTCACCGATTCGCGCATCTACCTGCTCGTCTGCGGCTCCGTGATGACGGTCTGCATCCTGCTCTTCCTCTCGCGCCGCACCGGACGCTACTTGTGGGTCGTGCTGGCCTCGATGGCCGCCTTCGCCTCGGTAGCCTATATCCCTGCGCTCAGCCCCCGTCAGGCGGCCCTGCGTTCGCAGTCCCGGCGGGTCGAGCGGATCGCCGCCGGGCTCGGCCGGCTCGAGGAGTCGGGGCGACTGTCTCTTGCGCCCGCAACGCTGGCCGACACGCTATACAAAAAGGAGTACCGCGAACTCTACGAGGCGCTGGAGTATGTCGAGCGTGACAGTGCGGCGTTCGCGCGCTTCGGCCTGGAGACATCGGACGATCTGGCGGAGATCCTCCCCAAGGAGATGTACGATTATGTGCGGTGGGGGGCGGCTGTCGATGTGGCGGTCGAGGAGAGTCCCTTCATTTGGGTCTATCTTCCCCAGAATATCTGCATCGGGGAGTTCGACAGCTACTCCCGCTGCTATGTCAATCTCACGGAGTGGTCGCCCGAGATCTATACCTTCAAAAACGATACGCTTCGGTTCTACCTCGGAGAGGAGCATCCTGTGCTCGAAATTCCGGGTGCGGAGCTGTTGAAAACACAGCTTGAACGGAGTGGTTTCGATCTTTCGCGGGGCGTAGAACCCACCGGAGAGGAGGCACTGCGGTTGTTGGATTACCGCGATGAGCGTTGCCGCATCCTTTTCGAACGGCTGATGATCGAGCGGCTCGATTCGGCCGATCGGCTCTCGGTCGAGGCGGTGCATTCCCTGTGGCTGCGATGATCGGACGGGGGAAGAAGAGCGGGGCGGCAGGACGTACCGGACGGGGCGAAGCGGTTGGGGAAATCGACCATCCGCGGCTCGGGAAGGTGACTTTCGCGCAGTCGCTGCGGGCCCGGCGGGTGTCGATCTCGGTGCGGGGCTCGGGCGAGGTGCGGCTCACCTGTCCGCCGGGCGTGTCGCAGCGTCGGGCGCTGGCTTTCCTCGAGGAGAAGCTCTCCTGGATCGAAGCGGCCCGCGAACGCATGGCACGCAGACGCGCGGCGCTTCCGCCGCAGTTGCCGCCCGAGGCGGAGCGGGCCCGTATCGAGGAGCTGCGCCGGGCCGCGAAGTCCGATCTGCCGGGGCGGATCGCCCGGCTGTCGGAGGCGACCGGGCTGCGCTATGCGAAGCTCACGATCCGTGCTTCGCGCACGAAGTGGGGGAGTTGCTCGGGGCAGAACCACATCTCGCTGAGCCTTTTTCTGATGACCCTTCCGGAGCATCTGCGCGACTACGTGATTATCCACGAACTTTGCCACACGGTGCACCACAACCATTCGCCGCGCTTCCATGCGCTGGTGGACCGTCTGGTCGGCGGACGCGAGAAGGAACTCAACCGGGAATTGCGTCGCTTCTCGATCCGGTAAAAGAAACCTGCCTTTGAGCGGCCATTTCCGACCGTGTCACCGCGTCTTTATGCAGACTCGTGTTATGGCCGGTTATGTCGTTTCGATGGCCTGAGATCTCGAAAAACGGCCCTTCCCGGGCCGAGACGGTTTTCGTCCGGAGAGAAAAAACAGTATCCTGCAAATTTCCCCGCTGTGCGAATTCTTTATCAACAATGTACCTTCCGCTACATAAACCGTTGTTTTGACCGAGCGTTTCCGACAATTTGAAATTAAACGGACGAATTGGCCGTTTTCGGTGGAATTCAACGTGTTGAGGTCGGATGAATTTTTCGTCCGAAAATTTCCAAATAAGAAAAAAATGTGCTATATTGCATTATAAAACAAAGCGAACCGATACGATGAACAAAACCGGGGAAGAACCCATTTTAAGCCTTCCGGAACGGCACAACCGCATATTGGCGCTGCTTCAGCAGTTCGGATCGATCTCCGTGGCGCAGCTTGCCGAACGGTTCAAGGTTTCGGAGGTGACCATCCGCAAGGATCTCTCCTACCTCGAGCAGCAGAAAAAGCTCTACCGTACGCACGGCAGCGCCATTCTGATCAGCCCGTACATCAGCGACAGGCATGTCAATGAGAAGGAGAAGCGCAATGTGGCCGAGAAACGGGCCATCGGGGCTTTCGCTGCTTCGCTTATCGCACAGGATGATTCGATTATCATCGCATCGGGTACGACGGTGACCTTTCTGGCCCGGGAGATCAATCCTGCGGGACATTTGACAGCCATAACGGCATCGGTGCCCGTAACGCAGATCCTCTCGCAGTGTCCCGATGTCGATGTCATCCAGTTGGGCGGCATCACGCGGAGCAGTTCGGTTTCGGTCGTGGGGCCTTTCGCCGAGCAGATGCTGCGCAGTTTCAACTGCAGCAAGCTTTTCATCGGTGTCGATGGAATCGACACCGAGTTCGGCCTGACAACGACCAACATGCTCGAGGCTTCGCTCAACGGGGCCATGATCGATGCGGCTCAGAAGGTGATCGTCCTGGCCGACAGTTCGAAATTCGGTCGTCGAGGGTTCAGCAAGATCTGTGACCTGGAGTCCGTGGACCGAATCATCACCGACAGCGGGGTGCAGTCGGTTTATCTCGACCGTCTGCGTGAGCGAGGGATCGAGGTGACAGTTGTCGATGTATGACGGTCGGAACCGGTTTCGTCGGTGCGGCCGGTCGGGCCTGCGGCGAAGCCGGAGGAGTTGAAGAGATGATGTTATCGGTCGGAGCGTTGGTTGCGCTTCTGATCGCAATAAAGGCTGTTCGAAGCCAATTTCTCGGTTTCGGGTGGATTTACGACCGGGTCTTCGGATTTCGGATATGGCCTGATCCGGCGGTGACGAAGGTGGGAGGAGGCCTTTGGAGCCGCCGGGTAACAAGAGGACGGGACCTTTCGCCGTGAGCGATGGTCCCGTCCTTGTTTCGCGGAGCGTGTCATGCAGGCTCCGTCAGCGCGAGAGCTGCTGTTGCAACAGCTCGGGATAGTCTGTGGTGATGTAATCGACTCCCAGGTTGATGAAGTAGCGCATATCCTCGCTTTTGTCGATTGTCCATACGTTTACCTCGAGGCCGAGGTCGTGGGCCTGCTTCACCCACTCGGGGTTTTGGCGCAGGACCTCGCCCGAGTAGTCAATGCCCGTCAGTCCGAGGTCACGAATGCTCTGCGGGGGCAGGTCGCCGTTCAGGTAGAAGACCCTTGCGTCGGGTGCGATCTTGCGGAAGGCGAGGCAGGCGTTGATCGAGAAGGCGATCAGGTCGGTGCGCTCCATCAGTTCATGCTTTTTCAGTGCCTGGACGATTTTCCGGGCTGCAAGGTCCTCGCGGTTGAGGTCCGAGAGTGATTTCATCTCCAGAACAAGGCGTGTCGCGGGTTTCGAGGCGACCAGTTCAAGATACTCGTCGAGCGAGGGGATGTTCTCGCCGTTGGGCAGGACGATCAGCTGGATCTCGCGGGCTTTGGAGCGTTCCATGTCGATATCCGTACCGCGGTAGATGCGGTCGTGATTGACGATGAGCCGGTCGTCGGCCGTCAGCCAGACGTCGATTTCCGATCCGAAGACGCCGCACGAATCGGCCTTGGTGAACGAAGCGAGCGAGTTCTGTGCCGATCCGGGTACGGTCCAGTAGCCGCGGTGGGCGATGATTTTGGGTTGGGCGAGAGCCGATGCTGCGGCGAAAAGCAGCGAGGCGGTCAGCAGGAGTTTTTGGGTCATGGTGCTTTGTTCGTTATGTGCCGGTTTGGGAACCGACGGGGTGAAACCGTTACAAATGTAACCAATTATTTCGGGATTCCCTGCACCGGCATGTTGCATTTCAGCGAAGATTCCGCCTGAGCGAACCGCCTGCGGCGATTGTCGGACTGCGGGTGCAGAAATATGGCCGTTCATGCCGCGATTTACGATTTTTTTTCGTATCTTCGTCTAATTATGTATCGAATCAACTTTAAAACCACTGATAAGATGAAAGAACAAGTAAGCAAGAAATTCCAGGAGCTGTACGGTGAAGGCGCCGTGTTGTTCGCATCGCCCGGGCGCATCAACCTCATCGGCGAGCATACCGACTATAACGGGGGCTTCGTCTTCCCCGGAGCCGTGGACAAGGGAATCGTGGCAGCCATCAGGCTCAACGGTACGGACCGTGTGAGGGCCTATGCGCTCGATCTCGGGGAGTCGTCGGAGTTCGGCCTTCGCGAGGAGGACAAACCCGCCGAGTCGTGGGCCCGCTACATCTTCGGCGTGTGCCGCGAGGTGCAGAAGCGTGGTGGCAAGATCGGCGGATTTGACACCGTTTTTGCCGGTGACGTGCCTCTGGGTGCCGGCATGTCGTCGTCGGCGGCGCTCGAATCGACCTATGCCTTTGCGTTGAACGACCTGTTCGGCTGCGGGATCGACAAGTTCGAACTGGCCAAGATCGGTCAGGCCACCGAGCACAACTACTGCGGCGTGAACTGCGGCATCATGGACCAGTTTGCCTCGGTTTTCGGCAAGAAGGGGTGCCTGATGCGTCTCGACTGCCGTTCGCTCGAATATGCCTATTTCCCGTTCGATCCGAAGGGTTACAGGCTCGTGCTGGTCGATTCGCGCGTGAAGCACGAACTGGTGGGTTCGCCCTACAATGACCGCCGTGCATCGTGTGAGCGCGTGGCCGGGATGCTCGGTCAGGAGTTCCTGCGCGGTGCGACGATGGAGCAGCTCGATGCCATCAAGGACAAGATCTCCGAAGAGGACTACAAGCGGGCCCGCTATGTGATCGGCGAGGAGCGTCGTGTGCTGGATGTGTGCGAGGCGCTTGAGAAGGGCGATTACGAGACGGTCGGCGCCCGCATGTACGAGACCCACTGGGGCATGTCGAAGGACTATGAGGTATCGTGCGAGGAGCTGGACTTCCTGGCCGAGGTGGCCAAGGAGTGCGGCGTTACGGGCTCGCGCATCATGGGCGGCGGTTTTGGCGGCTGTACGATCAACCTGGTCAAGGATGAGTTGTACGATCGCTTCATCGCTACGGCCAAGGAGAAGTTCAATGCCAAGTATGGCCATGAGCCGAAGATCTACGACGTGGTGATCTCCGACGGCTCGCGCCGGCTCTGATTGCAGTCGGGGCGATAACGAAAAAACCGAATCCTCCATCCGGAGGATTCGGTTTTTTCGTGTTTTGCCACCTGTGCGCGGGAGTGATTCCGATGGATGGACCGTTTCCGGATGGTCTTTGGGATGCTCTTCAAGCAGGGCCTGTTCCGGCGGGGCGGCTTCCGATGGCGTTCGGATCGCCCGAGGGCTCACGAAAGGATCTTCTGCAATATCGCCTCGTCGCTGTAGCCGTCGGGTGTCCGGAGCCAGTCGCGTTTGATGCCGATGAGGGTGAATCCGGCACTACGGAACAACCGCATGCTTGCTTCGTTGTCCGTTGCGATGCAACACCAGAGTTGATGCAGCGCCAGCCGTTCGCGGGCGTAGCGGCAGAGGATCGCCAGCGTGTCGGAGGCATATCCCTGCCGCCGGTTCTCCGGTCCGTGGATCAGGATGCCGATGCCGGCGCGTCCGTGGAGCGGGTCGAATTCGAAGAGATCGACCGCACCGACGGCCCGGTTGCCGGCCCGCGTCTCGACGATCAACCGCAACTGTCCCGTGCGGAAGATGTCGCCCTGTTGCTGCGTGAGGATGAACGCTTCGAGCTGTGCCCGTGAGAACGGGGCCGTCGTACCGCTGACCGACCAGACGTCGGTGTCGTTCTCCCAGGCGTAGAGCCGGTCGAGATCCTCCGGTTCCACGGCCCGCAGCCGGACGCTTTCCCCTTCGAGATTCATCAGAGCCCGATCACCTTGTTGCGGATCAGCATGGCAACGCCCCACGCATTGGCGCTCTCGGTCATCTTCGACACGCGGAATTTCGTATCCTTGTAGACCAGGTTGAGCGAATACTTGTTGGTCGCCGACTTGAGCGGGAGCATCAGGTAGTCGCCTGCCGCCGCAAGGTTGCCGCCGACGATCACCGTCTCGGGGTTGAAGGTGTTGATCAGGAAGGCGACGGCCTTGCCGACCTTCTCGCCGGCCTCTTCGATCAGCTCGATCGAGAGGTTGTCGTCGTTCTTCGCCGCATTGATGATGTCGTCGATATGGATCGTCTTCTGCTGGTCGTACTGCTCCTTGAGGATCGTGTTCACACCCCGTTCGATCATGTGGCGCATCTTGTCCTCGATGGCGATGCCCGACACCTCGGTCTCGAGGCAGCCCTTCTTGCCGCACGAGCAGATGATCTCGTTGTCGAAGAAGGGGATGTGGCCGAACTCGCCGGCGAATCCGCTCTTGCCGTAGTAGAGCTTGCCGTCCACGACGATGCCGATTGCCACGCCGCGGCTCATGTGGAGGTAGATCACGTTGCTCTCGTCCTTCGATTTGCCGCACGTGTACTCGGCGTAGCAGCGTGCACGGGTGTCGTTCTCGAGCAGCACGCGGATGCCGATGCGCTCCTCGAGGATATCGCGCAGCGACTGTTCGTTGGTTGTGAAGTACTTGTAGCTGCGGCCCGTATCGGGGTTCACGCGGCCGGTGATGCAGACGCCCAGCCCGAGGATCTTGCCCCGGTCGATGCCGCTCTCGGCGATGAACCGTTCGATGTTCGAGCAGATGCGTTCGATGCACTGCGGGCGGTCCTGCAGTTCGAACGTGAAGTCGTTCTCCTCCTTGATGATGTTGTTCTGAAGGTCGGTGATCATGAAACGCATGTTGTCGCGGCCGACGTTCACGCCGGCAAAGTAGATCGCCGAATTGGCCAGCCCGAAGATGTTCGGCCGGCGTCCTCCCGGGGTTTCGACCTTGCCCAGATCCGTGACGATGTTCTCATCGACAAGTTCCTGGACGAGCTTGGTGATCGTCGGAACACTGATGTGCAGCTCCTTGGTCAGCTCCGAGAGCGTGCACTCGCCGTTTACGGCCATGTGCGCGATGATGTTGCGCTTGATGATGTTGTTTTTGTGCGATATGCCCTTGAGGGTTTCGTCCTCGTGTTTGTTGAAAAATTCGGTTAGTGATGCCATCCTGCCTGTCTCATTTTTTTTACTAACTTTGCAAAGATAATAAGAGTGTTTAAAAATAACAACAGGATTTTACGAAATTAATTAAATTTTCTTATTTTAAGAGACAAAACGGGGAACATGCCCATGTTCGGACATGTTCCCCGTTTGTTTATATTCAGGAAAGAGGAAAACCGGGTCTCTCTGCCTGCAGCTCCGAGGGATCAGAGCGTCGATTTCGACTCGACGGCGGCCGATGCGTCCACCTTCTTGATCAGACCCTGCAGCACCGTGCCGGGACCGAGTTCGGTGAACTCCGTGACGCCGTCGGCGAGCATGTTCTTCACGATGTAGGTCCAGCGTACGGGAGCCGTCAGCTGAGCGATCAGGTTGGCCTTGATGGCAGCCGGATCGGTATAGGGCTTGGCATCGACGTTCTGGTAGATCGGGCAGGTCGGCGTCTGGAACGGAGCCTCGTTGATGGCCTTCTCCAGTTCCTGCTTGGCGGGCTCCATCAGCGGCGAGTGGAATGCTCCGCCGACGGGCAGACGCAGTGCACGGCGGGCACCTGCGGCCTTGGCCTTCTCGCAGGCGGCCTCCACGGCCTCTACGGCACCCGAGATCACCAGCTGGCCCGGGCAGTTGTAGTTGGCGGCGACGACCACGCCGTCTATCGATGCGCAGATCTCCTCGACCGTCTTGTCGTCCAGTCCGAGGATGGCGGCCATCGTGCCGGGCTGCGCCTCGCAGGCGGCCTGCATGGCCATGGCACGTTTCGACACGAGCTTCAGACCGTCCTCGAACGAGAGGGCGCCGGCAACGACCAGGGCGGAGAACTCACCCAGCGAGTGTCCTGCCACGGCGTCGGGGTTCACACCGAGCGCCTTGGCCATGATGACCGAGTGCAGGAAGACGGCCGGCTGCGTTACCTTGGTCTGCTTCAGCTGCTCGTCGGTTCCGGCGAACATGATGTCCGTGATGCGGAAACCGAGGATCTCGTTGGCTTTCTCGAACAGCTCCTTGGCCGCCGGTACGTTGTCGTAGAGGTCTTTGCCCATGCCTACGGCCTGAGCGCCCTGACCCGGGAATACGTATGCGTGCTTCATAATTTTCAGCATTTTTTTGGTTCGCGGGGGCAAAGATACGAATTTATTTTCTATTTTTGTCACATCAAGGTTCGCAAGGAGGCCGGTGGAGCCTCCGCGCGATGAAAAGGGAATGCCGTGAGAATCGGCAGCAGTTCCCGCTGCTGTAAGTCCCTCAATCGTACCGCGACACGTCTCAAGCCACTGATTCCTTGATGGAATTGGGAAGGCGTTGCGGTCGGGACAAGCCAGAAGACCTGCCTTGAGCCTTCCCCCGGGGAAGAATCTTTTTTCGAGCGCATCTGCGGAGAACGGAGCATCGTGGCATTTTGTGGTATTCCACAGAATATTATGGGATCGCATGTCGTAGGGCAGCAGTGTGTGCGGATACATGGTTCTTTTCCGGAGGCCGTGCCGGGACCATTTTTTTATTTTAAAAATCTACTAATAACTTGAGTTCAACTTATAAATGCAACTTTTTGGGTGCGGATAATAAGCAATAAAAA
>OBDN01000444.1_pt1 | contig 12035 bp, 9 predicted proteins | sample 1518141 | NCBI WGS metagenome assembly OBDN01 (sample SAMN01760937, study PRJEB22395) | human gut metagenome
AAAGAAGTGTAATGAAGATAAGAATATCTGGAAATAAGGAACTAGGAGAAACAAACGCTGATAATCAGAAAGTACCACCAGTATCTGAAACTGGAAAAAGCACTCTCACCCAATACAGTGGATGCTTACCAAACAGACTTACAGAAGCTGCTGCACTTTCTGGAAGGAGAGGGTATCGCTATCCTTGACACTACCCTGGATGACTTGCAGCATTTTGCCTCCGGACTGCACGACATCGGCATCCATCCCCGCTCGCAGGCACGCATCTTGTCGGGCATCAAGTCATTTTTCCATTTCCTCGTCATAGCCGACTACCTGGAGGGAGACCCCAGCGAACTGTTGGAGGGTCCCAAAATCGGATTCAAGCTTCCAGAAGTATTGACGGTGGAAGAGATAGACCGCATCATCTCCGCCATTGACCTGGGCACAAATGAGGGGCAACGCAACCGGGCCATCCTCGAGACTCTATACAGTTGCGGTCTACGGGTATCGGAACTGTGCAATCTGAAAATCTCCGACTTGTATTTCGACGAAGGCTTCATCAAGGTAGAAGGTAAGGGCAGCAAACAGCGCCTTGTACCCATATCGTCCCGTGCCATCAAAGAGATAAGGAACTGGTTTGTAGACCGCAATGGAGGCTGGAAAATCAAGAAGGACTTCGAAGACTATGTATTCCTGGCACGCTGGGGCAAAAATATCTCGCGCATCATGGTATTCCATCTCATCAAGGAACTGGCAGAGAAGGCCGGCATCACCAAAAACATCAGTCCGCACACCTTCCGCCATTCCTTTGCCACCCACCTGCTTGAAGGAGGAGCCAACCTGCGCGCCATACAAAGTATGCTGGGCCACGAATCTATCGCTACAACAGAAATTTACACACATATTGACCGGCACAGATTGCGCAGTGAAATCATAGAACATCATCCCCGCAATATAAAGTACCGCAAAGAGCGAGAAATTCATTAAATTATGATAAAATTGCTGCACGAGTTAACAAACTGTAATAGGATTTAATATCTTTGCGTTGTTATGTCCATGCCTAAACAGCACACTAACATGGAATAGACAAATTTCAATTACAAACAATTAATTTATACCTAAAATGACTAAGAAATTGTATCTGCCGTTTTTAATGGCAATGGTTGTTGCATTAATGACATCGTGCAGCAAAAAGATGGGTGAATTGTCATCAGATTATTTCACCGTAACTCCTCAAGTTCTAGAGGCTGTAGGTGGTAAAGTTCCCGCTACAATCAACGGAAAATTCCCCGAAAAGTACTTCAACAAGAAGGCTGTGGTAGAAGTAACCCCCGTACTGAAATGGAATGGCGGCGAAGCTAAAGGCCAGTCGGCTGTGTTCCAAGGCGAAAAAGTAGAAGGTAACGACCAGACTATCTCTTACAAGATGGGCGGCAGCTACACTATGAAGACATCTTTCGACTATGTACCGGAAATGGCCAAATCCGAACTGTATCTGGAATTCAAGGCTACAGTAGGCAAAAAGACTGTCACTATCCCTGCTGTAAAAGTAGCTGATGGTGTAATCTCCACTTCTGAGATGCTGGAACAAACATTGGGCAGCGCTAACCCCGCCAATGGTGACGACGCTTTCCAACGTATCATCAAAGAAAAGCATGACGCCAACATCATGTTCTTGATTCAACAAGCCAACGTACGCGCCAGCGAATTGAAGACTGCCAAAGAATTCGGCAAAGAAGTGAAAAACATAGACGAAGCTGAAAACAAGAAAATCAGCAACATCGAAATCTCCGCATACGCTTCTCCCGATGGTGGTGTAAGCTTGAATACTACACTGGCTGAGAACCGCCAGGACAACACGGCTAAAATCATCAACAGAGATTTGAAGAAAGCAAAAATCAATGCAGCAGTAGACACCAAGTATACGGCTCAGGACTGGGAAGGCTTCCAGGAACTGGTATCCAAATCAAACATCCAAGATAAAGAATTGATTCTTCGCGTTCTTTCCATGTATCAGGATCCTGAACAAAGAGAACAAGAAATCAAGAACATCTCTTCTGTGTATAAGACTTTGGCTGACGAAATCCTGCCGCAACTGCGTCGTTCACGCCTGACTTTGAATTACGAAATCATCGGTAAGTCTGACGAAGAAATCGCAAACCTCGCCGACAGCGACGCCAAGCAGCTGAACATCGAAGAATTGCTGTATGCCACCACCTTGACTAAAGATGCTGCCAAGCAAGAAGCCATCTTCACAAAAGCTACTCAAATCTACCCGAACGATTTCCGTGCTTACAACAACTTAGGTAAACTGGCTTATCAGGCTGGTGATCTTAACAAGGCTGAAAGCTACTTCAAGAAAGCTCTCTCCATCAAGGATGCTCCTGAAGCAAACATGAATCTCGGTCTGATTGCCTTGACCAAGGGCGACAGAACAGCAGCAGAAAGCTATCTGAGCAAGGCTTCCGGTTCTAAGGAACTGAACGAGGCATTGGGTAATCTGTATGTTGCTCAAGGACAGTACGACAAGGCTGTCAGCTCATTTGGCGACACTAAGACTAACAGCGCTGCTTTGGCACAAATCCTGGCTAAGGACTACAACAAGGCTAAGAACACACTGGCTGCTATCGAAAGACCAGACGCTTATACTGACTACCTGATGGCTGTACTTGGCGCAAGAACCAACAATACATCTATGGTAACCAGCAGTCTGAAGAATGCCATTGCAAAAGAACCGGCTTTGGCAAAGAAGGCTGCTTCTGACCTGGAATTCGCCAAATACTTCACTAACACTGACTTTATGAATATCATCAAATAATAAAGGTTAGATTGAAAAGAACGTGCCCGGCATAGAAATATGTCGGGCATTTCTTTTTATTCACACCAAAAAGAAGTATTTTCGCGACGAAGTATCAGAAAAAGAACCGGAATGAAGAAAATATATCTTGCATACCTTCTGCTTATTATATTGTCTGCCTGCGGCAGCAAAAATACAAATTCAGTCTACCTAAATGGTGAAATCAAAGGGCTGGGGAATGATACCCTTTATATATATGGTACGGACAAGTTCTATAACCGTATGGACACTCTGCTTGTCAAGGATGACAAGTTCTCTGCAACCCTCACCACCGACACACTTGCCTCTACATGGTTGCAATTCAGTGACGGTACGGAATATCCGCTTTACCTGGACAAAGGAGACAACATAAAGATAAAAGGTTCTGCCGCCGAACTTACTTCACTGGAAATCACGGGGAATGTTCCCAATGAAGAACTGACCGCCTTTCAGAAAGAGTTGAAAGGTTTGAGTACTCCCTCGGAGAAAGCATTGGAAGAAAAAGCAGAAGCCTTCATCAACAGCCATCCTTCTTCACTGGTAAGTATCTATCTGCTGGAGAAATATTTCGTGCAAAAACCGCAACCGGACTTCTCCTTAATCAAAGAAATGACAGAACACATGACCGGAGGCCTGAAAGACCGCCCATATGTGGACGAACTGCTTGACCTTATCCAAGAAGAAGAGAAGGTATCCGTCGGGAAAACCATCCCTTACGTCAACCTGCCCAATACCAAAGGCACACAAATCAGCCGTACTAGCTTTAAGGACAAATATCTGTTGATACATTTTTGGGCATCTTGGGACCCGCAAAGCATGGAAGCCAACGCTGCCCTGCGCCGGATTTACAAGAAAGAAGAAAAGAACAAGCTATTCGCACTCTGGGGCATTTCCTTGGATATCGACAGAAAGGAATGGGAAGAAGCAATCAAAAGAGATACTCTGAAGTGGGAACAGAGTTGTGATTTCTCCGGATGGAACACAGCGCCCATCAAACAGCTCGCCATACAAGCATTGCCTGCCAATCTGTTCCTTAGCCCTTCCGGAAAAATTGAAGGGAAGAATATGAGTGAGGAAGACATCAAAAAGAAACTGGAGGAGATAGAGCAAAAGGAAAAAGAGAAGAAAGAGAGTGAAAAGAAACTCAAAAAACAAAACCGACGGTAGCCTATCCTGCCATCACTAACCCCTAATCACTAAAAACGTGCTCATAAAAGTTTTTGGAGCGGCTGTTCAAGGTATTGACGCAACCCTCATCACCATTGAAGTCAACAGTTCCAGAGGCTGTATGTTCTATTTAGTCGGTTTGCCGGACTCTGCGGTCAAAGAAAGCCATCAACGTATCATATCTGCTTTGCAGGTCAACGGCTACCGGATGCCGACCAGCAATATTGTCATCAACATGGCTCCGGCTGACATCCGCAAGGAAGGTGCAGCTTACGATTTACCTTTAGCCATCGGCATACTTGCCGCCAGCGAAGTTATCCAGTCCGATAGGCTGGAACGCTATCTGCTGATGGGTGAACTAAGCCTTGACGGCAGCCTGCAACCTATCAAAGGAGCACTCCCCATTGCCATCAAGGCCAGAGAACTGGGGTTTGAGGGTATGATTGTACCGCAACAGAATGCCCACGAAGCGGCAGTAGTAAACAATCTGAAAGTGTACGGAGCGGGAAACATCAAGGAAGTTATAGAATTCTTTAATGGCACGCAGGAATTAACCCCTACGTTAGTCAACACCCGCGAGGAATTCTATTCCCAGCAGAGCAACTTCGATTTCGACTTTGCAGAAGTAAAAGGACAGGAAAATGTGAAACGAGCCTTGGAGGTAGCTGCTTCGGGCAGCCACAACATACTTCTCATCGGTTCGCCGGGCAGCGGTAAGTCCATGCTTGCCAAGCGTCTGCCGTCTATACTTCCTCCCCTCTCTTTGGGAGAGAGTCTGGAAACGACCAAGATTCATTCTGTTGCCGGAAAGTTGGGCAAAGACGGTGGACTCATCTCGAAACGCCCGTTCCGCGCCCCTCACCACACCATTTCTACGGTAGCGATGACCGGTGGAGGAAGTTTCCCCCAGCCCGGTGAAATCAGTCTGGCACATAACGGAATTTTATATCTTGATGAACTGCCAGAGTACAGCCGTAACGTATTGGAGGTTCTTCGCCAACCGCTGGAAGATAGGAAGATTACCGTGTCACGCATCCGATGCAATGTAGAGTATCCGGCAAGTTTTATGCTGGTAGCCTCTATGAATCCGTGCCCATGCGGGTATTACACGCATCCCACCAAGGCTTGTGTGTGCAGTCCCGGACAAGTACAAAAGTACCTGAACCGCATATCCGGACCTTTGCTCGACCGTATCGACCTGCAAATTGAAGTCACCCCACTCCCCTTTGAAGAGATGGCAGATTCTCGCCCCGGCGAATCGAGCGCCACCATACGCGAGCGTGTGATACGTGCCCGACAAATTCAAGAAGCAAGGTATGCAGACATTCCCGGCATATATTGTAATGCCCAGATGAACAGTAAACTGCTTGCTCGCCACGCCCGTCCGGATGACAAAGGACTTGCCATGCTCAAAACTGCCATGAACCGACTGAACCTTTCGGCCCGCGCCTACGACCGTATATTGAAAGTATCACGCACCATCGCCGACCTGGAAGGCTGCGAATTGATACAGCCGGCACACTTGGCGGAAGCTATCGGATATAGAAATCTGGATAGGGAGGACTGGGCAGGATGAAAAAGGGATTAGCGGTGAGCGATTAACAGCCAGCCCCTTTAATCCCTAATCTCTAACCCTTATTTCTCTATCCGAATGCGCGCATCCACCGCTATCACCTGCTTTTCAGTCGCCAACAATGGATTGATATCCATCTCCTTGATTTCCGTTGCAAAGCGCAGCAAGGTGGAAAGCCGTACAATAATTTCGGCAAATTTATCTTCATTCACTCCCTTCTGCCCACGCGTACCTTTGATAATCTTATAGGCACGCAACGAGTGAATCATGGAGTAAGCCTCCTCGTAGGACAACGGTGCAAGACCGGAAGATATATCCTTCAGCACCTCCACAAAAATACCGCCCAGACCGCAGAGTACCACATGTCCGAACTTCTCTTCATATTTGGCACCGATAAACAATTCCGTCCCTTTCAACATCGGCTGCACCATGATAGCACTAGCTTCGGGAATCTGCATCATACGGTCGAATTCCAATGCCAAATGCTGTTCACTCTTGATATTGAGCACAACACCGCCCACATCCGACTTATGCACCGGCCCCACCACCTTTGCCACCACCGGGAACCCCGTGCGACGCGCAAAGGCAAGCACTTCTTCCTTGTTGTCCGAAACAAACTCCTCCACAATAGGAATACCTGCAGAGCGGAGCAATGCCTGCACATAGTGCGGGGCGATATAACCGTCCGCAGGAATGGAATCTATAATCCGGCGGATACGGGGAACATCCACTCCAAAGAGCTCGATTTCATTATTGGCAGGCCGCGGGGCATTCATTATCCGCGAAAGTGCCGTGCCGAGAGTCACCTCATCGGCAAAGTTCACATGGCCCTTTGCCAGGAAAGCGGCAACCTCGGCTCCCCCCGTATTGATGGAAGGAAGAATCGGAAAAATCGGCTTCTTGCAATGCAGCATCTTCTCGTGCAGCACATCATACATTTCAAACATGGTCACCAGCCCCGGAGTGCCGAAAATAGCCATTACAGCATCAATATTGTCAAACTTCTCCTCACAATACTCCAGACAGAGGCGCAGATGTTCCGGCGTACCCGTAGCCAGAATATCAATGGGATTCCCCACAGCCGCACCGGGGAAAAGCTTACCCTTAAGTTCCTCCGCCACCGGTCCTTCCAGTTTCGGAACATTCAGTCCACCCTTACTCAATGCATCGGTCAGCATCACTCCCGGACCGCCGGCATGGGTAATGATGGCGAAGTTTTTCCCTTTCAGTTCCGGCAGTGTGAAGATACAACCTACGGTCGTCAACTCCTCGCGCGAATAGCAACGCACAATACCCGCCTTACGGAACAAGGCCTCTACCGCCGAATCGCTACTGGCAATGGCCCCCGTATGCGAACTCGCCGCCCGGCTGCCGCTTTCGCTACTGCCCGCCTTGATGGCCGCAATCTTGCAGCCCTTCTTGATGAGCGAGGATGCATGAAACAGCAGACGGTCGGGGTCACCGATACTCTCTATATAAAGAAGTTTTATTCTGGAATCCGCTTCCGGATTGAAGTGTTCGTCCATGTATTGCAACACATCCTCCACGCCGATTTGCTTGGCATTGCCCACAGACCATACAGAGTTGAACTGCAATCCCTTGGTCACGGCGCTCTCCAATATGAACACCGCTGTGGCACCGGAGCTGGAAATCAGGTCCACCCCTTGCGGATGCAGTTGCGGGATGGGCTGGCTGAATACACTGTGATGCCACGAGTTCATAAAACCGATACAGTTGGGGCCTATCAGAGAGGCTCCATACCGGTTCACCGTTTCCAGTATGCGATCTTCCAGCACAGCACCCTCATGGGTCTCCTCACCAAAACCGGCAGAAAGGATAATGAACGCCTTCACCTGCTTCTCCGCAGCAAGCATCTCCACCGCATCGGGACAAAGCGCGGCAGGTATGGCAAGGATGGCAAGGTCCGTATCGGGAATGTCCTTCACATCCGCAAAGGCAGCAACACCCTGCACTTCAGTCTCTTTCGGATTCACGGCACGAAGCTCACCGGTATATCCGCCGCTAAGCAGATTTTTCAGGATAGCCCCTCCGGGTTTGTGTACATTGTTGGATGCCCCCACTACCACAATACTGGCCGGGTGAAGTAATTGGCTTGTTATCATAGTCTGTTTTACATTAAGTTAATGATTCATGCACAAATATACATTTTCCATACATAAAAGCAATCGGTAAAAGAGAAAATAAGCTTAATCCCTTTGCAAAATATAAATAAGTTTACGGAAGTATATATATTTGTGCCATCAATAACAATACGCAGAAAACTACCCTATATGGAAAGCCGTGTCAAAGAGATAGATTATCTGAAATGCATCTTCATCACCCTGATGATTATCTTCCACCTTGTATATATAGGCGACAAGTATCCGTATGCGAAACAAATCGTCTATACGTTCCACATGTCCGCTTTCCTGATTATTTCGGGCTATCTGGCCAATAACCGGAAGGATGCCCGAAGCTTTCTCCGCAAGTTTCTATGGATTTTCATTCCGTATGCCTGCATGGAGGCGGCCTATACGGTGATGTCGCATTTCCTGCCCGTACGCGAAAGTGTAGATGCCATTACTCCTACCGTATTGCTCGACAAGATATTCCTCCATCCGATGGGGCCTTACTGGTATCTGCATACACTGATTCTGTGCAGCCTCATCTATTATATCACATTCCGCTATGTAAGGCTGTCGGTTGTCTCCCGGCTGGTTGTGACCGGTGTCTGCCTGTTTGCCCTTTCCCATTGGGGAGGATTGATGAACTTCTCCAATGCCCTCTATTTCCTTATCGGCATGACAGTGAGCCAAAGCGGGCTTCGTTTTACACAAGTCTTTCGTGCCACAACCTTCGCCATTGTTCCATTCGTAATACTATGCTGTTTTCCCGCCAATCTGGATAGGGGTACTCTGGCAGGAGTCGCCATCACCTGGCTTTCCATCAGCCTGCTGTTGGCAGCCTACGGCTATCTGCCGGTACAAGCCAAACGGCTTTCCTTCTTTATAGGGCGCAATACGCTGGTCATACTCCTTTTCTCACCCATTTTCACCATTCTGTCCAAGGCGTTTCTGCCCGTGTTCGCCTTCGACCCTACGGGGATGCTGTTCCTTGTCACTGCCACCGCCTTCACTCTTAGCGGCTGCATGGGTATGGCGTGGGCTATGGACAAGATGCACGTTTCCAGATTCTTCTTCGGGAAGAGGACTATATTGTGCTGAGACGGTTCACGTCTTCGCCCACAAAGGGAAGTTTCACCACAAACTCCTTTTCGTCCTTAAGAATCTCCACCAGCGTGCCGTATAGGGCATACTGCCGCTGCAGGTTCTTCAATCCCGCTCCATTACTGGCCACATAGTTGCGCAACTGAAGATTGTTGCGTACCGTAATCCTTTCGTTTCCTATGGATATATGGACTATCAGCGGCGACTTCTTTGTACTGATATTATGCTTCAAGGCATTCTCCACAAGCATCTGTATGCTGGCAGGAATGACGAGACAATGATGATTCCGCAAATCATCTTCTATCTCCACATGCAGCGCATCGCCAAAGCGGATATGCTCCAGGTATAAATACGACTCTACGAACGACAGTTCTTCCTGCACGGTCACCGTAGCTCTGCCATGCGTAGTGAGCAGATAACGGTACACCGTAGACAGCTTCTTGGCAAACCGGTTCGTCTTTTCGGTATCCTGATAAGCAAGGGAGGCAAGGACATTCAGACTATTGAATAAGAAATGGGGATTAATCTGGTTTTTCAGCACCTCGAACTGATACAGCGCCTTCTCCTTCTCGATGACAGCCATCTGCTTCTCTATCTCCGAACGTTGCAGGCTATAGAAGAATATCTCTATCTGCAGAACGATAATCCAGTTCCACGGCACTACCGGCAGGGAGTTTCTCAGGATATGCCAGAAATTTCCATGCCCGCCCATCAGCAGGAAGTTCAAGATGTACGTCAACAGAACAGCCAGTGCAGTGGTCAACACAATATCCACCAGAATCCTCACCGCATTGTTGCGCTGTTTCAGTCTTTTATATATCAAGTTGATAACCCCAAAGTCGATGAACCCCAGCCCTATGCACAAAGGAAGATTCAGAAAGAACTGCACCATGATATTCGCATACCACGGCTTACCGCTGATGACGTTATAAACGCACCCTATGACAAGCAACGAGACGGAAACCGTCAGTATAAAAAGGAATATGTATTTCTTATGCCTCATAACTTATAACTCATACCACTCCGTCCACCCATTTCAAGAAATCGGCCACGCGACTGCGGCTCACCAATACCTCGTGCGAGCACTCCGGCTCGAAGTAAAGCTTCAAGCGACTGCCGAAGTACCTGGAACTCTTCCGGATGGACCTAATGTTGGATATGCAGCTCCTTGAAACCCTAAAGAAAACATCCCTATCCAGCATTCCCTCCAACTGGTCCAGCGAGTAGCTGATGATATACCGTTTCCCGGAGAAGAGGTGCAGATAAGTCAGCTTGTCCTCACTATAAAAGAAAGCGACATCCGGAGTTTCTACGTAGCGGAAGGTATCGCCCACCTGCACCAGAAAACGGTTCTTCTTGTTGGCTGCCAAGTAGCCGAGTTCCAGTTGCCGATATTCGGGAGCCGCAGTACGGAGGGCACTGTTGCGCTCGAACTTGCACAAGGCTGCTTCTAGGTCGCTTTCTTCAATGGGTTTCAGCAGATAGTCGATGCTGTTTACCTTGAAAGCTTTGATGGCATATTCGTCGTAGGCGGTGGTGAAGATAACGGGCAAATCGACGGGACACTGCTCGAATATCTCAAAGCTCAACCCGTCGGACAAGCGGATATCTACAATCATCAAGTCCAGGCTGCCCTGACGCAAGAGCAGTACAGCCTGCTCCACGCTCTCTGCCCAGCCCGCCAACTGCCAGGAAGGGCGCAGCCGTTGCATCATACGCTTCAGCTCTTCGTAGGCGAAGCGCTCATCTTCTACTAATAAATACTTTACCATAAAACGTGTCTGTTATTGCGACAAAGATACTATTTTACCTCTTGTCTTTACTAAAATGGCATTTGTCATTTCAGCGTATACCTGAATCCCACCGTCAGGCGCAGAGTCGGTCTGAAGCAAGGCTCGTCCTCATCGTTCTTGAAGTTATTGAGAAAACCTTTCAAACTACGGTCCGACATACTTATTCCGCGTATCCAGTTACCGCCCACTCCCAGATAAACAGCCGTCTTCCTACTCAACTGGTACGAAGGACTGATGTATGACCTCAGCATGACGGTAGAATAGATTTTCGATTTCCCGTCGACTTCCATCACGGCAGACATGCCGTCCATATCGAGGGCGGTCAGTTCCAGCTTCAGCTTCTTGTTCAGCCAGGTGGCGACGGACACTTTCATGCCGCTGGACATATCCACTTTCAGCTCATACCTGCCGGCATTCCTCCAACTGAAGTACATCATGGGCAGTATCATCGGGATACCGTAAGAGTTCGTCAACCCCGCACCGATGCCCAAGTCGAGGTTCTTCCGCAGTTTATAGACAAAGATGATTGCTCCATTAGCCAGTAGGGTCTTCATGGAAACCCCGTCCAACGAGGCATAGACACCGCCGCCCACAGAGGCTATGATACTCCACTTGTCGGACAGGGGACGGATGTGGGAGATATTCAGACTGGCATTCAGCAGATTGTCCGGATTCAACTCCCGCGCCTGCCCCTTATTATGGAATACGCCATAGGCAGCATTGACGGTTGCCGACCACGCCACCAGCCTGCCCTTGTCGTCATGCCTGACGGAAAGCGGCAGGTTATACCTTCCCGATACCATCATCAAGCTGCCCGAACCATACTCGTTGCCGAGGTCATCCTTCAACGAACTTTCGGGCAGATAGTCGTAACTGATATAGCCTTGCCCCCGGCAGCAGAACGGCCACGCCGCAAGCCACAACACCAATAGAATCACAGAGTTTGTCTTCATGGGAATATGCAAATGTTTTCTGCAAATATAGGCCTGCGGCAAGTAAGCGGGAAGCATTTACGGACGGGATGCGGAATGGGGAGGACGAAATGCGGAAACCGGAAGGCGGAATGATTCCATGTTTTACGTTACGCATTTCACGTTACGTAAAATACATAATATTTTCGGGATAAAACAAATATCAGGTGAAGCACCCATCAATCTCCAAACTAATTGTACCTTTGCGGAACTTTAAACAAAAAAATGATGAAAGAAGAAACTTTCGATTATTCCAAAGTTCCCCATAACTTCGGCTTATGCGCTACTGACACATGCCCTTATACTGACACCTGCCTGCGCCGGATTGCATATACGTATGCACCCTCAAACAACATCTTCCTATATGTACTGAATCCGAAAGCAATAGAGTCCACAGCGGGAAAATGCAAATATTATTGCTCGAATAAGAAAGTGCGCTATGCCAAAGGCTTTATCCATACGGCAGAAGCCATCTCTGTCGGCCAG
>OBDN01000452.1_pt1 | contig 11862 bp, 8 predicted proteins | sample 1518141 | NCBI WGS metagenome assembly OBDN01 (sample SAMN01760937, study PRJEB22395) | human gut metagenome
GGGAAAAATCCATTTTTTATATTTTCAATTGGCTGTGGTGCCACAACCTGATTATGGCTTACGTGCATATCGCCCACGACGACGTGGTAGGCAGCCACTGCGTCATGGCCAACCGCGTATCGCTCGCCGGAGAGGTCGAAGTCGGCGACTGGGCCGTTATCGGCGGCCACGTAGCCGTACATCAGTGGACCCGCATCGGAGAGCACACGATGATTCAGGGCGGCGCGCTGGTGGGCAAGGACATTCCCCCCTTCATCACCGTCAGCAACAACGATCCGGTACGTTTCGCCTGCGTCAATCGCGTCGGTCTGAGCCGCCGCGGATTCACGCCGGAAACGATCTCACAAATTCACGACGCCTGCCGCATCCTCTTCCAAAGCGGCCTGAACTACCTGAACGGCTGTGAGGAGGTCGAAAAACAGATTCCGCAAAGTCCCGAACGCGACCGACTCATCCGGTTCATCCGCGAATCGCAGCGCGGCATTATCAAGCCCTACTCTCCGAGCAACGAAAAAGACGAATAATTTTTCAACACAAAGGTTTGAAAATAGGAAAACATTCGCTATATTTGTAGCGTAAACGGGTATAAAGAGGTAAGGGGACGAGCAAGTCCCCTTATTTCGTAGATATATTCACCGCTCCCGACCGGCGAATCATCCGCACGATTTTCTCGACCCGCATGCCCTCGCATGCCCATTCCGTCGGGAGAAACCGGCAGTTGCGGGCCATGCGGGGACCCGATTACAGCTCCTGCTACAACAGGGACAAGATTCGGGCGCGAATAGTGCTCCTTGCGATGCAATGTTCGAAGAAAACGCAGGACGCAAGACGATGAAAACGAACGGGAAGCGACGATTCCCTACATTTTCGTCAAAAAGCCGAACGCCTCCGGGCCGGCCGCAAAAACGACTGAACGAACTTCAAGTTTTCGCCGAGGAAGGACAGAGGTCCGGATTTGCACGGACCGCCCGCACCGAAAAACGACTTTATTGATAACATCAGCAAATATGATCGATTGTACGAAAATCACCGAAATAGCCAATGCCAAACTCGTCGGCACCGACCTGTTCGTAGTGGATTGCACCTTGACCTTCTTCAACGAAGTGGAACTGCTGATCGACAGCGACACCTCGGTAGGTATCGAAACCTGCGTGGAGCTGAGCCGCGCGATCGAGGCCGAATTCGACCGCGACACGGAGGATTTCTCTCTCACGGTAGCTTCGGCAGGCATCGGCTCGGAACTCAAGCACCTCCGCCAATACCGCAAACTGATCGGCAAGCCGGTCGAAGTGCTGCTCAAAAGCGGCGTGAAGATTCTGGCGACGCTCGACGAGGCGGACCAGGAGGGACTCACCCTCTCCTACGAGGAGAAGCAGGCCGTAGAGGGTAAAAAGCGGAAACAGACGGTGCGGGTTACGCGCCGCTACCCTTTCTCAGAGATCAAATACACGAAGGAATACCTCGATTTCAAATAGTGGAAATTCAAAAATAAACAAGATAAAAAACCAATGGATAATCTTAATCTTATCAGCAATTTCGCAGAGTTCAAGGAGCTTAAAAACATCGACAAGGCCACGATGATCGGAGTCCTCGAGGACGTTTTCCGCCACGCGCTTCAGAAGCAGTTCGAGACGGACGAGAATTTCGACGTGATCATCAACCCGGAAAAGGGCGACCTGGAGATCTGGCGAAACCGTACGGTCGTGGAGGACGGCGCGGTGGAGAATCCGAACATGCAAATCGCCGTATCGGAGGTTAAGGCCATCGATCCGACCTACGAAGTGGGCGACGAATACGTCGATCCGATCAAACTTGAATCGTTCGGACGCCGGGCCGTGCTGTCGCTGCGTCAGAATCTCGCTTCGCGCATCCTCGATCTGGAGAAGGCCAACCTTTACGAAAAATATTCGGAGAAGGTCGGCGAGATCATCACCGGCGAGGTATATCAGGTATGGAAGAAAGAGGTGCTGATCCTCGACGACGAGGGCAACGAGCTGATCCTGCCCAAGACCGAGCAGATTCCCAACGACTATTACCGCAAGGGCGACACGATCAAGGCGATCGTCAAGAGCGTCGAGATGAACAACAACCAGCCGCGCATCATCCTTTCGCGCACGGCCAACCAGTTCCTCGAACGGCTCTTCGAGCAGGAGGTCCCCGAAATTTTCGACGGTCTGATCACCCTCAAGAAGATCGTCCGCATCCCCGGCGAGCGTGCCAAGGTAGCCGTCGAATCCTACGACGAACGCATCGATCCGGTCGGTGCCTGCGTCGGCATGAAGGGATCGCGCATCTACTCGATCGTCAAGGAGCTGCGCAATGAAAATATCGACGTGGTAAACTACACGACCAACCCGCAGTTAATGATCCAGCGTGCCCTGAACCCCGCGAAGATTTCGAGCATCACCATCGACGAGGAGAAGAAGACAGCTTCGGTCTATCTCAAGCCCGACCAGGTATCGCTGGCCATCGGCAAGGGCGGCCTGAACATCCGGCTTTCGAAGATGCTGACCGGCTACGATATCGATGTTTACCGCGAAATCGAGGAGGAAGACGTTGCACTCACCGAATTTGCCGACGAGATCGACGGCTGGGTGATCGACGCCCTGAAAGCCTGCGGCTGCGACACGGCCAAGAGCGTGCTGGAACTGCCCGTCGAAGAGATCGCCGCCCGTGCCGACCTGGAGCTGGAACAGGCACAGAAAGTCGTCGAGATACTGAAAGCGGAATTCGAGGAGTAATCCGTCCCATCGCACAAAAATTAAAACCGATATATGAGTAACGAAAGAAAATTAAGACTTATCCAGGTTGCCAAGGAGTTCAAGGTGGGATTGAATACCATCACGGACTTCCTGCAAAAGAAGGGTATAAAAACCGACGGTTCGCCCAATACGCTGGTGGAACCGGACGTCTATGCCGTTCTGGAGAAGGAATTCGGCGGGAGCCGAATTACCGGCAACGAACGGGAAAGCATCCGGGAGCGAATCTCCCAGAAGCAGGCTACGATCACCCTCGAAGAGGCACAGAAACAGACGCGCGAAGAGGAGCAGGAGGTAATTATCAAAAGCAACGTCATCAGCGTCAAGGACGAACTGCCCCAGCCCAAAATTCTGGGCAAAATAGATCTTTCGCCCAAGCCCAAACCGGCTCCGAAACCGGTAAGCAAACCGGCGGCAGAGCCCGTACCGGAGGCTGCGGCTCCGAAACCGCAGCCGGCACCGCAACCGGCCGCCCCCAAAACGGAAGCGGCACCTGCCTCCGAAACGGCTTCCGCAGCCAAACCCGAACCGGAAGCGGCGCCCAAGAGCGACAACATCTTCCGCCCCGCCGTGCAGACCCTCACGGGCCCGCAGGTACTCGGCACGATGGACGTATCGGGATTCACACCGGGCAACCGCCACAAACGCAAACGCTTGAGTAAAGAGAAAGTGGACGTGACCCGTACGCCGGCAGGCGGCCCCAAGCCGGGCAGCAACGGTAAATCCGCCGCACAGCCCAGCCGCGGACAAGGCCCGCAATCCAACCAACCCCGTCCGGGAGAGAACAAGAAGACCCGCAAGGACAAACTCAAAGCTCCGAAGCCCGTCGTTCGTCCCGAAATCAGCGACGAGGAGGTTTCGAAGCAGGTGAAAGATACACTGGCCCGCCTGACGTCGAAAAACGCCAAGAGCAAAGGTTCGAAATACCGCAAGGAAAAACGCGAAGCCGTAGCCGAGCGCATGAACGAAGAATTCCAGCGCGAAGAGCAGGAACGCTCCATCCTGAAGGTCACCGAATTCGTGACCGTAGCCGAGCTGGCTACGATGATGAACGTTTCGGCGACCGAGGTCATCACGGCCTGCATGAACCTGGGCCTGATGGTGTCGATCAACCAACGTCTCGACGCCGAGGCGCTCGTGGTCGTAGCCGAAGAGTTCGGCTTCAAGACCGAATTCGTATCGGCGGACATCCAGGAAGCCATCGGCGAGGACGAACAGGACAGCGAGGAAGACCTCGTGCCGCGACCGCCGATCGTAACCGTCATGGGACACGTCGATCACGGTAAGACTTCGCTGCTGGACAACATCCGCAAAACCAACGTCATCGAAGGTGAGGCAGGCGGTATCACCCAGCACATCGGTGCTTACAGTGTAGAGCTGAACGGCCAGAAAATCACGTTCCTCGACACCCCCGGCCACGAGGCTTTCACCGCCATGCGCGCCCGTGGTGCCAAGATCACCGACGTAGCGATCATCATCGTAGCGGCGGACGACAACGTGATGCCCCAGACCGTCGAGGCGATCAACCACGCCCAGGCGGCAGGCGTCCCGATGGTTTTCGCCATCAACAAGATCGACAAACCCGCAGCCAACCCCGACCACATCAAGGAGCAGCTTTCGCAGATGAACTACCTCGTGGAGTCGTGGGGCGGCAAATACCAGGATCAGGAAGTTTCGGCCAAAAAGGGCCTGAATCTCGACAAACTGCTCGAAAAAGTGCTGCTAGAAGACGAAATGCTCGACCTGAAGGCCAATCCGAACCGCCGCGCTTCGGGAGCCGTCATCGAATCGACACTCGACAAGGGCCGCGGTTACGTAGCTACGGTGCTCGTACAAAACGGTACGCTGCACATAGGCGACGTAATGCTTTCGGGCATACACACGGGCCGTGTGAAAGCGATGTTCAACGAAAACGGCCAAAAAGTGACCGAAGCTGGCCCTTCGACGCCGGTACAGGTGCTCGGTCTGAACGGTGCTCCCCAGGCAGGCGACACGTTCAACGTCATGGAGGACGACCGCTCGGCCCGTGAAATCGCCAACAAACGCGAGCAACTCCAGCGTATCCAGGGCATCATGACCCAGAAGCACGTGACGCTCGACGAAATCGGACGCCGCATCGCCATCGGATCGTTCAAGGAGCTGAATATCATCGTAAAAGGCGATGTCGATGGTTCGGTTGAGGCTATGTCGGGTTCGCTGATCAAGCTCTCGAAGGAGACCGTGCAGGTGAATGTGATCCACTCGGCCGTCGGTCAGATCTCGGAATCGGACGTTCTGTTAGCGGCGGCCTCGAATGCCATCATCGTCGGCTTCCAGGTCCGTCCGTCGGCATCGGCACGCAAGCTCGCCGAAAAGGAGGAGATCGAAATCCGCCTCTATTCGATCATCTACGATGCGATCAACGACATCAAGGATGCCATCGAAGGCATGCTCGAACCGGTGATGAAGGAAGAGATCGTCTGCTCGGCGGAAGTCATGGAGATCTTCCGAATTTCCAAAGTCGGCACCGTCGCCGGATGCGTCGTCCGCGAAGGCAAGCTGACCCGCCACACCCCGATCCGCGTGATCCGCGACGGTATCGTGATCTACACGGGCAAGCTCGGCTCGCTCAAACGGTTCAAGGACGATGTCAAGGAGGTGCTCACGGGTCAGGACTGCGGTCTGAACATCGAATCCTTCAACGACATCCGCGTAGGAGATGTCATCGAAGGTTACGAGCAAGTCGAGGTAAAACGCAACTAACCGAATGCAAGGAATCTTATCTAAAATAAGAAAAAAGAAATGAACACTCAGATTAAATTCACAACGGCAGCCGAAGCCGTGAAAGTCATCAAATCGGGTGACCATATTCACCTCAGCTCGGTCGCTTCGGCCCCCCAGTGCCTGATTAAGGCCATGTGCGAACGCGGCGCCAACCACGAATTCAAGGATGTGCACATCCACCACCTGCACACGGAAGGGCCGGCTCCCTATGCCGATCCGCAGTTCGAAGGCATCTTCCAGCTCGACTCGTTCTTCGTGGGCGGGAACGTGCGCAAAGTGACGCAGAGCGGTTATGCGGACTACATTCCCGTCTTTTTGAGCGAAACCCAGAAGCTCTATCGCAGCGGCACGGTACCTTGCGACGTAGCGATGATCCAGGTATCGACGCCCGACAAACACGGCTACGTTTCGCTCGGCACCTCGGTCGATGCGACCCTGGCAGCCGTGGAAACGGCTCGCACGGTGATCGCGGTGGTGAACAAGCACGTTCCCCGTTCGTTCGGCGACGCGATGATCCACTCGTCGAAAATCGACCTCTTCGTACAGGACGATACCCCGCTGGAAGAGGCGCATTTCACCGAACCCAACGAGATCGAAACCCGCATCGGCAAGCACTGCGCGGCCCTGATCGAAGACGGTGCGACGCTTCAGATGGGTATCGGCGCTATTCCGAATGCGGTTCTGGCACAGCTCGGCAACCATAAGAACCTGGGTATCCATACCGAAATGTTCGCCGACGGCGTTCTCCCGCTGGTGGAGAAGGGTGTCATCAACGGCGAAGCGAAGAACATCGACAAGGGCAAGATGGTTTCCACCTTCCTGATGGGTTCGCAGCGGGTTTACGACTTCATCGACGACAACCCGGGCGTACTGATGATGGACGTGGGATACACCAACGATCCGTTCATCATCGCCAAGAACGACCGCGTAACGGCCATCAACTCGGCACTCCAGGTGGATATCACCGGTCAGGTTTGCGCCGATTCGCTGGGCACGAAATTCTATTCGGGCGTCGGCGGCCAGATAGACTTCATCTACGGCGCTTCGCTGTCGAAAGGCGGCAAGGCGATTATCGCCATGCCTTCGGTGACCAACAAAGGCATCTCGAAGATCGCTCCGGAACTGACCTGCGGCGCAGGCGTGGTAACCACCCGCAACCACATCCACTGGTTCGTCACCGAAAACGGCGCCGTCAATCTCTACGGCAAAAGCCTGCAGGAGCGTGCGCGGCTGATCATCTCGATCGCCGATCCTTCGGCCCAGGAATCCCTGGACCGGGCAGCATTCGAGCGCTACGGACAGCACCACCACTACGTGAAAAACTACATGGGCAAATAATAACCGCCCCTCGAAATGAAAAGCGTCCCTTCACGGGACGCTTTTTTGCATATATACGCACATTCGTATCCAATCGACACAAGGCCGCATCGGACAGGATAGGAAAATGACGGAACGAACGTTACCGCGCAGGCTTATGCAGTCCGAAACGCTCGGCGACGGCGTTGCGGTATTTCCGGGAAACTTCGAGAGTGACCCGCTCTATGGTCACATCCGTCATAGTGACCCGGGACACCCGCTCGGCATTGACCAGCCAAGCACGGTGGATGCGTATGAACCGATCGTCCAACAAACGCTCCCACTGCGAAATCCGGGTTCGCGTAGGATAGAGCCCGCCGTCCGCCGTGTGCAGAAACACTTCCGTGTCGTTGGATTCGACATAGAGCAATTCGCCGACCGGAAGCGTCACCTTGCGGCGCTCCGAGATGAAGCTCACTGTTTCCATCCGCGGCAACCGCGCTTTTATCCAGCGGTCCAGCAGCCTCTCGGGGATAAGGACCGCAGCCAGCAGCAACCCGATGAAAACCGGATTGTAGAAAAGAACGTGGAAAACCATCCCGTCACCGGGCAACCAACCGCTCCAGATATAGCGATGCGCCAACAGCAACGCCAGCCATTCGATGACCAGTATGCCACCCGCAACGCCGGCGACCGCCACGGCCCGACGGTTCGAAGCACGCAGCGCCCCCGGCAACGACAGTTTGGCGCAGAACATCCCGGGCAACATCGTCGTCGAAAGGAACACCCCCTGCCGAAACTCATACCCGCAGCTCGCCATCACCGAAGCGAGCATCAGTACCACCACGCACCAATAGCCGATCATCACCGAATGTCTCATATCCGTCGTTTTCGCACAAAGGCCCGCAACAGACCGCGTCCAGTCGGCGAAACCGAACACCGGAGTACGCCCTGCAGCAGCCGTTTATTGCAAATTTAGCAAAATTCCGGTCGCAACGCAACCTCTCCGGGACGCAACAGCGGCTTTCGACCGGCAAAGAGCGGGATTCGACATTGGATTTGCAGCCGAGTCTCCCTACCTTTGCAATAGGATCGATCCACTCAATGTCAAACCTAAAATCATTACGCAATGAAACGACTGCTTGCAACCGGCCTACTGCTTCTGCTGGCCTCGGTCCCGCTCTTCGCACAGGAAAAGGTCGCCATCGTACCGCCTCCGTCCGCCGACACATCGGCTGCGGCCGATGCCGAATCGACATCGGCGACACCCGGCGAGAAAACCGCCCTCCCGTCCGCCCAAGAGATCACCCGCACATTACCGACCGAACCGGGGAAAGAGCCCCAACTGAACGAGCATGAGATCGCCATTCTGAATCCCGAAACACAAGAGTGGGAGGTCAGCGAATTTGCAATATCGGAAAGCCGACATTCACCGGCCGATCTCTACCTGGAAGGCGGCTACGGCTGGATGACCGCACTCACCCTCTGTCTGATCGCCATGCTCTTCTGCACATGGAAAGCGCCGCGCTGGATCAAGGAGCTCGGATTGCTGGCCTGCACCCTCGGAGTGTTGAGTATGATGATCGGCTTTTACTCCATTCTCCAAATCATCCAGACAACCGGATACTCCGTCACATTCACGCTGCTCTCGGGCGGTCTGCGCGTGGCGTTCATCGCTCCGATCTACGGCCTGATTATCTACGCACTGTCGCTGCTGCTGCGCATCGCCGTAAAACCGCGCATCTGACTCTCCGGCCCGTGCGGGTCGTACCGGGGACATCGATCTTCGGCACGACCCGCACCTGCCACAGCAAAGACGAGTCCCGGGGCAAGCCGAGCACCTCGTACCGCACTCCGGCACCGGACACGCACCGACACGGGCCGCGTGACACAGCTCGATGCAAAATCCCGGACAGATATCCGCATCCCCCGAAACCGTCCTGCCGCAACACCGACGAATTACCGACTATACGACCGCACAATGAGCAAAGCAGCAACGAATCCCCCGATCGCATTGCCGCGACAGGGCGATCGACTTGTTCCGGCATTTGAACGCGACCGCCCCTGCATACCGGTTGAAATGCCGGCCCCTGTCGCCTCCCGGAAACAGAAAAGCCTGCTTCCCAGCAGACTTTTCCACACACAATCTTTAACAAATAAAATTTCTTGGCAAAAATTTTTCTAACCTTTCATCAACCCTATTAACACTTATCCCTTTTCACAATACAAAGATCGTTCTATTCATTATCTTTCACAATCGCCTGAATCGGCTAAAAAACACAGAAAACCATCCCCATTACAAGGGATAAGCCACTAAAAGCCTCCTTTGGAGAGCAGTATAAATCCATAAGACCCTCTGACGCCGCGATAGACCTCTCAAAAAATCACCTCGCCGCAAGACACAACTTACAGACGATAATACCCGGATAATTCTTTATGTCCCCCTCAAAGTTCCCCTATATCCCTACCTGTCCCTATTAGACAACCGTAAAACTCCGGCCGAAATCGGATCGTGTATTTTACATCGAGAGCGTATCGAGATTATGTTGGAACGCCTCCCAATAACGCCCCACCTGATAACCATCGACAAACCCATGATGGAAACTTACAGCCACAGGCATCGTACGGCGTCCCTGCATATCGACCATTATCTTTCCGAATACCGACAAAGGGATATTCTCGCCTGCATTCTGCGGAAACTGGAACTGTAACCCTGTGAAGCTATACCACGGATTCACACTTATAACAAACGTGTCCTTCTCGGAATCGGCTCCGTACGCATCTCCCTCGCCCCGCATCGCGGCTGCAATGATCCCTCGCGCTTCAGCGACGAACTCCTCCAGCGTATCATTATAGGGAATGATAACCGATGCAAAGGAGTGATCCTCACGCGCAACCGCCGTATTGAGCCTGATCCGATCATATAGCCAGACCTTTCCATCGACCTGCCTGTACCTCAATGCCTCAATGGAATTGACAGCCCGTATCGAAGCGTACATCGCATAGTGCGAAAACTTGATACCCAGCGCTTTCGCCCGAATATACGCTTCCGTTACATCGACCTGCGATGTAACACTGTAATAAGGATTGGCGAAATCCCGGAAAAAAAGATAGTTCTCCCGACGATTCCAATTATCAATATCTACCGGATGTTTCATAGTCGCACATAATTATCCCCAAACTTACAAAACATACGGAATTATCCGCGAGTTTTTCGGCGAATAATATGGATCATACATTCAAACCGGCCCGTGGCAGCGAGCGGCATCTTTACCGATCGTCCTCGGTCCCGATTCCATATCGACATATACTCGTCCTTTCCACAATTTTTTTGGAAACAGCAAACTCCGGACTATATGGGATATAGTTGGGTCAGATAATCTGTTTACCAATAAACAAAGTATAGGAAACGATTTGACCGTCGGGTTTTTGAACGGTATATGTAGTTTCTCCCTGAAGTTCCAAACCTTTTCGTTGCTCTTCCCAGGTTATTTCTTTGACAGGACGATTATTTATGGCTACAATTATATCACCGATTTCGATACCGGCTTGCTCCGCGACTCCTCCTTTATATAGGCCATTGACAATCCAGCCACCGCAAATATCCGTACGGTCACCAGTAACCATATGCGTCACCGACGATTGGGCGTAGGTACCCTGATTCTCATTGCGTTTGACCCATACAGAAGAACTTACCGGATCCAAAACAATGTCGTAGAGCGACCAGATCTCATTACCTATTATACCTATATAGGGTCTGTCCGACGATAATGCCCCCTTTTCATTGAGCGAGTAATCTATCACGATATTTTCGAGCGTATCGACCATACAGAATTTTGCAGCCCTTATCGTAACCTCCTCAGAACCGCCGCCGATACCTCCGGCCTGCGTACGAAAATATGCCTTCGGCACATCCATAAAATTGAATGCAGACGCCGTTTCATTCGTGAGAATAATCGTGGAGCCGCACCCTAAATCCATTCTAAACCAACCCTCCAGGCTATTTTCATCGTCGATTTGCAGCGTCGCCTTTACATCGATACGGTTATCCTCGAATCGAGCGTCGAGTTTTACATAATTATCGAGCTGTTCAGCTAACAACGGTTCTTTTAACTGGCGCAAATAGCTCTCGCTGAAATTGATTTCCAGAGGATTCATCAATAGATGAGTATTACCTAACAAGCCGTCAGTGTGCCTCCCGAGGAGATCACGCAACTTAATTATAGGTGTAATCTCGTTTTGGTATTCCCTCGCCCCGCAATGGACTGTAATCGGATCGATGAATATTTCTATGCGTTCAGGCTCGCCATTCCCCGCACCTCCCATTTTAGCCTTACCTTTTCGTCCGAAAGCGTTTTGCAGATTTTTGAGTTTCAAATAATCTTCGTCGAGATAGAGAAAGTCAGCTCCTGTATCGTAAATAAGGGTAACGGGAATAGTATCATTCAAGGTCGATTGCAGGTACAGATGTCCGTCGAAAACAAACGGAATAGCTCCCTCAGGAACAGCAGCAATGCTTTTCAACGAAAATAAAGCAGAGAAAAAACAAACTAAACAAAATATTTTCTTCATAACCGAATCTATTTTTCAGCATCTATCTCTAAATGGCCCCATCTAAGAAACGCTATATTGATTTTATTTCAAGACAATTTAACGAATTCTCTCTATTTTTCAAACGATATTCAGCTCATTAACAGGATTTCGGATTCGGGCGCCATCATTCCCGGCTTTTGGCTGCGTTTATAAACCGCCCCCCCACTACGAATACGTGCTGTAAAGCGTATGCCCACGCCAACCTCCAGGCACAAAATATCAACCTCTAAACCGACATAACCCTCCTTGGCAGGCTCTGCCGCTGAGAGCCAACCGCACGAGGGGAAGGGACACGCAAGCCCGCGAACAAAAAGAAAGCCGGACCCTTGTTCAGGATCCGGCTTGAAGAGGCGGCTACCTACTCTCCCACGCGCGTAGCGCAGTACCATCGGCGTTAGTGAGCTTAACTTCTCTGTTCGGAATGGGAAGAGGTGGAACCTCACTGCTATAA
>OBDN01000461.1_pt1 | contig 11646 bp, 8 predicted proteins | sample 1518141 | NCBI WGS metagenome assembly OBDN01 (sample SAMN01760937, study PRJEB22395) | human gut metagenome
TATATCTTGTCACTGCAATACGAGCAGCTTCGATCTGACGGCCTGTAATCCATTTAGTTTCCAAAGCCTTAATGCCAAAAGAACCGAAAGCCAGCTGGTTACCTCTCTGGGCATTACCTTTTGCACGGCCTTTTTGTTGTCTTCTGAATTTTGTCTTTTTCGGTTGTAACATAGTTTCCTAAAATTCAAATTCGTTTAGCGATTATTTTTCTTTCTTTTGAAGTTCTTTCCGCCGTTGTTTCCACTATTGTTTCCACGACCACTTTCTTTGCTTTGTGTAAAGTTCGGAGCCAATTCTTTCTTACCAAACACTTCACCTCTACAAATCCAAACTTTAATACCGAGAACGGCCCCACAACTTACACCAGTATCTCCAGTTTTCACCTTCTTGTTTCGGAGGACGCTCTGTAGAGATAAGAGCCTGGCAACCGTTAATCACATCGTAAGTAATAACATCTCCTTGTTTAAATTGTGCATTCAACACAATTTCGAAGAAGCTTTCATCAATACCAGGTTTTGCATATTTCAAAGACGTGTCTTCTACTGTAACCACCTCATACGTTTCTGATACCGGAAGATCATAACGGAATGAACCATTGATACCATTTACGGTAATAGTAGCATCCTGTTTGATCATACCCATATACATAGGCAGAGGATAGTTTGTAATGTTAGAAAACAACTCAAGCATACCCAGATGGTTCTTATCCGGATCTTCGTAGTACCAATCTTCTAAAGAGCTAAGATCGTGTTCTACGATACTTTGCTTAACGACTTTAGCGTCGGTATATCCAATCACCGTGTCACCATTCATGGTGGCCGGGAAATTTTTTGTTAAAAGTACATTAGCCATGAACGAAAAAATGTTTTAATTTTTAATCTATACTAATTTCATCGAACTTCACACCTTGAACTTGATCACCTTTATCATCTACCGGAGCCACCCTCTTATCTTTATTTGTATGACTGATGAGCTTATAAATTTTCTTTTTCTCATCAACTACAGCTTGATTAGACTTCTGCTTTATGAACTCTCCTGGGTTCATAAGAAACATAATCAAATCTGGCGCCTCTTCCGGATTCATCATCATCTCCCTTACCCTATTAAATGCTTTAGTAATTCCGGGATTCGATTCAGAAGGTTTTAGAGCAAAATCAAGAGCTTTAGATACCATAGTGTCATTTAGCTGATACTTTGCCTGGATAGAAGACTTAAGATCTTTCTTATACCTTCTAAAATCTTCTGCATCCTTCGCTTTCTTGTCGGCAGCTTCTTTAGTACGTTGCTGGATAATATCATCCATTCTCTTATCAAGCTCAGCCTTATACTTTATAGCCTTTGCTTCAACATACTCTTCGCCTTTATTGATAATGCCTTTGAAAAACTCATCAGCTTCATCTTTGGGCAACCCAAGAAGATCAACATAATGGCGAACGATCTTTATCTGATCTGCTTTGTTTTCAATGTCAAGCTTTTCTATAGGAGCGACATTCGTATCATATTGCTTAAGAATATCAACGATATTAGCTCCGGCCTTATCAGCCTGAATAAGCTTCTTAGTAATATCAGAAACAGAGGTAACATCTATCTTATCCTTAACAATGTCCTCTTTCTGGCTTTCAAGGACTGTAGATAGTATGTCACACAACGAATCTTCTTTACTAAAATCAAGATCATTAATAGTAATCTCTTCGCCGTTTTCACCGCTAAACACCACATCTTTCAAATCGGGAATTATTCCCCTTGAAGAAAGGGCATCCAATACTTTTCTGTAATTGACAACCGGAGTCTCTACCTGATCCTGATTAACATCAACTACATTCTCTCCTCCTTTTTTATCCTCTTTAGGATCAGGAGTAGGATCAACAACCGGCTCTTCTTTAATTTGAGAACCTTCTTCTACAGGCTTCTCATCTTTTTTAGCCGGTTCATTACCATTAATAGGCAGAATATCTTCTTCCCTATTATAAACATCATCAATCGGACCGATACTAAAAATATCGTCCAATTCTACTATTCCATTTTTTTCTAATTTTCCCATACTGCAAAAATATTTAAATACCTATATTTCAGATAAAAAACTTATAAGTGTTTAATCTACACTAAAAATTAAATATCCCCAAATTTTATTAGAGATTTTCTAATGAAATTTGGGGATATTTAATCCTTAATTCTTATTGATTCCGGCTACATACCTTTTGGTGGCGTCTTCCCTCGCTCGTTGAGCAAGCTCTTTGGATTTTAATTTTAACTCTTCCATTTTTATTCTCATTTCATCATCATGGAGTTTGGAATCGTTTTCAATTTTCTTATCCTCTATCCTTTCCTTGCTTTCTATATCAGCTTGCCTTACGGTCTGATCTGAAACAGAGGCCAGGAAGTTGAGGGAGGTGGCGTCGCTCTTGGCGTCTGCCGCCCTGCCTGCCGCCTGGATCTTCTCTTGAAGTATCCTGTATTGACCTTTCTTGTCTTCCAAAGCAAGTTCATGCTGACGCTGCTTATCCTTCTCAGCAGCTTCAGCTTGTATCTGTTGCTGGTTAAGCTGCATCTGATTCTGTTGTTGCTGCTGCATCTGACGCTCGTTGTATGCGCGAGTATTCCTTGCATTCTGTATAAGCTCTACCATAGAATCTGATGTGAAGATAGATGCAAGATCGTAAATATCGCCTCCGGCTGTATTTAGCTGCAACATGAAAGTTTTAAATTTCTCAAGCTCATCCCTTTTCTTGGAATTAGATAATGCCTGAACACCAAGATGCCTTAGACTAAGACCGTCGGTTCCTATAGATAAAAACGCTCTGGTAAGGTCACTTTTTGTGTACATTACAGAAATATCCTTTCCTTCTTCCTGGCATTGTTGAGCAACAGCCAGATGAAGATCCAAAGCGCGTTTCTTGAAGTAACCGAAGTTATCAAAGTATATCTGTGTTTGTAACATAGATGCTGTAACGCCCTGCTGGACCCCAGTGGCGGTCTCATACCTGTTGGGACCGTTAATTACTTGAGGCGTGATACCAACCATTTCAAAACACTTCATCCTCGACCATTCAGCAAGCTCCATTCTTGTTTTAAGCTGCTCTGTTTGCGACAAATCATAGACAGCAAACTGGTTGAAAGGAACACCACCTTTCGTATTTTGAGATGAGGTATCTAATGTTAATGCTCCAACAGACTTGGCTACATCAAGAAGGTTCGCCCATATATCAGCCACATCTTCACCCAAATCCTTATATTCACTTGGAACCAAATTAATGTCCCCTAAGAAGAATTTACCGATCTCCTTTTCAAGAATATTATTTATCTGGTTTATGGAGAAATTATAAAATATTTGATATGGCTGAATCCTGTTGGCCATAGAAGTACCGATATATCCGGCAACGGGTAGAACAAAGTCATAGATGTTGCTATCCCCTTTTATCTGGTGATCGATAGGTTCTCCATCCAGATACAGGTTGTCCTGAGCGAGAGCACCGCCGCTGATCTTAACCCCGTACCTTACCTGTGGAACGTAATCTACGAAATAGGTATTAATCTCCGGGTTCTCCATTCCCTTACTCATGGTCCTGGTAATTTTCTTAATACCATTTTCCTGTAAAAAGTCTTGAAGAAGCTCGTCGGTTACCATTTCGGTAGTTACTAATCCGGTTTCAGTTTGGTAGGTAATTACATACACCTGAGCCGGGGATACCCAATATGATTCAGTTACCTGATACAAATCACTACGAACATGTTCGTCGCTTAAACTCTGGGCACGGTTATAGTAATTACCATGCTCTAAATTTGGCATGAATCTGGTTCTGTGATATTCGTTGCCATTACTATCGTATCCGGTATATGTGCCGGCTGGAATACCGTAATAATCCTCATAAGCTTTTATAGAAGCATAATCATTATATCCTTTCCAAGGTATTACCTTATTCTGATATAACATCCCTACACTCGCCGATTTGGATAAACTCACATAGCTTCCATTATCACCATTATGATAAGTGCCATTGAAATTATCAGCACCTCCTATAAGCTTTTGCTTGTCTTTTGCCGTAAGAAGATGCCCCCACCTTACTATAATATCATTGGCAGTATAATAATGAACACGACCAATATAATCACCGTACTGCGGATACTTGCTATCTAATGTCTTAGAGTAAAACGTATTCAACGGAGACCACCTCTCCGGCTTATAATAATCGTATCCTACATGATAATTTCTAAAGCAACGACCGGTAAGAAGATAGTCAATGAAATTCTCGGTGTCTATCTCATCCATGTAAAAACGCCCCCTGTCCGCCTCAAGCGTATGAGAACCCCATATAACCTCGGCAGTCTTCCATTTTGTATTCATGAAATTCTCTATCTCAGGAGGGGTCATAGATGCTTTCACTTCTTGTATCTGCTGAGCATAAGCCTGCTTTTCTTCTTCGCTGGCAAAATTATTATAATCCGGATCCAATCCTCTATTCAATAACTCTTGCCTAACCCTTCTGTCCAATTCCTCTCTAATGTAATTATGAAGAAGATTCTCCTTCGTGGCAGAATACTGATTCACTTCAGATTCGTCCAATCCAACTACATTATACTTGTCAGAAAGATTACCCAACCACCCTACAAAAGCGTTTACGATCGTACCTATTATATCATAATGACGTAAGAATGATGGAATGTTTACGTTGTCCCTTATAGACTGAACATCCTTAAGATAAGGAATTACATCTTTCAGCTCCATAAATGACAGCTTGCCTTCCATCATCCTATAAAAATCCTTGAACTTTTGGTTCTCATCAAGCTGCTTCAAACCAATCAATTCAAGAGAATCCATAGTGGCTTTAAACCACTCCTTGGTTTTTCTCTTGGTAGGTATAGCCTGTACCGGCAACCCTGAAAATACTCCTCTGGCCGGAAAAGCCTGATCTCTATTGAAATATTCCATCCTATTATCCTATTTTTCACAAAGATAAGGAATTTGTTCTCGTCACCTCATTTTGTAAGGGTTATGTCTTCTTACCGTAAATCCTTTGACCTGTTCTATCTTCTTGCGCTCTCTCTTCTTTTGATTCTCCTTCTGAGTCGTACTTTCAGGCATGTAACCCATATCATCATAATACTTAGCCAGAAGAAGAGCGTGGCCGAAGGCTATGATACGGTCGGTGTTGACCCCAGGGCCGAAGGCTATGATCTCATCAAGAAGTTCTATATCAGGGATACGGTAAATACCCTTCTGTGTTATTTCATTACCATCATCATCATACCCAACAACAACATCCTCCCAACAATATTGAATAACGGTATTGAAAAGCATACGCTGATTGGGAACCGTAGGAGCCAAACCGAGCTTGTTGTTCTGACGGGCGCCGGCACGGATAATCTTACCGGCAAGACGTTCGCCATCTTCCAGCAACATAAGCTGCTTATTTCGTCTCGTAAGATACAGTTCATACATTCGGTCGGCATTCTCCATAAGACACTTGGCTCCATACGCTTCTTGAAGTATTTCACAATTCCGACAAAAATCATCGGAAGATGGAGGACGTGATGCGTATGATGCTACTATACAATAAGCGAACGGATCGTTGATTTTTACATATCTTTTAAGTACATAAAACGAACCAACAGAATCAGTATCAGCCTTGTCAGATTTATAGGGGTCGCAATTATGGGTAGTTATGTGATGACACAAATAAGTATGCGTATCACAATCGAAATTATACACAGGACCAGAATACAATCTCTTCTCTATACTTTTAATCCTTATATAAATATAATCACCATCATTGCTTATAAAACAACCCTTTTTCTTAGCCTTGATTATTTTATCCGGAATAACAATGCCATCAAGCTTAACACTATTTATACAAAATGATAGTAATTTCAATATACCATTTGTGCCAAAAGATAAATAATACAAACAATTACTTTTCTTAAAATGACCTTGAATGACATCAGATCTATCATTTTTGTTAATTTTTATGTTAGAAACTATTCCTATTGAAAACAAAATATCTTGTACACTCTCTAATAATTTTAAATTACAACTTGTGTATTCGATAGTATATAATTTCTTACCATTAACGGCATAACAACAACCATCCGTATCAAGATATCCACACAAAAAAGAGGCCTTATATTCATGAGGTATATACTTGACCCATTCCGGTATAAATTTTCCATTAGCATATTTCCCAAATGTAGAATCCATCCATATTGCAAACTCCTTTACACCGCAAAATATCTCACAACTATTATCCCTGAATCTTTTATTAGTATATTTACCAAAACAGGATTTACATATATCATCTATCTTCTTTATAAACTTATCATTATTTTTATGAGTACTTATATATATACCTACATGATATTTGTCTATCCTTGAATATCCATTACCTATCCAAGCTCCTATTAAATACCATAAATCATCAGACATTACATAAGGGAATAATTCTTTACAAGGATATATCTCCTTTCTGTAAACATTCGGATATTTAATCCACATTCCACTCTTTACATCAGCTACTTTAACAAAATCAAAGCTAAATAAATCCTCACATATTATTTTACCATTTTTAAGTTTATTGTCACTAACGTATAATGGATGCTCTTTTGTAAAACGTGTTATTGAAACTCCATTATACATTTTAACATCATATACGTCTTCATCTATCTTATTATATAATAGTCTTTTATAAATAGAAACATATTCCCCATCTTTATTTACAAGCCTATCTTCATATTTTACATCTTCGACACATTTCCATCCTTTATCTGTTAATACCTTCTCCCCTGGAAGCAAACATCCACTCACATATGTGAAATCAAAAACACCTCCATCTTCTGGTGGGTCTTCGTATATAACAATAGGAGCATCTATGTTTCCACCTTGGAACGGATAATCAACAAGCTGTTTATCACTAAAATGGTAACCCATCCTCATTCCGTCAGTCTGATATATATCTACTGTTTTTCCTGGTCTTCCTTCTTCCAAAAGTCTATTCTTATGCTTCAGGGCGTCCTCAACAGGAAACCTATTTACATTCGTATTAAGGAAACAATCATCTATAGACAAAGGGAATGCCATTCGTTCCTGGACGTATAAAGCTCTATCCTTTTTGACAAGTTCATCAAGACGTGATTTTATCTTCTTAGTATTATCATCAAATTTTGATACCTGAATGTCTATTTTCTTAAGACCTGTAGCTTTCTCTATTCCAAGGTACTTATCTAAGGTTGTTGTTTCCTTATCATAAGCATGAGACATCTGAGCAGGAACAAAACAACCGGATTGACTAATACGCCAAGTTGGTTTTAAACAACGTTTATTAAGCAGATCATAATTCATGACAATAAACCCGTATTCAGCAGGGTTATTCATCACTTTTTGAGCATCTTGAGACTTTTCAACGTTACCGCCAGTGTTATGAGTTATAATACCATTTGCTATATAAGTGTGAGTATCTGATGCAGTGAGGTTGTAAACAGGCTTAATTCCTATATACTCTATCTTATCTATCCTTTCTATTATCACTCCATCTATATACTTTGATCTAAAAGATCCAAATGTGCTAAAATTAGAACTGAATTTCCTTATAGAGTCAAGTTTCTCTCCTCTATACCCTATATCTGTTCCAATTATATCACAATATTTAAGCATGGATAATTTATCCAATATATTACATACATATGAATCAAGAATAATTGATCTATCTGCTGGATTTTTAGATGGGCTATAAGAAATAGTACTATGTATTCCAAATTTAAAAAGAACATCCTTTACTTCTTCAAGAAGATGCCTATTACAAGATCCTAAACTTATACGATGATCCCTATTATTGTTATTAGAATAAAAAGTAGCATCAGCATCAAAATACCCCCTAATCATCATAATAACATCCTCTCTCCTATATGAATGTATATTTAAAGGAAGTGTTTTGTTTTTTTTAGTCTGACCATATATACCAAGTTCCCTTAACTCATGGCATATACCTTTTATTCTTATTTCCCTATAGTCTTTTCCGTCCTTAGTCTTACACTGTTTCTCTATACAACATTCATATTTAGATCGTATATAATCATACACCTCATTATCACTGGTAGACACGACAGGAGTCTTATCAAAACCATAGCTTCCATCCCCTATTAGAATGCCAACAAGGTATGGATCGAACATTTTTTTATCTCCCCATATATCCACACCATCTGATACACATATTTTACGTCCAACCCTAAGAGAATCAGCCCTTCTGAAATCAGATCCAAAATACCTAAATTCACCACTTCTTTTACTTATAACAGTTAAAATAGGGTGATCCCCGCTGCATTCAAGCACCCTTCCTCTTTTTGTTGTTATTCTATAACACTCTTTCTCGGCAGGAGGTTTCATCCATGTTATGTCTTGACTTACAGCTTTTGATGATACATTATCGAATCCTACTATTCCATCATCTTGCTTCAAATCTTCTATTCTGCATGGCTCACCATTTGATTTATATACTATGGTTCCAGCACAACAACATCCAGAACATATCATCATCCCCCTCATTCGACCGTGCATCATATGGGCAGGACGACCCTGTAAGTATGCTGCTAAGAACGGGAATTTACCTACCTCATCATAAATAGACGTATATGGTGTTCCAGATGCGGTCTTAAGAGAAGCACCAGCTTTACCGCTATCAATATTGGTAATACGAATACGAGCATGAACATCACGAATGTTATTCACCGTTTTAGTACCCATAATAACCTCTTTAAACCAATCATTACCTGTTCTATTTATTCTTAGATAAGGATGTATATTATCAAGACCAAACTCAAGATACTCACCAAGACTCATAAGGTCCTCCTTGCTTGACCCAATAACATTATGCGTCAAATTGTATGTCATTGTAGCATTACGAGCCAAAAACGAGCTCATTATGGCCGTATTATGAGTAACGATGTAATTGGTGGTCAAAAATAAATGAGAGTCATTATCAACGGTTATACAAGTGGCATGCTCCTTTCCGTATATCGATATGGATCTTATTTTTAATTCCTTACGATTCCTTGATAGTATAAGTTTGTTCCCCTCCAATTTAGCATACCAACCTGAAGCCCAAAACATACGTTGTACAAAATTTATGACATCCATGTCAATATGAGACAACATAAGCTCTTCTTCTCCGGTTACTACGTTTCTGAAAGAACGAATGAAGTTTTCTATAAAATCTTTTTTTTGATCTATGGACGATCTTAAAAATTTCTTACAAATGTATTTATCGAAAAACATATCCCCACCATAGCCACCGAGATAAGCCGCCAGCATCGAGGCGTAGGCCGACGGCGGAACCGGCAGCTTTGCCGTAGGGTAGTTCAGGGCCTCACCTACTGGAATAGACATACTCTTATAATCTAATCCAGCTATGGCTCTAAGACTCCTAACATGCCATTTTCCGCCATGATTGACACGCCATTGATGATTACCGCAGCAAATAACATTACGACCGTCTTCGAATACGACTCTGTAGGTGGTTACTTTCCCTTGAGGATAGACACCTACGACTTCTACCAAATTCCCTTTATCGTCATATATCTTATCCCCTACAACGATATTTCCTATCATCTTTTCCCGGTCCTCAAGATAAAGTATCTCAGAGTCAAGAAGGGCTTTTCCAAAACGACGGCACCCGAACATGAATATTCCTTTATTCTCTTCTTCCGCCTGCTTTAGAAATTCGGCAAACATCCATTCATTATCACGAAGCTGAGAATTTCCAGGAATACGATCATCTCCTACGTCAATCATCATCTTCCAGAAATTGATATGCCAGTATAGCCAAGGATGGATAAATACCCCATTTATGGTAACACCGTTAAGGAGTTTCATAGCCTCATTCTCCCAGAATTGCTTGACATCATTGTCTTGCTCTTCATAAGAATAAAGGTCATTCCATAACGGAATATCGTTACCCATATTTATATAAAGTTCTTTACTGTTAAGATTCATGACAAAACTACTTATCGAGCTTGTTCTTAGCTTCATTCTTAACAAAAGACTGAATACCTGATACTGTTTGTCCTCCTTTTAGGCTTTTCTTGTTTTTGGCAGCCTCAAGCTGATTATAGACATCCATTATCCCACACATCTTAATATAAGATTCAGTCCATTGCATTAAGCTATCAGACAAGCTTTTTTGAAACCTAAATTCTTTCTCCCTCTTATCAGAATCTTCTATTTTATCCCAAGGGTTTTCAGATAGATAACGTTCAGCCTTATCTATCTGATCCCTTAGCACAAGAAGTTTCCGATCTACGTAAGAGACATCATCGTTAGTCGGCTTTCTTACCTTCATTGTTCACCATTTTTAAAAAAGCCTCATACTGAGACTTAAGCATATTAAATCTGTCTTCAAGAGAAGATGGATCAACACGATACTTGCACATGTTTTTTATTCCTTCCTCAACAGATTCTTCCTTGAACATAACAGAATCAGTATTATTGTCAACGTACATAATAAAATCCGATTCTCCGTCGTTTACTATCCTGTCAAGAACCTTCTTGCTGTCATCATCTATATTAAGATCATGACCGGCATTAATAGACAACCGGTAAACTGTCTTGACAGAAGAAGATACTTTCATTATCTCTTGTTGATACAAGTTGGTCATAAACGACTTTTCTTCTAAATCAATAAAGTCTTCCAACTCTATGTTGTTTTCCTCATCCTTCTTTCTAATAATATCCTTAGTTAGCTCTTCCATCTCCTCTCCCACCTTATCTTGTGCAGACAGTAGATGGTTGTAATAAGAAATAAGATGTTTTATATCTGAATCAAAATCAATCTTCTTCATTATCAATAACCTTTTTATCGTAAATAATAACGTCCATCAACTCCATTGACAAATTATAATCAGCCACTTCAAAAAGCTCGCTGTCTGTCAACGTCCTTAAAAAAGAAACAGACAATCCTCTTTTCTTTGCAAAAGATCTAAGTACGGCATAGAGAATGTCCCCGGCAGAATAATCGGGGAGATCGTCACAAGATGCCTGCAACATAGAAAATAAGGATTTCCTTTTATCTTCGCATTGTAAATGCCTTGCTTTACCACAGCCGCTCATAATACTTAACTTTTTTGGATTATAATACCTTCGAAATTAAACGGAATCTTTTCCTCTTTTTGAGATCCATCTTTTTGATAGTGAACAGTCATATGTTTTACGAATCTTCCTATTCCAAATCCTGCTGTATGTATCTCTATATTGAACTTAAAGTGACGGGAGTCTATGATATTCAAATTAGAAGACGTACATCCACAAGATGTCTCTGATGCTGTTATCTTCATATCATGCTTCGACTCAAGAACGAATGAAAACCTTATACTGTTCCCTTTCTCTACCGGTTCAAAAATAATTTCAAATGATTTACCGTCTTTAGATAGGTCAATATTATATTGCTTGTCATCTGTAGAAATAACATTAAATTCATCAGAATCCATTGTAATAAGTTCCAACCTGTTCCATCTTGACTTCTCATCATAAAAATCAATAGAATACTGCCGGTCCATCCACGAAGGACGCGGAAGTCCCTCCCCAAGCGCACACTCCTCTGTCTTGCTCCAGGCCTTCTGCTTGATGAAGCACGTACATACCGAACAACGATTTTTACCTATTTTCT
>OBDN01000489.1_pt1 | contig 11161 bp, 9 predicted proteins | sample 1518141 | NCBI WGS metagenome assembly OBDN01 (sample SAMN01760937, study PRJEB22395) | human gut metagenome
CACCCGTATGTCAAGCACACGACAAAAATTTTTAGCTTGCGCTTGATGGATTTTCAAGCGCAGGCTTATCCTGATGCTCGGCGAAAAACTCGCGGAGCTTGTCAGCTTCATCGGGGAGGACAAAGCCAAAGCCCTGTCCGTCCACTCTGCAATAGAAAGCAATTTTCATGACTGCCACCTCAATCAAAAATGTCCTGGATTTTGTATGCGATCTCAATGCGCTTGTCGGGGTACACCAGCACCCTGTCGATCAGCAGCTCGGCCAGCTCGGTGGTCAGCGTGTCCGCATCGAAAATTGCCTTGGACGCTTCCATGCGGCTGTCCTGCCGTGCCTGTTCGTCCCGTTTCTGCTTCGCCTGTGCCAATACTGCGGCATAGGCGTTTTTCGTTTTCAAAAGCAGCTCGTCACACGCAGTCTTTTTCGCCTTGTAGGTGTTCAGGTCAATCTCGCCCATGAGATAGCGTTCATACAAGGCGCGCTTACCGTCTTGCAGTGCCTCGATCTGCTGCTCATATTCGGTGCGTTCCGGTACGGAAGCATCCACCCGGAGCGTACCGTCAGGGGCAAGTGGCGCGGCGGCTTCCATCTGCTTTTTCAGCGTCAGGAATACCGCCTGCTCCAGCTCTGCGGCGTTCAGGCGCATCTTGTGGCAGCGGCTTTCTTCGTCTGCTTCGGAATGGCGGCAGTAATAATACGAGGTTTTCTGCATGGTGCGGGACAGTGCATGGCCGCAGCAGCCGCAGAAGGCTTTGCCCTTCAGCGGGTAGTCCCGCTTCTTTTTGTTGGGCTGTGAAAAGCGGAGCTGACTGGCCTGCGCGGTATCAAACACGGCTTTCTCAATGATGGCCGGGTGATGGTCGGGGATGATGTACCATGATTCTCTATCCTTCAGGCGGCTTCTGTTGCCGCCTACTTCGAGAACTGCCCGCTTGCCAATCACATACACGCCGGTGTAGCGTTCGTCCTCCAAAATGCGGAGAATGGTGGATGTACTCCAAATCCCGTGACAGCGGGAAATATCGTGTGTGTGATTGCCTCGCGCCGCTTTGTACTGGCCGGGGGTGGGGATGTTTCTGCGGAACAGCTCTCGCGTGATGGCGGTGGCGTTGATGCCCTCGGCGGCAAGCTGGAAGATGAGCTGCACAACGGCAGCGGCCTCCGGGTCAGGCTCCATTCTGCCATCGGCGCTTTTGCGGTAGCCATAGGGACAGATTTTGCTCTGATACTCGCCGCGCTGCATCTTGGCGTACTTGGCGCTCTTGGTCTTGATGGACATATCGCGGCTGTAATATTCGCTGATGAGATACTTGAATGCTACGTCCATGCCGCCGGTGTCACCCTTGAATTTGCTGCTGTCAAAATCGTCGCTGATGGAAATGAAGCGGGTATGGAACAGCGGGAACACGCGCTCGATAAAGTAGCCGGTTTCAATGCTGTTTCGCCCGAAGCGGGAAAAATCCTTGACGATGATGCAGTCGATTTGATTGGCCCGCACCAGCTCAATGAGCTTCTGTACCTGCGGACGCTCAAAATTCGTGCCGCTGTACCCGTTGTCGATGAACTCCATGATCTCCGCGTTCAGGGCTTCCGGCATGGAGGCCGCATATTCGTGGAGGACAAGACTCTGGTTTTCGATACTCAGACTGTCATACTTGTAGTCCTCAATGGAGAGGCGGATATAGAGAGCAATCACATATTTCTGCATTGTTCCAGCACCTCCGCATAGGTTTCAAACTCGCTCTGGAAACGATAGCGCACCGTGATTTGCTTATCATGGGACACCTCGATGCGGTCGATCAGCCGCTCGATGAGTGCGCCGGTCAGCGCCCGGTCGGTCTTGATTTGTGCGGCATCCTGTTCCAGCGCCCGGTGCTGCTCTGCTTGAGCATCCATCGTTCGCAGGCCGTCCTCCAACTGTTCCATTTCCACGGCGAGGTCGGCAATGCGGCTTTCGTACTTCTCCTTGTAGTCAAAGTATTCATCCTTGGTGAGAACGCCTTGGACGAGGTTTTCATATAAACTCCGCACGATACTGCGAAGCCGCTGGATTTCCTGTTTGCGGCTGGTGATCTTCTCCCGCAGCTCAGCGCGGTCAGCGGCCTGCCGGGGCAGCTCCGCAAGAGAGAGGGTGTATTGCCCCAGCGCCGTATCAAGCGAGTCCTGAAGCATATCTGCCAACATATCCAGCAACGCATCCTCGCGGATGGTCACGCCGGGGCAGGCATCCTTGCTGATTCGGCTCTGGCTCAGACAATGGTAGAAGTACACATCGTCGGACTTCTTGCGGATGTTTCTCTGCCGGTGCAGGCTGCCGCCGCAATGGGCGCAGAACACCTTGCCTTTGAGAAGATTCGGCGTGTAGGCTTTGACCTCCCGTGCCTTGGCGCGGCTGGCGGTCTGATTGAGTATTTCCTGCACCGCCGCGAACTGTTCCCGGCTGATGATGGCCTCGTGGGTGTCCCGTACCACCGTCCATTCCTCGGCATCGGCCTTGACCTGCCGGTGATCCACGGTTTTGGTCTGCCCCTGAACGAGATCTCCGGTGTAGACCTCGGAGCGGAGAATAACGCCGACTGTTCGGGTTTGCCACTTGCCGCTGCCGAGCAAATTTTCGTGGGTGATCTTGCCCTGCATCTTCTTATAGTGGCTGGGAGTGAGAACGCCCGCTTCATTCAGCCGCACGGCGATGGTATTGAGGCCAGCGCCCTCGGAAGCCCAGCGGAACATCCGCTGCACCACAACGGCGGCAACAGGGTCGATGATAAGCTGGTGGCAATCGTCCTCGGCTTTCAGATAGCCGTAGGGAGTACGCGCCCCGATGAACTTGCCGTCCTTCATGGCCTGCCGCTGCTGCGCTCTGATCTTTCGCCCAATGTCCAAAGCGTAGGCTTCGTTTATCATGTTCCGCAGCGGAATGATGATACCGGAATGGGCGTCCTCCGGGGCGACGGTATCGAAGTTTTCATTGACCGCAATAAAGCGGATGTTGCGGATGCGGAAATACTGCTCAATGTAGTAGCCGGTGTCGATGGTGTTCCGCCCCAAACGGGAGAGGTCTTTCACAATGACGCAGTTGACGTGACCAGCCTCAATATCTGAGAGCATCTGCTGAAAGCCCGGACGGTGGAAGTTTGTCCCGGTCGCGCCGTTGTCAATGTAGGTATCGTACACGCTGATCTCCGGGTACTGCTCCAGATAGCGGGCAATAATCATCTGCTGGGTTTCAATGGATACGCTGTGCGTGTGGGTATCCTCCACCGAAAGGCGGACATAGATCGCGGCGCGGCAAGCGGCGTCAGCCTCCTGCACGGCCACCGCAGCCGTTTCTTTTCTGCTTTTCCTTGCCATGCTCAGCCCACCTTTCTCTGTTCGTAATCTTTCTGCTGCGCTGCCAGCGCCAGAAGCTGCAACGCCTTTTTGTATTCGTCCTCATGGGTAAAGGTAATATCCAGCTCCTTCTTCCCACGGACGCGGATGCTCTGTACCATGTGAATGAGCGCCCTGCGGTCTAAGGTTTCCAGCGTGGAGAACTGCGTAAACTGTGAAATCCAGCGGTTGCGCTCACTCCGGTTTTCCAGCACCTCCGTGAGTTTTTCCTTGAGAACGCGGACGCTTTCTCGGATGTCCTCGGCCTGCTTGGTGTACTTTGCCTTATAGGAAGCGTATTCTTCCTTGGTAAGCATACCCCCCACAAGGCTCTCATAAAGCCGTGCCTTGAACTCCAGCACCTGCTCAAACCGGCGCTCGTTGTCGGTGATGTGGTCGCTGTATTCCTTGGCAAGCGCCTGATTGATGCTGGTCTGGTCAATGCCGGTCAGCAGCGCCTCCAGAGAAGCAATATTGCCGATATAGGCTTTCAGGCTGTCCCGCACACAGTCGATCAGGCTGCTTTCTTTCAGCATGACCGGATGGGCGCAGCCCTTTTTCTTGCCGGTTGGACAATAATAGTAGTGGTACTCCTTGCCGTTCGCACGGTTGGTCTTGCGGGTCATGCGGCTTCCGCAGCACCCGCAGATCAGAATACCGGAGAACAGGTAAACCGTATCCTCGTTGGGAGAAGTCCGGGTATCCAGTCCCTTAATGCGCTGCACCAGCTCAAAATCCTGACGGGCAATCAGCGCTTTATGGGCATCCGGGACGCGCACCCACTCGGAGGCGGGGCGCTGCTCCATCTGCTTGATCTTGTAATGCGGCGTACCCTGTTTGCCCTGCACCAGCGTTCCGGTATAGGTTTCGTCCTGCAAGATGCGGATGATGGTGGTTGCTGACCACTTGCAGTCGGCTTTGTCCGCGTAGCCCTTTTTCGCGTAGGGCAGACCGTTGTTCTTCTTGTACGCCAGCGGGGAGAGAATACCCAGCCGGTTCAGCTCAGATGCGATCTTGGAGGCGCTTGCGCCCTCCAGCCGCATACGGAAAATGTCGCAGACAACGCGGGCAGCGTAGGGGTCAGGGACGAGCAAATTCTTGTTGTCCTCGGCTTTCATGTAGCCGTACACCGGGAACGCGCCGACGAAATCGCCATTGCGCCGCTTCACGTCCAGAGAAGAACGGGTCTTGATGGAAATGTCCCGGCAGTAGGCTTCATTCATAATGTTCTTGACCGATACGGTCAGATCATCGCCGCTGTCGTGGGCGGTGTCGATGCTGTCGGTGATAGCGATGAAACGCACCCCGTAGGCCGGGAATACCCGGCGCAGATACCGGCCTGTTTCGATGTACTCGCGCCCTAAGCGGGAGAGGTCTTTTACAATGACGCAGTTGATGTTGCCATCGGTGACATCCTGCATCATTTCCTTGAACGCGGGGCGGTCAAAGATGATGCCGCTGTATCCATCGTCGATCTTTTCGGAAACGACCTCAATATCCGGGTTACGCTCTACAAAGTTTTCAATGAGCTTGCGCTGATTGGAAACGCTGTCGCTTTCGCTGGAATGATCGTCGGTGTAGGACAGGCGGATGTAAGCGGTAGCTTTGTATTTAGGCATGAAAAAGCACTCCTTTCTCCCGGACTGCTCCCGCATGAAAAGAGTGGTTATCTGGCTATTAGGTTTTCATCCTTTTCCACACCGATCATAGCACTCTCTGCGGAAAAAAGCGAGGATGTCGCTCAGCGCAAAATGCCTTGCAGACATTCCTCCAACGTAACGCCGTTCCCGGCAAAGCAGGCGTTTACCACAAAATCGCCGCAGCGGAAGCGGTAAGGATTTTTGATCTGGCGGATAAAGGCGACAATGCGTTCTTCCTTGGGAAGATTTTTGTCTACGGATACTTCCCGGATGTCCACCAGTTCATCCGTGTGGATTTGGGTTTCGTTTGGCGTCGGCTGCATCATGGCGATCTCCTTTCTCGGTTTGGTGGGTTTCCTCAAGGTCACATGAATGCGCTGACGGAAAGGCCGTCAGCGCATGGTATCTGACTTTGAGAGGCGGCTGCGCGGGTAGAATTGGAGCCACATAACATAATGGCGAATACCGGCGCAGCCGCTCTGCTTGTCCATTTGAGAAGATCCATCCTATTTGCCACGCGCCCCGGATAGTGGGCATGATGCAGGCCGCCCTTGGCAGGGCTGTCATAACTCCACGATACCGCTGCCTCAAAGAGCTGGCGCATACCGCAGGGTTCCCCCTCAAGTCTGTGGGAGGGCGTGAGCAAGTTTCATTATCCGCCGCGCTGTCATCGCGCCCGATTTGCCGAATCGGGTCTAAGGCTGCGTAGATCGCTCGGATGGCTTTTCCGGAATCACCTCCTTGAAGCCATCGTCGTGGCGGCGCACCTTATGCCGCTATCACGCGGGTTTTGTGCCTGCATCATGGTCTATTCAGTTTTCAACGTTCAACGAAAGGCTTCGTGGAGAATGTCCCTTCACCTATCGCCGATTTTGGGCCACTTTTGCAAGGTGTTTTTGAAAAACCTCAGAAATATTTTTTGATTTTTCTGATTGCTGCTGTAATGTTGAGAGAAATAGCCTGATGCGACACGCCTTCGACTTTTCCAATCTCGTCAATCGTCATTCCATCCACGAAATACATCCACATCCTGCGGAACTGAGTGTCCGTCAGGTGCTTCCTGATTTGCGTAACCTTTTGGGTGCTACGGCGGATTTCCGCCACCCGGTCATGCGCCTGCTCCATGCAGATATCCGCAGCGGGAATAGATGCTGCTTCCTCGGAAAGCTCGTCCAGTGCAAGGGTATGATTAGCGTAGACATGATCCTCTTTCTCGGAAGCATGATAGTCTGCATCCGACAGGGACTTCCATTTCAGAAATTCTTCCTCGCTGGCAAAGTCCTCGCGGGTCAGGCGGATGATGGCTTCGTTGGCATCCATGTAAACGATAGCGTTGGGGTCTTTCTTGTTCAGCGCATAGCTGCTCTTTCTGTTAAACATAATATGTCCTCCGTTTCGGTGTTGGGTGGGTGGTGAACCAGACCAACACCGGCGGAGAACGACAGCCGACAGGAAAACGTAAAAAGGCGCTCGAACAGGCATGATGACCTGAACGAGCGCCTTGCGTGCGAGTGAAAACATGAGTAACGAATACTGTACCGGGAGGGGCTAAATCACGGATGAACCAAACCGCATAAAAAGAGAGCTGCAACTCGCTTTCGTGAGTGCAGCTCGTCTGGGGGATAGCCGCGTGCTTTTTGAAGTGGACGGCTAATCGGTGCTTATGCTTTTTTACATGACCGCGAGCGGCCTTAGCAGTATCTCCTGTTCATCCGTGACATCATAAAATTACCTCCAACTCGCTGAATGTGATTTGCGGCTCATTCAATGTGAGCTTCATGTGTATTTAAGTGAATTGAGGCTCACTCTACAATGTAGTAGAGGTGATTTACAATGAACTTTCTTGACCTGTTCGCCCAAAAGCTTCGCGAAAAGCGGGAGCAGAAAAAGATCACGCAGCGCGAATTAGCGGAACGGCTTAATATGTGTACCCGAACTGTCATTGAGATTGAAAAGTGCAAGAGCAATCCAAAATTTGAAACGGTTGCGCTGATCTCAGAAGAAATGGACATCAGTCTGGATGGAATCGTGTTCCACGATAGAGCGCCGCAGACCGTTGCCAAGTGCGTTCTTGATTACTTTGCAGGAAAGGGTGAAGAAGAGTCGCAACGGTACATAGACCTGTGCATGAGCGCAGATAAGCTGAAGTGATGTACAGGGGAAAACAAAAGGGCCGATGATTGTCTTTCATGTAGAGCAGCCAGTGGGCTTATATTTTCCCCACTGGCTGCTCTTGTCCGCACAGTTGGAACGACGGGCATTAGTATCCTATTTTTCCTGTTTGTGTGCATCCCGGATCTTTTCAAAGGTGTCCTGACTGATGGCGTGTTCAATCCGGCAAGCATCTCGCTCTGCAATTTCAGGGTCAACGCCAGCTGCGATAAATTGCTCTGTAAAGAACTGATGCCGCTCATAAATTTTTTCGGCAACATTCCGGCCTGTTTCGGTCAAATGCAAAACGTAATCACTATCTACCGTTAAAAAGCCCCCTTCACGCAAAGCCGACACCGCATAGCTTACACTGGCTTTTGAAACTCCAACACGCCGTGCAACATCAATAGAGCGGACAGCACCGTGATTCTTTTGAAGAACCAGCACAGCCTCCAGATAATCCTCTCCGGACGCATGAATCATCACTATTGTCTCCTTTATGCAAGGCTCCAGCCGGAGGACTTTTTACGGATATTTACAAAATCCTGATAAATCCCGGCTTTTGCCATAAGCTCGTCATGGGTTCCCTGTTCGCTGATCCGTCCATCGGAGATCACCAAAATCTGATCTGCCTGACGGATGGTATTCAGGCGGTGTGCAATCACAAGCAATGTTTTACCCTTTACCAGTTCATTGATTGCCTCCTGGATATAGCTTTCATTATCGGTATCAACACTTGCAGTCGCTTCATCCAAAATGACAATCGGTGCGTCCTTCAAAATGCAGCGGGCGATAGAGATTCTTTGCTTTTCGCCGCCGGACAGAGTAGCGCCGCCTTCACCGATGACTGTCTGGAATCCATCTGGCAGCGCCATGATAAAATCATAGCAGCGGGCTTTTTTTGCAGCCTCATAGACTTCTTCCTCGGTAGCGTCCGGTTTACCCATGCTGATATTGTTGTAAATGGTATCCTGGAACAAGTACACCCTCTGGAAAACCATGCTGATCTGTTCCATCAGTTCGGCGAGAGGTACATCCCGAATATCTGTACCACGGATTGTCACTTTGCCGGATTTCACATCCCACAGCCGCGCCAGAAGGTTCGCAATCGTGGATTTGCCACCGCCAGACGGTCCCACAAGTGCGGTCATGGTATTCTTCTGCATAGAGAAGCTGATGTTGTGCAGGACTTCCTTGTCCTGATAGGCGAAGGCCACATCGCTAAATTGTACTTCTGGCTGATCCGGCTGTGCCTGTGACAGAATATGTTGATTTCCGTTATCGGGAAGTTCGGGCTCGTCCAAAACAGCTTCAATGCGGTCTAATGCGGCATTCATCACGGTCAGTCGGGTTGCTTCTCCATAAAGAGCTTTCAGAGGCCCAAAGAGATCAAAGACAAACAGCAGCACGCCCAAAAGATAAGCCAGGGAGAGTACGCCTTCCTGATGTAAAAAAACGGATAAACCGAAGATAGCGGCAATACCCACGCCATAGAGAATGTTTAAGCCAGTGGTCCACGGTGTCATTTTCTGCTCAAACTTCGTATTGACATCCCTTGATTTTTTGAAGTTTTCCGTTAATTCGTCAGATTTTTCTCCGAGCAGATTGTAACTTTTGATAACCCCAATTCCTTCAGCAAAAGACAAGACCGCATCCGTCAAATTCTCGCTTTGGTTTTGACGCCCGACAGCCTCCTTGAAGGAAACCTTATTCATATATTTTGCAACCAGCGATGCCAGCAAGGTAATGATTACCGCAATCAGCCCAAGTCTCCAATCCAGTACGAACATAAAAACAGCTAAAACCAAAGTAGACAGCATATAGCTCATCATGTTGCCAATGGTACTCATAGAAACTTCCTCAATGAAAACCATATCCGTACTGAGAACAGAGCTGATTTTGCCAATATTCCCCGATGTAAAGTAACCCATCGGCATTTTTCTTAAATGATTTCCCAACTCCATCCGTTTATCAGCAAAGATCATAAATCCAGCGGCACTTTGCAGACGGTCGCTCAAATAGTGAACCACTGTCTGAACCACTACAACAGCTAATAATCCAAGTCCGACAAACAGACAGGTCTTTCCAGTCAGCGTATTATCAGCAAACCCGGCAAAGACAATAAACGCCATGAAGATCGGCATTTTGGAGAGAATGGACTCGACAAATGCACATAGAAATGCAGCCTGAATACGGCTTTTATACCTCCCGGAGAGGTTCAGGATTCTTGAAATCAATGCAAACATTTATCTTCCCTCCTTTGCAGTAGATACTTTCCACTCGGCGCTGTCCTGAGCCGCTTTCCACAACTTTTGGTATTCTGGGCAAGCTTGAATCAGCTCCTGATGTTTTCCGGTTGCCACCATCTTTCCGTGATCCATAACGCATATTTGATCTGCGTTCATTATAGCGGGAAGTTTGTGAGCGATAACTACCAAGGTTTTTCCCTTCACCAGCTCCGCAATAGCAGCCTCCATTTTTTCCTCATTTTCTGGATCAGCATAGGCCGTGGCCTCGTCAAGCACTACAATCGGGGCATCCTTCAATATTGCTCGCGCCAGGGAAATTCGCTGGCGCTGCCCCCCGGAAAGCATTTTCCCCGCATCGCCCGCCATGGAGTGAATACCTTGCGGCAGCTTTTCCAGAAACTCCATACACTGGGCTTTCTTCGCCGCCTCCATTACTTCCTCATCGGTAGCATCCAAACGTCCAAGACGGATATTTTCCAGCAGGGAGGTGTTAAACAGGTACTGATCCTGAGCCACATAGGAAATGCGGCTGTTCAATGCCTCCAGGCTCATATCACAAAGTTTCTGCCCGCCAATGGAAATGCTCCCTTTCTGCGGGTCATAGTAGTGGATCAACAGTTTTGCAAGGGTGCTCTTGCCAGAACCGGATTCACCAACCAGGGCAGTTTTTTGTCCTGCTTTTGCCACAAGGGTAATATCGTGGAGGACTTCGTTTTCCGCTATTATCGGTTTCCCATCTGGGCCAGGCTGTGTCGTTTGATACGCAAAGGAAACATGATCGTAAGAAATGTTAAAATCCTGTCCGTGGAAATCATCCTCAGCAGCTTGCAGCGGTGCCGCATTTAACATCTGTTCAAGTGCCGTGATCTTATAATTCAGATTCGGAATCGTCTCCATAAAGCCCAGTGCTTTCAGGAGAGGAATCCCAATGCTGAGGGAAAGGCAGAGGACTAAAATCAAATCAGGTAAAGTGCTTATGCCACAGAGAACAAACCATGCCCCAAGAGGCAAAGTCAGAATAACAGTGCAGGGCAGCAGACTTCCGTATATCGCCATCCAGGGCCAGGCGGCCTTATACCATGCCAAGGTATAATCCCGATAGTCCGTTACATCCTTGCGGAAGTTCTCGTAAGATTCACTCTCCCGGTTGAAAACCTTGACAACCTCCATACCATTGATGTACTCAATGATCGTGTTGTTCATTTTCTGTGCAGACTGATAGTAGGGACCCATGCGCTTCATTCCAACAGAGTACATAATGACCATGGAGAGCAGGCTGATCGGGATAGAGGCCAAAGACATAAGAGCCAGTTTCCAGTCCGCACAAAACATAGCAACATAAATCACCAGCGGGATCAGCAAATTTGCGATACCCTCCGGGACTGAATGAGCAAGGAGCAATTCCAAGCTGTCCACATCATCGACAAACAGCTTTTTGATTGTCCCTGTCCCTTTTTCCTCCACAATGCCAAGGGGAAGTTTCTCAAACTTCTCTTGCAGAGATACCCGCAGCCGGAACAATGTGTTATATGCTGCTTTATGAGAAATTGATAATCCCCATCCATATAAAACCGCCTGCAAAACAAGACAGATCAAAACCCCTATAACACGCAATAAAACAAATTCTGTCTCAACAGAATCGCCCATAACCAATGGCGAAATGACCTGATAGGCCAGCACAAAAGGCAGGACGCCCATAAGAACGCTGACCAGTACGACAACCGTGGCCACATACATATTTTTCTTATATGGCC
>OBDN01000503.1_pt1 | contig 11025 bp, 17 predicted proteins | sample 1518141 | NCBI WGS metagenome assembly OBDN01 (sample SAMN01760937, study PRJEB22395) | human gut metagenome
TATAACTATAAAAAAGGATTCATCATCGGGCTTTATATTTAAACTATATCCTTCTAAAACATTTATTTCAGTTATAAACTTTTTTATTTCTACTTTGCACGATTCAACTTCATTATAAGTCATATCCTCTTTCAAATGCTTCACCTACTCTATACTAGTCTGCTCATTTTTAATTTGTTCTATTTTTGAATTAATGAAATTCAACAATTTATCCTTATTTTTAAATTCATTCTGGCACACCATTATTCTACATATATGTGCCACAATCATTGTACGTGATTTTAAAATATAATCTTTAAATTTTGTATCAAAGATTTCTTGTATAAATGCTGATATATCACTATTTCTTTTAAATATTTCTTTTGAAAATATCAATTCTGTCACTATACCTATTAACTTATAATTAGAGACATTTTTGTTTTTTAACTCATTTCTAAATAATATTAAATTATCGTACATATCATGACTCCTGTTCTATTAATTTTATTCTTCTTAAAAGTTCAACACTAATAGCTTCCATATCTTCTCTTGCCCTCTTATACTTTGTTGGTAATGACCCTGAAGCACCAACCTGTATATCATTTACTATCGTACTATGTGTATCAAAAATATCAATATCATTAACTGTTTTTTTACTTTCAAAACTATCTTTTATCTTTTGCTGCTTAACTGACATATTAGTATTTACCATAGTATAAACTAACCCCAAACATCTCAGTTTAATACGCTCTTCTCTAATCAAATTAGTTACCGCTTTTTGCAAAGAATCTATACCTACAATAGAATATCTATCTATTCTGTTTGGAATAAGATAATAATCAGATGCCATTAATGCACTATCTGTGTAAATTGTTAAAGTAGGAGGACAATCAATAATAATATAATCATAATTTTTTATCAGTTTATTATCTTCAATAAAATTGCGTATTCTTCTCACAAACGTATGATCACTTACTTTATTAACCAAAACAAGATTTAAATCTCCACATAAAATATCTAAGTTTTCTTTTAAATTAATAATAAGTTCTTCCGCTTTAGGTGTCTCATAGCTATGCATCATACTTGTTTGTGGTTTAAACAATTTGTATATTGTTTTTTCATTATTCAGTATATGCTCTGTATAATAATCACTTTCTTCATTTTTAAAATCACATTTATATGCATCTATCATTGCCTGTGTAGCATTAAATTGTGGATCTGCATCAATTAATAAAATATTGTATCCCTGTGTAGCTAAAATATCTGCAAGACCAATACTTAATGTTGTTTTACCAACTCCTCCCTTCATATTAATCACTGAAATAACATTTCCCATTCCGCTCTTCCTTTCTAAAAGTATTTTTGTTAATTAACTTAATATACATTTGTACATATAGTTATCATCGTTACTAATATTACAGAAACAACTGTATCAACTAATGTTATTATTGCTTGCTGTACTGTCCTTTTTTCTCTTTATGTCACAACCAATTCAATGCTTTCTCTTTTACTTTCGCATACCATTCCTTTTCATCAACAGAATTTTTAGCCTGCTCTAAAGAATATTCAAATATACTTTTTACCTGTTTTGGATTAGGCACATAGCCTGCATTATATGACTGTTCTACCATATTAATAAATACATCCAATTCCAAAGGTACAATAACAGACTTTCCTCCATAAAAAGCAATATTCATAGTATGCAATGCATAAAAATATGCAATACAAGACTCATTAATTTTAGGAGCTATAAATAAACAATAAGCATCCTTTCCTGTCTCCTTCTTTAACTTTGCTAGATGTCTAGATACAGGCTCACCTTCTGTTTCATATTGTTTTTGTCCCGACTGCATTGTCACCTCTACAGCAAGTCCAAAATTGCCATAATCACATACAATATCAGCCATATTTCCAGCAGCCGTAGACATTGGTTGTCCTTTATCATCAAGCTTTAAATTAGCTTTAATATCTCCTCCATCTAACATTGTCATTGCTCTCCAAGTATTCCATTCGAGCATTAATGGAGCATCATATAACACATTATTTTTTATATCATCAAATGTATCCATTACATCTGCATAATTTTTATATTCCTTAAGTTCTGTTATCTGTTTACTTATAATCTGTTTTTTCTTGTTTGCTATAGCATTTTCAAGAATATCTTTTAATTCATTAGTTGTATGTTCTTCTAACTTCTCACTCTTTCCTGTTACTTCTTTTACCTGCTCTATTAATCTAAATCGATTATCACTATATAATTCTGGAACTGAACCGTCAAATAAATACTTTTTATAATTATTTTCATCATCTATATATACTGGTTTTCTATCAACCATCGATAAGAAAAACTCAACTTCTTTACGTTTTTCCGGCATAATTGATATTGAATGTCCCCTCTGAGATATTTCAACCATCCCTGTTGCTCTTAAATACCTAAAACAAGCATCTGCATAATCTCTAAGGTTTCGTGATTTTGTTGTTACAAACTTATCTATTGATTTATCTCTTGATTCTCTGGTCTTAGTATTCCCATCATTAATATCATCTGCATAGATTTTTTCTACTTGTTCTTTTAGGTAATTCCCTCTAAATGCTTTATAGCTTAACTTAGCATAAAGTTTCATACGTCTAAAAGTTTTTATCTCAGCTACAATACTGTCGAATTTATTATAGTGGGTTAATTGCATCCCAAATATCATTAATTCATCAAAACTTATCGTACCCAATTCATATATTAACCTAAAAATCTCAAGATATGGTTTTACGCAAAATATTCCCTTAAATTCCTCTGGTTCCCTATGATAAGGTGAAGGTAATTGGAATTTCAGCAACTGCCTAAGTAATACCTCTTCTGTACGTTTCTCACTTATAAAATTTTCACCCGCTTCTGTAAGATTAATATGTGGCTTCAAATCTACAAATCCTAAAGCTTTTGGTGCTCTATTAATTCTATCTCTTGCACTAAAAGCCAAATCTTTTTCTGAGCCTTTACCATCAAAGTCATTCCCCTCAGCAAGCTTTTTGATAAACTCAACTTGTGTTTTTGTATTCCATTTTTTACCTTCAAAATTATTATATAGCACTTGTATTTCTGGAATCATTTTTAAAGGTGTTCTTGGAGATGTTGTAAAAAATAATGTTTTACTTTTTAAATATGCCACTTTTTCTACCTCCTCTAATAGTTTGTAACAATTATATGTTTTGCATCCGCTTTAAACCTATTTCTTATATTTACAGCATATGATTTATCATATTCTTCAACAATGTATTTCCCATATAATTCCTCTGTTAATGCTGTTTTTCCAATTACTAGCATTGATTTACACGAAAGATTTGCAAAATCATTTGCCAATCTTCTGTGCTCATCTTCCCCAAATCCGTCTCTATATGCTTCATTACCATAATCACTAAATACGCAATCATATGGCGGATCCAAGAATATAAAATCATTGTTTCCTGCCATATTGAATATTTCTGAATAGTCATAATTATAAATCTCTGTTCTTTTTAACAATTCATAATGCTTATCCGTAATTAATTTTGTATTTAAATTTTTATATCTTCCAAACGGAACATTATACTCATTTTTTGCATTGTATCTAATCATACCTGAATATGCAGTCTTATTAATAAAGAAATAAACTACAGCCTCCAAATATTCACTCTCTATCTTATGATTAAACATATCTCTAATCTTATAATATAATGCTTCATTTTTGTTTTCCACTCTTTCTTCTGGATGTTTCTTTTTCAATCCCTCATACTCTTTTTGATTTTGCTCATATACCATTTGAAGCTCATCTAGCTGCTTTCTTACACTAGGATACTCTTCCTGCATTTGTTTATAAAATGAATATAATTTCGTGTTAACATCATTTATTATTGCATTCTGTGGTTCTAAATAAAAATATAAAGCACCACCACCAAAAAAAGGTTCAATATATCTATTGTAATTCTCTGGCATATTACTAATAAAATGTGATATTTCTTTCGATTTACCACCTCTATACTTAATCATTGGATTCATAATGATTTCCTCCTTGTAGACTCAACCATAATAATTATACAGTAATTTTTTTCTTTTTACTATCAATTTTTATGTCCGAAATATGTTATTTAAAAATGTCTGTTTTATTTAAAGATATTGCATTGTTTAACATCTTAAATATTTTTATCTCCCCTCATACACCATCCACAATCTCCTCTGTTCCGCTCCAATCCTCAATATCGCCTGCAAATCTCTTGCCATTGCCTCAACATTAGCATCCATCTGTTCAACAGTACCAGTACGATTACCTGCTGTAATCTCCCATTGAACGCTCTCTTTAGAGTAATATTCCTTAGTCTCCACATTCATATATCCATGCACCGCATATGAATAGCCATCGATTTTCTCTAAAAATACTGGTGCTACTTCTCCTTCAGAGATTTTCCACCTCATAAGCCTTGGAAACCAGCATAATCCTTCTTTTATCAGTTCCTTGAATGTCTCCAGCAACTTTCCTATCTCATAAAATATTCCTCTGAATAAGTTTCCTGCTTCTATCACCTTATCTGTTTCAACCTGATTAGCATATTCTTCTATTGTCGGAGCGAATAATCTGAATGATGATACAAAAGCATTGATCTTATCAAGCAATTCTGCTGCTTCATTTGCTTTGACCGTCACGCTTGCAATCTCTTGTCTTACCGATTGAAGTTCTGAACGCTTTTCATTTAATTCCTTAGTCTGTCTACGGTCCAATTCCTTATAAGCAATTTGTAAAGCAAGCATCATCGTGGCCTATTTACTGTCTGTTGCACCGCTTGTAGAAACGCGCAAAAAATGACATTTCCCAGTATCACTACTGAAAAATGTCCTATACATATCAATATATTTGTTGCATATGTGTTGCATTCGATGTAAATTCCAGCACATCTGACAACTTTCCACAACCTCTGTAACCCTTGAAATATGGGTTTTTCTTGATATATGCGTTCCTGAAATCCTATCTCCATGAGAGCGTTTGTAGAGCGTGAAAATCCCATAGATTGGGAATTTGTGTCTGGTAGTGTTACATATCTGTTATGTGCGTAGCACTACCCACACATTCCCAGAACTGCTCATTACTTTATTGAAGAAAGAATATTATTCCATCTCAATGCCAATGTTATTAAATGTGTCGACTTCTAAATCCGCAAGTATCCATATTAACTCTAATATATCAACCATCCGCAACAAATGCTTACACCGCCGTAATACTAGCATTTTTAATTTTAGTCTCTGATAGGTTTTCATTCCACCTGACTGTACATTCTGTTTCATAATGATATTTTATAAAATCAATTTGAGCTTTGACCCGCACTTTTGCCCCTTCCTTATTAAGGCTTAGAATCTCAGATGATATCCATTTAAACTTTGCCTCTTCATCAGATGGCCACTCAACATTGAGAGACGGTTCTTGTTTATAATTATTTTCTACTGCTGCTTGACTTTCTAATGGAATACGATTGGACTTTTTAGTGGTGTGAGAACCGCTGGAAGTCCAATCGAAGAAAGTTAAATTTTTTCAATTACTCTCTAGTTGAAAACATAGCGTAAATAACTGGCAGAAATATAATTATGAGTTGTAATGGTGAATCTTTCATTATAATTCCATATGCAAATATAATAACCAGACAGGCAATACTTACATATATTCCAATCTTACTCTTGTATATGTACACAATCAATGAAACTGCTGACACAACCAGTAATAACACAAATACAATTCCATATAATGTAACACTTACTGAATGAACATTTCTTTTAACAATCAGGCTTCTTATGGTCAACCCACTCATAGCCAGCGATAAAATCACAGCTATATAGACACTTATCCTCGTACTCAGCTTATATTTTTTCATCTGTTAAATCCCCCTTGTATACTTCTACACTGTAAACGATATCCATGAATCCTGACAATACTTACTATAAGCAGTGCCAATACTACAATATAAATAATCAGGCTCATCATTACCGTGTCAGGAACTTTAAAATTAACAAATGCTATAATCAAGGCAAACACAATGTCGGCAGCAGCTATAAAATACCATTTATGTATATTCCGTTTATAATCTTTAATAAGTTCATTACTATTCATTCCCTTATCATTATAACCAGCATCAAGTTTATAAATGTTAATTGGCATTCTCTCATCATTCATTACTAATCCCTCCGCAAAAAAACAACTGCTTAGTTACATATGTATTATACATTATTAATTTGTCGCTTTCTTTATAAAAAATATCACTTTACAATTAGAATTTAAGATATTATGCTATTTTTATATTTAATATCATTAGAAGGAAGTAAAATACATGCCAAGACCTATAAAAGATGGTAATAATTTTGAAATAAACAGAAGTATCGTTTATAACGGAAAAGATATTAATTTTCATATGCCATCAATGAGTGCATGTATAAAACATTATGAGATTGGTTTTCAGATATCTGGCAGTCATCATGTATACTCAACTGATGGGGAGTGGGATATTCTCAGAGGATATGTTGGAACAATGCCTCTTGGATTACAGCACCAGACCTTTTATACCAGCAATGAAACGCATAACAGCATACTTATTAAATATTCATTTGATATAGCTGATTATATAAAGTCAGAAATATCTGCTGTTGCATTTAACAGATTCTACAATGAAAAATATCACATTCTGAATCAAGATGACCAGCAAGTTGTCCAGAATATTTTTGAAAAGATGCTGACTGAATATAATATTAATTCACTATACTCAGATTCTAAATTAAAGGCATTGCTTACATACTTAATTATATTTATTATTGAGCATGAGTTATCTCATGATATAAACGGCATCCATGGCAAGAAAATAAACAAAAATATTAATGATATTATGAGATATATAGACTCTAATTATATGAATGACATAAATATGGATAATATTTGTAAAACATTTAACTTTTCCAGTTCTCATTTTTCAAGGCTATTCAAACAAAATACAGGAGAAGCTTTTTCAAGATATTTATCCAAGGTAAGATTAGAACATGCTATAGTTTTACTGTCAAATACTGACAAACCAATAGATCAAATTGCATATGAATGCGGATTTAAAAGTACCAGCTACTTTAGTTATGCATTTAAAAAGGAGTTTCTTGTTTCGCCACTTAAGTATAGGATGCAGATGAAGGGTTAATGTAATTAATGTCAAAAAACACCCCAGAACCGAAATTCTGGGGTGTAACAAATTGTATTGATATTACAAGATAAGATAACAACAACATTATTCCATCAATCCTAACATATCCTGTTCACTCCAATATTCATTTGGATATATTGATAGTTCTTCTTTATGCTTACGAATAATTCTTTCTGGTGATTTGGTATTATCATAAACATGCATAATATCGCATATATCAAGTAACTCTTTTATGTTATTAATTGATTTATAATATCTTTCAATAACTTTACTGCTATCAACATTATGTCCACCTGCTGCCACACGGGATTCTATTCTGGCAATATTAATTTGTGGGTCAACTGTCAACACAAATACACATTTTATAAAAAATCCCTCTTCTTTTGCTTTTCTTAAAATGTTTAACTTATATTCAGATGACAAGACTGTTTCAAATGTAAAATCTTCTTTCTTGGCAATTGATTCATATCTCATCATGGCAACCAAAACAGTAGCTTCCATATTATTCATTCCTGTAGTCGCAACAACATCATAAGCATTAGTATTATTTACCAGCTTTATCAAAAAAAGTTGTTATTGTACTTTTCCCCGAGCCATTTGGTCCTGCTAATACAAGAATCGTCGGTTCTCTATTCTGCATACTTTCTTTCCCCATTCGCATACTCTACATAAGCCCGCTTTTTTTCTTTATCATAACCTGCTATAGGTTTCTTACAAATCTTAGCTTTATTTATCGCTGCCTTAACAGCTTCAACCGCTCTTTCGTCCATTTCACTGTCTGATTCAGTCAATGTACTCTTCTCTTCTTCTCTGGATACAACTTTTATAATTCTACCACTCTTTGTGCTTACAGTTGTCATATAAATATCTCTCCATTCTAATTAATACGAAAATAGCTTTTTAATTACACTTAATACTTAACTATTATAATATATTCTATCACATTTTATATAAAAAACACCCCGGAACCGAAATTCTGAGGTGTAGCATACTTTTCTGAAACGCCATAAGACGCTTTGGATTGTAAATATTCTCTGTGAGATTACCACTGCGAACTTCAATAATGCATCATCAATTGTATCATAAAATTTCACATCTAGCATCCAAGTCCCTTCCTTAAACTTTCATTATCTCAATTTTTCATATTCCTCAAGTGCATATCCATCCGTCATCCCTGCAATATAGTCAGTTATTGCCCTTACCAATATCCTCCTCTTCTCGAATATCACAATATCCTTTTCTGCACAAGAATTGTCACCATCTTTCAAATACTCTAAAACAAGCTTTTCATTAAGTGGTTTTGAAGTAATTTCTTCAATTTCTTTATTTACTAACTCTATGCTTCCATCGCTTAAATAAATAGCACTATTGGAAACCTCTCTATTTTTATGTTTTAAAGTTTCAAGAAAAATTTTATGCACTGTTCCAGAATGTAATAATCTTGGATTTTTATAATACTTTGCAAATAGATTCTGAACAATCATACTTGCATTTATTTGATTATTTTTGCAACCATCTATAATTGCTTGTAAATCGCTGCCTCCATGGGAGGCAAATACTGCTATATTCATTGTTTTTCTCCTATCTATTTTCCATATTACTCGCATATCGTTACATTTCAACCATTAAAACCAACATTTCACAGCACTTTTCAGTTCCCCCTCATCGATCTCCAAATCAAGTACCTTTGTATAAAGAATTTTATATACACCAAATTTAAAGACTTTCACAATTCTTAAAAGCCAATTATAGTCCATCGTTTTGTGATACAGAAATACTTTACCTTTCCCATTTACCGCAAACTGATTATTAGGTAAGTAATAGCCTTCATGAACATATTGATTCCTTAGACTATTTAATTCATTTTTAAAATTATCAATATTCATAGTATCATTACTATCAAATAATTTTAAATTTTCATCCACAAAATTACTAAGCCTGTCAAAATTACTCGACACTTTACCCGTTTTTTGCTTAAGATAGTCACCCATATACAAGTCAATATATCTAAAATAGAATATATATTGATCTTCTAATGAAGTAGGTTTTTTAAACTCCAAAGGGATATATTTGTTTCTATCATCAGTTGTTCGGTAGTTTGTATTTTTATACATTCTTTCGATATATTCAAAAAAATTCAGTTTCACTGGTTGATGAATTATTTTATCACAAAACTTTTCTTTTCCTAACAGTTTATGTATAACCTCAAAACTTTTTCCTTCAATTGTTGTAATATATGTTGCGTATGAATGTAAACCACTTGGACAATAAGCATTCACTAATACATCAAATTCCTTTATATACATTAATAGGTCTTTATAAGTAATAGGTTCATCTAAATATATTGTTGCATAATTTTCTGCTTCAATAGTTATTAACTGACCATTATTCTTTCTTGAATAAGTGCATTTGCCACCAAACTCTATTTTTTTTATATTGTTATTCTGTATTTCAACAACTTTCTTATCGGAATTACTTATAACTTTGTAATTCATTTCACTTTCACCACAAGATACTTGAAGTGCTGGATTATTAAAGCATTGCATTAACAAAGGATGATACATTTTGAGTGTACTCATTTTCATATTACAAGAAAAAGAATCAACACTATCTACCTTTCCTGTTGTGAAATAGAAATCCGTTTTATATTTCTCATATTGTGTTAACGCATATGTTACCCCAACATTATAAAATACCGGAGAAAAAACAAATACTCTGTTTCTTAAATCTACAATTGTGATTTCCTTATACTTAACCTCATCTCCAATGCTAACATTTTCTTCACTTGGAGCATGATAATTAAATATCTCTACTTCCATGCCAGCATTCATAAATTCATATTGTCCTTCATATTCTGTTTTACTTTCGCAAATATATACACTGCATTTGTTCATATGTAATTGCTCCATCCTATCTCAATTCAACATTCAACTCTTTTGCCATTTCTTTAAACAATATTCTTAAAATTCCCACACCATTCATAGTACTTAAAAAGGCTGTCCAAAATAATTTGTTGCATATTGACTCTTATACCATATCTTTGCTACAATCATTTTTTATATCCTCTTCCTGTAAAAACTGAAAAAACTTGATTTCTTCTTTTATACTACGCTTATATATAAATTCGTACTCACGCGAAATTTGATAAAACAAAAACATAAATTGATTTGACTGAGCATACGCTTTTATCCAGTCCCACATGATCTCTGGGTCAGCTACATTCGGTCCTTCTTTATGACACTTGTCACACAATAAAACAATGTTTGACGCTTCATCTTTTCCACCTAATGAATCTGGTATTAAATGGCATCTTTGTAGTTCAGTTTCTTTGCCACATCGCCAACATCTTTTTTCTGCCAAATCCCAATCCGTTCCTACTTCTGTCTCTTTGATTCTTTTGCTCCAACATTCTACACATTCTTTTTTGCTTGTTCTAATTGCTGCTCGCTCACTCATATTTTTTAATTGTATAATAACTTCCTTTTAATTTCCCTTGTTTCACAACAACATCCTTTTCTACAAGTTCCTTCAAAATCTTTAAAGCCCGTGAATCCTTCACCCCCAGCAATTGCTGAACATCTTTATTGGTAACCTTTCCATTGTCCAAAATGAATTCAATTACTTTTTTCTGTGAAAAATTCAATTTATCCGTATTTATCCGTACTTTATCCGTACTTTTTTCTATTTTATCCGTACTTTCATCCTCACTTTTTCCTGACCGATAAAAACAAACAACAAAACCTGACTTTAATTTTTTAAATTCATATCTAACCCTTGCTTTTTCACATGCGTCAGCTATACGCTTTAAACCAGTGCCAAAACTTTCAATATCCTTAGAGTAATATAAAATCCTTG
>OBDN01000512.1_pt1 | contig 10912 bp, 9 predicted proteins | sample 1518141 | NCBI WGS metagenome assembly OBDN01 (sample SAMN01760937, study PRJEB22395) | human gut metagenome
TGACTTTGGCAATGATGGCATTCATGGAAGCGTCATCTTCCACCAGCTTCATGGTTTCGTTGACCACCAGATCTTCCAGCCACTGTTTCCGCACGGCCTTTTTATCGCAGGTCTTTTTCTTCTTGGCAGCAGCACACTTATAATAGGTGTACATCTTCCCGGTGTGGCTGACACCACTTTCGCCGAACATCAGCGCACCGCACTTGCCGCAGTACAGCTTGGTGGTGAGCAGATAGCTTTCCTCTGCCTTATGACGGGCAGGGGCCTTTTTATTTTTCGCCAGCTTTTCCTGCACCTTGTTGAACAGCTCTTCCGATACCAATGCCGGGATCGCATTGGGCTGTACCACATCCCGCAAACGCAACTCGCCGATGTACCGTCGATTGCTCAGCATCCGCTGAATCGTGTTATAGGACATCTCCCCGCCCATCGAGTTCTTAATGTTGTGCGCCTTTAACCAATCCCGCAGGTCGGTCATAGTCGCGCCGTCTGCATACTTCTGGAACGTCTGCTCCACATACGGAGCCAGCAACGGGTCGGGCTGGTAATGCCGGGTCTCATCGATCATGTAACCGAACGGAATCGTGCCGCCATTATAAATACCCTTGAGAGCATTTTCGGTCATGCCACGCACGACCTTTTCAGACAGGTCAGCAGAGTAATATTCGGCGTAGCCTTCCAGCACCGATTCCAGAATAATGCCCTCCGGGCCAGCCGAAATGACTTCCGTTGCCGATACCAGTTTCACGCCGTTTCGCTTCAGCTGAGTCTTGTACCGGGCACTGTCGTAGCGGTTTCGGGCAAAGCGGTCGAGCTTCCAGACAATGATGACGTCAAAGATGCCACGCTCACTGTCCTTGATCATCTGCTGGAACTGCGGGCGGTTATCGGTCTTGGCGGAGATGGCACGGTCAATGTAATGCTTCACCACCGTGAAGCCGTTCTTTTCCGCATAGGCGGTGCATTCCCGGATCTGACCTTCAATGGATTCCTCGCGCTGGCTGTCAGTTGAATAACGAGCATAGATCACAGCAGTCATGGCAGGCACCTCCCATTTACACATCATTGAACGGTGGAGTGTTCTTTTAAAGCAGTGTTTCGTATAATCTATATATCACATTTTGCAGAAGATTGCAAGCTTTTTATACGCTTTTCACGAGATTCAGCACAAAAAATGAACTCCCCTGAAGGCAAAATATTCACATTCCATGGTTCTATGAAAGCACCCGGAGGAATTGTGTCATTTTGACACAATTCCTCCGCTCACCGTGCCCCCTCCACCGGCTTCAGCGCACTTTTGCGGTATTGCAGAGGGCTTTACCCGGTGGCTTTTGCAAAGCGGGTGGAAAAATTGCTGGCATCCCCAAAGCCTACCTTCTGTGCAATTTCGCTGACGCTGTGGTCGGTGAGGACAAGCAGTTCCTTTGCCTGTGTGATGTGGAAGTTGACCAGATAATTATACGGTGTCGTGCCCATATACCGCCGGAACAGCCGCAGAAAATAGCTTTTGCTCATGTGCGCCTCTGCCAGCAGGTCGGCAAGGCAAAGTTCCTGCTGGTAATTTTTGCGCAGGGTCTCCGCTGCCTGCAAAATGACCTGCCGTGCGCTGGTGGTTTCAGCTTCTGCAAGAATGCTCTGTGCACATAAGGCAAGCATTTCGTGGAGAGCCAATCCGGTGGTCACCATGCTGTCCACGGTGCTGAGTACCACATGGCTTTCCCCCTGCTCGATGAGCCCCGCACCACGCAGGGTATAAAACAGAAGATATCAGGCTGCCATCTAAGCACAGCACGGTCTGTTTGCCTCCGGCCCGGACTTTGACATCACCTTTGGTCTGGTCCACACCATTGAAAAGAGCGCAGAAATTTACGTCAAGGTGCTCTCCATGGGCGGCGGCATCATCCGGCAGACCATCACCGACGACGACCTCCGTGCCATTGCCCACGACTTTGGCGTGACCCTGAACGAGAAGTTCCTCAACTGAGCCATTCTCCCCCATTTTTCTTCTTCATAGCAGAACAGGCATCCTGTCCGATACCGCCAAACGGTAACGCAGGATGCCTGTTCTGCTTTATGTTTCCCGGAACTCCATGGGCGTTTTTCCGGTGACTTGCTGAAAGACCGCGCTGAAATAATTGCGGGTGGCAAAGCCAAGCTGCTCGGAGATTTCCCGGACGCTGAGCGGTGTGCTTTTCAGCAGAACTTTCGCACGTTCGACCTTTGCAAACTTCACATAGTTCGTGACGCTCAGACCCGTTTCTTCCTTGAATTTGTGGGTGAGGTAATATTCCGTGTAGCCCACCAGGGCAGCAAGATCTTCTGCTACGATCTTTTTGTCCAGATTCATCTCGATATAATCCACACATTTCTGGATCTGCATACTGAGGTTCGGGTTCGTCCGGTGCTTGTGGACACGCCGGATGAAATCATCGTACATCATCATTGCAAGCGGGTGCAGCTCATCCAACGATTTTGCCGCTTCTGCCGTCTGAATGTAGCTGTCCCCCAGCGAGTACGCCTCCTCCGGGGAAAGACCGCCCTCAATGGCGGCACGGCACACCAGCGAGGTGAACACGATGACGGAAGTCTTACTCTGGCGCAGAACATCGCTGCTCTGCACCGGCACGCCTGCACTCATGCTCATACTGTTGGAAAGCGCCTGCTTGTAATTCAGGTCTCCGGTGCGGACCATTTGCAGCATTCCCTGCTCCGCCATCCAGATCTTATGCCGGTCATGGGGAATCGCATCGCTTTTCAGCCGTTCGTCCTGTGCTGCACTGCTGTTCACATCGCTCAACTCCAGCCGCTGCCCGGTCAGGCAGTAGTGCATCATCAGCAGATAGCGGTTCATAATGGTGTTTTGCAGGGTAGGAACTTCTTCAAGGGCTTTGTAAAGTTGGATCGTCCATGCCACACTGATCTCCAGCTTGCTGTAATATTTCAGCCCTTCCTCGATCCCGCGCATTGTCACATCCCGATGGAACACCGGCCCGATGACCCAGACACGCTTCAGTTTTCCCTCTTCCTTTTCAAAGGCTGTGCCCCACAAAAGACCCAATGCCGTCCCCAAGGTAACGGGTACATCGTTCCGATTCCCATGCTCCAGCATCCGCTGTTTGCAGCCGAACAATTCAAACGCACTGGCAAGAAATGCTTCGTCCGGGCAGTTGCTCCGCAAGAGCTTCCCCTGTGCATCATAGCACCATGTATATACATTTCCGCCGCACTGGACAAGCTCGGAAAACAGCATCATATTCTGGAGAACATTCATGCGTAATCCCTCCGGCTCATTGATAGAAACAGTATATCATACTTCCGCCGTTTTTTCTACCGATGCCCGGAGCCCCCTCTCAAGCCCCGCAATACTCCCCCAGCACCGCAAGGCTGGGCTTTGCGGTCCGCTCCATGGTTTCACGGTTCACGGCGATCAGGCCGAACTGCATGGCATAGCCCTTCTGCCACTCAAAGTTGTCCATCAGGCTCCAATGGAAGTAGCCCTTCACCGGGATGCCGTCGGCGATGCAGTGCTGCACGCCATCCAGTGCCTGCCGGATAAATGCCACACGGCGGGCATCATCGGCAGTGGCAATGCCGTTTTCGGTCACGATTAGGTCGCCCTTGAACTCCTCTGCCACCTTGCGAATGACGTGTTCCAGTGCCTGCGGATAGAACTCATAATCCATCTGGGTCAGTTCTGCACCCTCCGATGCTGACAGCTGCCCCTGCGGGCCATAAAGGGTGCGGGTATAGTTCTGCACACCCAGGAAGTCGTCCTCTTTGATGTAAGGCAGATAATGGGTGAACTCCTCCTGCCATGCGGCCTGGGCAAAAGCTTTGCCGCCGGGCTGTGCCTGCAAGTCGTGCAGTGAGAGGGTCAGGCCCACCTTGACCTGTGGGCAGATGGCTTTGATGGCATCCCGTGCGGCTGCATGGGCACGCCGCACCAGCAGATCGCCCTCCGGGGTGCGCTCGCTGACAAAGATCTGCGGCTGGGGCGTGCCGAACACCTGTGCATTCTCCATGGCGGCAAACTTCATGTTTTCCATCATCTTCTGGAAATTCATGCCCACCTGCACCGTACCCTCGGCAGACTTTCCGGCCAATGCGGCATTTTGGGCTGCCTGTTCGGCCATCAGGCGGAACCGCTTGGAAATAGTGGCCAGCTGCAAGCCCATGTTGGCTTCGTTGATGGTGCAGACATAGCACAACTCGCTGCCCAGCTGCTCCATGACATAGACTGCATAGTTCTTAAAGTCCTCTACGGTGGACTCCGCTTCCCAGCCGCCCTTGCAGATGAGCCACTTGGGGCTGGTAAAGTGCAACAGGGTGACGATGGGTTCTACGCCGTGCGCTTTGCAGCAGGCGATCACCTTGCGGTAATGCTCGACGGCTTCCGGGTCGAACTTTCCTTCCTCCGGCTCCACCCGTGCCCACTCGATGGAAAAGCGGTAAGCGTTCAGCCCGGCATCGGCCAGGAGCTTGATATCTTCTTCGTACCGATGATAATGGTCGCAGGCAATGCCACTGGGCTCCGTAAAGCTGGAATGGGGCAGCTGCTCCTGTGCCCAGTAGTCACTATTTATATTGTTGCCCTCCACCTGATGGGCTGCTGTTGCAGCTCCGATGAAAAAGCCTTTTTCAAATTTCTGCATGATGGTTCTCCCCTCCTGCGTGTTACTTGTTGAGACTATTGTAGCAGACCTGTTTTGCCCCTATGGGGCAATAAATCGTGAAGTCAGGCGTAAATTCACGAATCACAAATTATTGCACGAATTTTTATCCTTAATTCCAATTTTTTGTCTGGCAGTACCTATTGCATTCTGTTATTCTGGTGTCAGAAAAAGCAGAACTCAGTTCACACAAAAAGGAGGAAAAACATTATGTTCCAAAAGAAACCCAGTGCCAGTGAGGTAGACGACGTCCAGTACCGCCGCGCCAAAACATGGCAGATCATCTGCTACGCCTGCAACGCCTTTGTGGGCATGAGCGTCTACTCCCTGATCGGTATGGCAAGTTATTCTGCCAGCATCGGCTACGGCATCACCACTGCAACCGTTGGCATCATCCTGATGCTGGCCCGCATTCTGGACGCCTTCACCGATCCGATGCTGGCATTCGTCTACGACCGCGTCAACACCCGTTTCGGCAAGCTGCGCGTTCTGCTGATCAGCGGCTACCTGATCGAAGCGGTGGGCCTGCTGTGTATGTTCAACCTGTGTTCCAGCAAGGGCTTCGGCCTGCCGGTGTTCGTTTTGACCTACATTATTTACATCATCGGCTATACCGTCAGCAACATGACCATCCAGACCCTGCCGGCTATTATGACCAACGATCCCCGCCAGCGTCCCACCATCGGTGTCTGGACCACTGCGCTGAACTACTTCGTGCCCATGGGCATGAGCATGCTGGTCTACACCGTCATCCTGCCCAAGTGCGGCGGCACCTTCAATCAGGGCTTCCTCAGCACGGTCTGCACCATCGTCCTGATCATTGCCGGCATCGGCACCCTGATCGTCTGCGCCGGCATCTCCGCCTACGATAAGCCCGAAAACTTTGAGGGCATCAGCAAAAATCACGAACCGCTGAAGGTTGCGGATATTCTTGAGGTGTTCAAACATAACAAGCCCCTGCAGTGCTATGTTGCCTCCCACGCTTCCGATAAGCTGGCACAGCAGGTAGGCAGCCAGGCCATCATCAACACGATGCTGAACGGCATCCTCATCGGCAACATGGGTCTTGCTACCACCCTTAGCATGATCAGCATGGTGCCTTCCATCTTCTTTGCGGCCTTCGGTGCAAAGTATGTAGGCAAAAAAGGCAGCAAGAAGGGCATCGTGACCTGGACCTGCGTCAGCATGGCCATCACCTCTGTGCTGATCCTGTTCTTCATCTTTACCGATACTCGTCAGATCGGTGTGATCGGCAGCTGGAACATGATCGTTTACGTCCTGCTGACCCTGCTGCAGAACGGCTCCAACATGTGCATCACCACCTCCAACAACTCTTACATGGCTGATACCATCGACTACGAGCTGGACCGCAGCGGCCGTTACATCCCGGCGGTTGTCTCCGGCACTTACAGCCTGATCGACAAGCTCATCACCTCGGTGGCTGCTGTCATCGCCACCGGTGCCGTGGCCATTCTGGGTTACACCACCACCATGCCCCAGCCCACGGATGCCTACACCTCCGGCATCTTCTGGATGACCCTTGCCATCAAGTACGGTCTGCCGATGCTGGGCTGGGTCATCACCCTGATCGCCATGCCGGGCTGCCCGCTGACCAAGGAAGAAATGGTCAACGTCCAGAAGCGCATCGCTGATAAGAAAGACGCCCTTCGTCATGAAGTAATTGCAGAACATATGCAGTAACACCCTGCAAAAACCGAAAGGGCTCATACTCTCTTTCGGTTTTTGCTGATTTGATCTATCTTTCACAAAGGAGTTTTTACCATGAGCAAGACCATCCTGCTGAATCATAGCAACTGGCATTTTACCAAGGAGAACACCGGCATCCCCACCGCCATTATGGGTGAGGCCATCACCCTGCCCCACACCTGGAATGCGGTGGACGGTCAGGACGGCGGCAACGATTACTACCGCGGCACCTGCTGGTATACACTGGCCCTGACAAAGCCCGCCATCCCGGCAGGCGGCAAGGCTGTTTTGCAACTGGACGGCGCAGCCATGACCGCCGCCGTTTACCTGAACGGGGAAAAGCTGGCCGAGCACAAGGGCGGCTACTCCACCTTCCGGGTGGACCTGACCGACCACCTCAAAGAGGAAAATCTGCTGGCAATTTCCGTGGACAACCGCGACAACGGCACCGTGTACCCCCAGAAAGCGGACTTTACTTTCTACGGCGGCATTTACCGGGATGTGACCCTACACATCGTCCCGGCAGAGCACTTTGCCCTGCCCGCTAATGGCGCACCGGCACTGAAGGTGACCCCCATCGTCACCGACCTTTCCGCAAAGACCTCCGAGGTCACCGTGGAAGCCGCCGTGGTGGGCGCACAGACCGTGACCTTTGCACTGGAGGGTCAGACCCTCACCGCCCCGGTGGAAAAGGGCACCGCAAAGGTTGTTTTCACACTGAACAACGCCCATCTGTGGGATGGCGTGGACGATCCCTTCCTCTACACCGTATCTGCCAAGCTGGACAATGGCGAGGAGACCTCCGCCCGGTTCGGCTGCCGCAAGTTTGAGATCGACCCCCAGAAGGGATTTCATCTGAATGGACGCAGTTACCCGCTGCGTGGTGTTTCCCGCCACCAGGACCGTAAGGGTGCGGGCAATGCCCTGACCAACGAAATGATGGAGGAGGATATCTCCATCATTCTGGAAATGGGCGCCAACACCATCCGGCTGGCACACTATCAGCACGCACCGTATTTCTACGACCTGTGTGATGAAAAGGGTCTTGTTATCTGGGCAGAGATCCCCTACATCACCATGCACATGACCAACGGCCGTGCCAACACCCTGACCCAGATGGAAGAGCTGATCGTCCAGAACTACAACCACCCCTGCATTGCCGTGTGGGGCTTGTCCAACGAGATCACCGCTGCTTCTGCTGTCAACGAGGATCTGCTGGAAAACCACCGTCTGCTGAACGAACTGGCGCACAAGCTGGACCCCACCCGCAAGACCACCATGGCAAATGTGTTTATGCTGGAGACCACCAGTCCCATTCTGGAAATTCCCGATGTGAACAGCTACAACCTCTACTTCGGCTGGTATCTGGGCGAATTGGAGCAGAACGACGAGTTCTTTGACAAATACCATGCCGATTTCCCGGACCGCTGCATCGGCTTTTCGGAGTATGGCGCAGACGCCAACCCCCAGTACCAGAGCAGCCACCCGGAAAAAGGCGACTACACCGAGAGTTATCAGTGCGTTTACCACGAGCACATTGCAAAGATGATTGCCGACCGTCCTTGGCTGTGGGCGACGCATGTGTGGAATATGTTTGATTTTGCCGCCGATGGCCGTGATGAGGGCGGCAAGCACGGCGAGAACCAGAAGGGACTTGTCACCTTTGACCGCAAGATCAAAAAAGACCCCTTCTATCTCTACAAGGCCTATTGGAGCAAAGAGCCGTTCGTGCACCTGTGCGGCAGCCGCTATGTGGACCGCGCCGAGGATGTGACCGAGATCAAGGTCTACTCCAATCTGCCGGAGGTCTCGCTGTACAAGGACGGTCAGCTGGTGGAGACCAAGCAGGGCGACAAGGTGTTCACCTTCCAGCTGCCCATTACCGGCAAGCACAGCATTGAGGCACGCTCCGGTGAGCACAGCAGCGTGATCCTGGTGAACAAGGTGGACGCCCCCAACCCGGATTACGCCATGGACAACCGCAAGAACGTGACCAACTGGTTTGACGGCGAGCTGGACGAAAGCTGCTGGTCGGTGAAGGACAACATGGCTGCCGCCATGGCAGACCCGAAAGCCGGTCCCATCCTGAAGCAGATCCGGGAAAAGGCCGCTGCTTCCCGCGGAGACGTTGCTGCCGCCGTGAAGGACAATCCGGCTCTGGTGGCTATGATGGAGCGTGCCATGCAGCGGATGACCATTCAATCCATGCTGATGCAGGCGGGCACTTCGGAAGAGGACATCAAGCAGCTGAACCGTGTATTGCAGGGCATTTCCAAGGATTGATTCGATAAAACGAACCTATTGTAAGAACTTCCAGCTCAGTGCAAAGTATCTAGCACAAAAATTCTGATCTGCCATTTCCTCATCATTTTTCTTCCTCATTGTCCCCCATAAAACACAACGCCCCGCATCGGTTACTCCTTCCGGTGCGGGGCGTTATGTTTTGCGGGGAATATTTTTGCGTTACAGGGTATAGGTTCCCGGCTGCAAGGTCAGGTTTCTGCCATCCGGGAGGACAACTTCTGCGGTCAGATTACAGGGCACGGTGATAGTGTAGGTCACGGCATCGCCTGCATACTGCCAACCGCTTTCAATACGCCCCACCGGGGAATCGTACACCGCTTTTGCCCAACCCAGTGCAGGGTTCGGGGTTGGGGCGATGGTCAGGGTCTGACCTGCCAGATGGATGCCGCACACGCCGCCGAACAACCAGCCGCAGATGGCACCGTAGGAGTAATGGTTCAGGGATTTGCTGGGGTGACCATTGGTGTCAATGCCCGTCCATGTCTCCCAGACGGTGGTAGCACCCTGTTTGACCTCATAGAGCCAGCTGGGGGCGGTATCCTGCAGCAGCAGCTTGTAAGCGGTGTCCGCATGGCCATACTTTGCCAGCACCTCACAGAGGAAGGGCGTGGAAAGGAAGCCGGTGTTCAGGTGATAGCCGTTTTCCGCCACTATCCGGTTCAGCGTATCCGCAGCAGCCTGGCTCTCCTCCTGGCCCAGCAGCGCAAAGGCAATGGCACGGACGTATTCACACTGCCGGTCGGATGTGATTTTCCCGTTATCCGTAAAGGCTGCACGATAGGCAAGGCGGGCTTTTTCTGCCGTGTCACGGTACTGCACTGCGTCCTCTGCCTTGCCCAGAGCCTGTGCAATTTCTGCCAGAAGCCGCCCGGAATAAGCCAGATACGCCGTACCCACGCTTTTGCGGGGGTTCATCATCGCCTGCATGGGGGTAATGCCCGCTCACACCATTCGCCGTAGTCCAGACCGTTCAGCACCGTATGCAGAAAGCGGCACTTACCAGATCTGTGTTGGTGCATCCAGCCGGAATCTGCGCCTGACCGGTTGGATGGAATGGCAGGCAGCTCAGCCGCTGCCGGTACACTTTACCACAGCCTCCACCCTGAAGCAGGTCATGACCCACCCGGTCGGTGCTGCGATCATCGGACCGATCCTGCAGCGCATGGCCTCCGCCGCAGGCGGCGCGACCGGGAAAAAGGACGATGACGCTTCCTCGCTGTCCATGATGATGGGAATCCAGCTGAACACGCTAATCGATTTCCACGTTCTGACCGAAGAGCAGCTGAACGGCATCCTGGGCCAGATCAATCAGGCGTAAGGCAGGGATTGCACGATAAAATAAGTCCTACTCTCTCCACTTCACTGGCATAAATCTCTCAAAATCCTCTTGACGCATTCTACATACTGTGGTATTTTTCTTTTAAATCCCACCGTTCTTGTGGATTGGTTTGAAACCCTCTACAAGATGTGGTCGTGTTCATTTTGAACACAGCCACAGAAAGTGGTTGGTTATCACCGTGAGACCCACCACTTCAGTGAGGGAAAGTCCGCAAAAGAATTTACCGCCCCGCAACACACCCGATTCATTTTGCCGCCGATTCACCCGACAAAATCATCGCTGCGCTGCGTGGGCGGTATTTTTCTTTTTCACAAATAAAATCTTATGTAGTTGTTCAATCTTCCAAAATTTGTTTTCGGTTGTTGACCACACAACCTCAAAGTGTTATTCTTGTGTTTGAAAGAAGCAGAACGTAGTGTCCGCACTGCGCCCGGCTTTCTTCATACTGTACCTTGAATCCTACATAAGCCGTCTGAACGTGATACCGTGCCACGACCTCACATTTTCTGTGAGCGAGCCGGACAACGCCGCTGCAAAACAGGGGCAGGAACTTCGTTCGGAGCAAACGGTGATTCCCTTACATGAGCAGGGATCTTTTACTTATTTTTTGCGCCTTAACAATTCGGAAACAATTACCCAGAAACGGTTTTGAGCGCAGCGGTAGAGGGCAAGAACCGTCCCGTGGCCACAAATTTTCAATTCTTGAAAATGTTGTGCTCCATCGGGACTTCACTTCTTCAATGCATCTGCATTTCCGAAGTGATCTTGTTGGGGCGTGCCTGCCCCAAACCCTGCTCATATTCGCACCTTGCGGTGCGAAAGAACGGCGTGTCGTGCTTACATAACTTCACCGAGGAGTTATCGAACAGACAGGAGGTACAATGACCAAAAC
>OBDN01000525.1_pt1 | contig 10705 bp, 4 predicted proteins | sample 1518141 | NCBI WGS metagenome assembly OBDN01 (sample SAMN01760937, study PRJEB22395) | human gut metagenome
TACTCAACGTGAGCGGAGTTGATCGTGATACCACGAGCACGCTCCTCAGGAGCCTTATCGATGTTGGCGTAATCCATGAAGTCTGCGTCGCCCTTCAGAGCCAGGTACTTGGTGATGGCGGCAGTCAGAGTGGTCTTGCCGTGGTCAACGTGACCGATGGTGCCGATGTTCACATGCGGCTTAGAACGGTCGAACTTTGCCTTTTCAGCCATTGGAATATCCTCCCTTAATTTAGGTTTTGATATTGGTTACAACAACCCTGCAAAATGCAGACATTGCACTGCAAGGCTATTCTACTAAATTTGCCCTGTAAAATCAAGTGCTTTTACAGGAAATTTTGCCGGAGTTACACTACCCCGGCAAAATTCTCATGCTTTTCAGCGCTTAGCCCTTGGTACGGCCAGCAATGATCTGGTCAGCAATGTTCTTGGGAACCGGCTCGTAGTGAGACGGCTCCATGACATACTGGCCACGGCCCTGGGTCTTGGAACGCAGGTCGGTGGCGTAGCCGAACATCTGAGCCAGAGGCACAAATGCGTTGACACGCTGGGTACCGGCCATAGCCTCCATGCCCTGGATCTGACCACGGCGAGCGTTCAGGTCACCGATAACATCGCCCAGATATTCATCAGGAACGATAACAGCAACCTTCATGATGGGCTCGGTGATGATAGGATCAGCCTTGCGCATAGCATCCTTGAATGCCATAGAGCCAGCGATGGAGAAGGCCATTTCAGAGGAGTCGACCTCATGATAAGAACCATCCCACAGGGTGACCTTGACATCAACGACAGGATAGCCAGCCAGAACGCCGGACTTCATAGCACCCTGGATACCGTTGTCGATAGCCGGGATGTATTCCTTCGGGATGGCACCGCCAACGATGGCGTTGACGAACTCGTAACCCTTGCCGGGCTCGTTGGGCTCGATCTTGATCTTAACATGACCGTACTGGCCCTTACCACCGGACTGACGTGCGTACTTGGTCTCCTGGTTGGCCTCCTTGCGGATGGTCTCACGGTAAGCAACCTGGGGTGCGCCCACGTTTGCCTCAACCTTGAACTCACGCAGCAGACGGTCAACGATGATCTCCAGGCGCAGCTCGCCCATACCAGCAATAATGGTCTGGCCGGTCTCTTCATCGGTGTAGGTCTTGAAGGTCGGATCCTCTTCGGCCAGCTTTGCCAGCGCGATGCCCATCTTCTCGTTGCCAGCCTTGGTCTTAGGCTCGATAGCAACGCGGATAACGGGCTCGGGGAACTTCATGGACTCCAGAATGATGGGATGATTCTCATCACACAGAGTATCACCAGTGGTGGTGTTCTTCAGACCGACAACAGCAGCAATATCACCTGCATAGCAGCAGTCGATATCCTTGCGGTGGTTGGAGTGCATCTGCAGGATGCGGCCCATACGCTCCTTGCTGTCCTTCACGGAGTTGTAGACAGTAGTACCTGCCTCGACCTTACCGGAGTAGACACGGAAGTATGCCAGCTTACCAACGAACGGGTCGGTAGCGATCTTGAAGGCCAGAGCTGCGAAGGGAGCGTCGTCGGAAGACGGACGGGTCTCCTGCTCTTCGGTCTCAGGATTCACACCCTTGATGTCCTCAACATCGGTAGGAGCGGGCATATAGTCAACGATAGCGTCCAGCAGCTTCTGCACACCGCGGTTCTTGTAGGAAGAGCCGCAGACAACGGGAACCAGAGTATTTGCAATGGTTTCCTTGCGGATAGCCTTCTTCAGTTCCTCACGGGTGATTTCCTCGCCCTCAAGGTACTTCTCCATCAGCTCTTCGTCGTTCTCGGCAACAGCCTCGACCAGAATGTTACGGTACTCTTCAGCCTGCTCGACCATATCCTCGGGGATGGGCTCGGTACGCATATCGTTGCCCATGTCGTCGTAGTAGACCTCAGCGTTCATATCGACCAGGTCAACGATACCGCGGAAGGTATCCTCCTGACCGATGGGCAGCTGGATGGCCACGCCGTTGGCGTGCAGACGATCATGCAGCATCTTGATGCAGCGGAAGAAGTCAGCACCCATGGTGTCCATCTTGTTGACGTACACCATACGGGGGACTTTGTATTCATCAGCCTGACGCCAAACGGTCTCAGACTGAGGCTCGACACCACCCTTTGCGGCCAAAACGGTCACAGAACCGTCCAGAACGCGCAGAGAGCGCTGGACCTCAACAGTGAAGTCCACGTGGCCCGGAGTGTCGATAATGTTGATGCGGTGACGATTCTTCTTGAACGCGACCGGATCCTTCTGGGTCTCGGAGTGAGACCAGTAGCAGGTGGTAGCAGCGGAAGTGATGGTGATACCACGCTCCTGCTCCTGAACCATCCAGTCCATCGTGGCGCCGCCATCGTGGACCTCACCGATCTTATGGTTGATACCGGTGTAGTACAGGATACGCTCGGTAGTGGTCGTCTTGCCGGCATCGATATGAGCCATAATGCCGATATTTCTCGTCATCTGAAGAGAAACTTCTCTGGGTGTAGCCATGAAATTAACCTCCTACAGAACAGATCAATAACGGAAATGTGCGAAAGCCTTGTTAGCTTCTGCCATCTTGTGAGTGTCCTCACGCTTCTTCACGGCGTTACCAGTGTTGTTGGCAGCATCCATGATCTCAGCAGCCAGACGCTGTGCCATGGTCTTCTCACCACGGGTGCGGCTGTAGGCAGTCAGCCAGCGCAGACCCAGAGTCTCGCGGCGAGCGGGGCTGACCTCCAGGGGAACCTGGTAGTTAGCGCCACCAACACGGCGGGTCTTGCACTCGAGGCTGGGCATGATGTTCTCCATCGCCTTCTCGAAAGTCTCCAGAGGATCGTTGCCGGTCTTTTCCTGAATCATGGAGAAAGCTTCGTAAACGATCTTCTGAGCGACGCCCTTCTTGCCATCCAGCATGACGCTGTTGACCAGGCGGGTGACCATCTTGGAATTGTAAATAGGATCAGCTAAGACATCGCGCTTAGCAATGTTACCTCTTCTAGGCATCTTTCTTCCCTCCTTCACAGAATGATATCATCGGTACTCGAAAGTAATAAAACTCCCGTTGTGTCACAAAGAGCTGACCTTACATAAACCGTTACCCTCCGCTTTTAAGCGGACTTGTTATTTATATAAAGGAAAGCCGTTTATGGCGGTTGTCCTCAATTACTTCTTTGCAGCACCGGCCTTAGGACGCTTTGCGCCGTACTTGGAGCGGGCCTGATTACGGCCTGCAACACCCTGGGTATCCAGAGTACCACGGATGATGTGGTAACGCACACCGGGCAGGTCCTTAACACGACCGCCACGGATCAGCACGACGGAGTGCTCCTGCAGGTTATGGCCGATACCGGGAATGTAAGAGGTGACCTCGATACCATTCGTGAGGCGGACACGAGCAACCTTACGCAGAGCAGAGTTAGGCTTCTTGGGGGTCATGGTACGAACTGCAGTGCAGACACCACGCTTCTGGGGGCTGCTCAGATCAGAGTACTGCTTCTTCTGAGAGTTATAAGTCTTCTGCAGAGCGGGAGCGGTGCTCTTGGTAGTCAGGACCTCACGGCCTTTGCGTACAAGCTGGTTAAAAGTAGGCATTTTGTTTCTCCTTTCTTAATGATGAACATCGGAAGCATTTTCCGACTTTTTAGCCGCACTATCCCCATGAGGGACGCGCAACAGTTATATAATACCCGCTTTGCAGCCGGATGTCAACAGTTTTTGCAAATTTTTTTGTATTTATTCCAGATTTTTTCTTTCAGACAGTTTTTGGCAGAAAAAGTGCCTTTTCCCTCCCCTGCTGCGCTGCCTTTGGCACGCAAAAACCGCCCCGCAGGCTTTCGCCCGCGGAGCGGTTTTGTTTAACGGATCAGATCCTGACGGATGCTGCGCTTACTGTGCGGAGGCAGCCAGCTCGGCTGCGATCTCGGCATCGCGCTCAGCCTCACGGTTCTTCAGATCCTCACGCACCTCCGGCAGACCGGTACCGGCGGGGATCAGCTTACCGATGATGACGTTCTCCTTCAGACCGGACAGCGGGTCGACCTTGCCCTTGATGGCAGCCTCGGTCAGCACGCGGGTGGTCTCCTGGAAGGATGCAGCGGACAGGAAGGAGTCGTTGGCCAGAGCAGCCTTGGTGATGCCCAGCAGCACCTGCTGATACTCTACCAGCTTCAGGCCCTCTTCGCCTGCATCAATGCGCTTCTGCAGATCGGCATTGATGTTCTCCACCTCCAGACGGCTTGCCAAGGCACCGCCGATCAGGTTGGAGGAGCCGGAGTCGGTCACACGCACCTTGCGGCACATCTGACGGACGATGACTTCGATATGCTTATCGTTGATCTCAACGCCCTGCAGACGGTAGACCTTCTGGACCTCGTTGATCAGGTAGTTCTGCACGTCCTCCAGACCCTTGATGGCCAGAATATCCTGCGGGTACAGCACGCCCTCACGGGTGATGATGTCGCCCTTCTCCACGCGGTCGCCGGGCATCACGCGGGAATGCTGAGTGAACGGGATGGAGTAGCTCTTGACTTCCTCAGCACCGTTCTCGTCCTTGCCGGTGACCTTGATGACCACGTTCTTCTTGGTGTCGTCCTGAGAGACCACACCGGAGATCTCGCTCATGATGGCCATGCTCTTGGGACGGCGGCTCTCGAACAGCTCCTCAACACGGGGCAGACCCTGTGTAATATCCTCGGCAGATGCGATACCGCCGGTATGGAAAGTACGCATGGTCAGCTGAGTACCGGGCTCGCCGATGGACTCTGCGGCGATAACACCGACAGACTCGCCCAGACGGACCGGCTCACCGTTTGCCATATCGGAACCATAGCAGCGTGCGCAGACACCGGTCTTTGCACGGCAGGTCAGCAGGCTGCGGATCTTCAGACGGGTGATACCGGCTGCCTCGATCTCGTTGGCATCGTACAGGTCGATCATCTTGCCCTCGGGCACGATAACCTTGCCGGTGATGGGATTGACCACATCGCCCACGGCAAAACGGCCGATCAGACGCTCGCGGAAGCTCTCGATCTTCTCCTTGCCCTCGTGGATCTCAGAGACCCACAGGCCATCGGTGGTGCCGCAGTCGATCTCGCGGACGATGACGTCCTGAGAAACATCGACCATGCGGCGGGTCAGGTAACCGGAGTCGGCAGTACGCAGAGCGGTATCAGCCAGACCCTTACGAGCACCACGGGCAGAAACGAAATATTCCAGAATGTTCAGACCTTCGCGGTAGTTTGCACGAATGGGCATCTCGATGGTGTGACCGGCGGTGTTTGCCAGCAGGCCGCGCATACCAGCCAGCTGCTTGATCTGGTTCATAGAACCACGAGCACCGGAGTCTGCCATCATATAGATCTCGTTGTCCTTGGGCAGGTTATCTGCCAGAGCCTTGGAGACCTTATCGGTGGTCTTCTGCCAGATATCGATGGTCTTGTTGTAACGCTCGTTATCCGAGATCAGACCACGGTTGAACAGCTTGCCGACCTTGGCGATCTCCTTATCGGCCTCGGCGATCAGCTCCTGCTTCTGGGGCGGGATCACGGCATCGCACACAGCCACGGAGATAGCGGACAGGGTGGAGTACTTGTAGCCCTGTGCCTTGATGGCATCCAGCATCTTAGCACACTTGCGGGTGCCGTTGCGGGTCATGCAGCGGGAGATGATCTCGGGCAGGGTCTTTTTGGTCACGCGGAAGCTGACCTCGTACTCCAGCCAGTGCTCGGGATCGGTACGATCCACATAGCCCAGGTTCTGGGGAATGGGATTGTTGAAGATAATGCGGCCTGCGGTGGCATCCACCAGACCGGTGCGCTCCACGCCGTCAATGGTCATGGTGCGGCGCACCTTGATGGGTGCGTGCAGGGTGATGACGTGCTCGGCGTAAGCCATCAGAGCCTCGTTCTCATCACGGAACACCTTGCCTGCGCCCTCGTCGTTCTCGCGGACGGTGGTCAGGTAGTAGCTGCCCAGGATCATATCCTGCGTAGGCACGGTAACAGGTGCGCCGTCAGAGGGCTTCAGCAGGTTGCCGGAAGCCAGCATCAGCATCTTGGCCTCACGGCAGGCATCCTCGCCCAGGGGCAGGTGAACTGCCATCTGGTCGCCGTCGAAGTCGGCGTTGAATGCGGTACATGCCAGGGGGTGCAGCTTGATGGCACGGCCCTCGACCAGCACGGGGTTGAAGGCCTGAATGCCCAGACGGTGCAGGGTAGGTGCACGGTTCAGCAGCACGGGGTGGCCCTTGATGACGGTCTCGAGGCTGTCCCAAACCTCGGGCTTTGCGCGCTCGACCATCTTGCGGGCGGACTTGATGTTGTTGGCAATGCCCTTCTCCACCAGATCCTTCATGACAAAGGGCTTGAACAGCTCCAGAGCCATCTCCTTGGGCAGACCGCACTGATCCATCTTCAGCTCAGGGCCGACGACGATAACGGAACGGCCGGAGTAGTCAACACGCTTGCCCAGCAGGTTCTGACGGAAGCGGCCCTGCTTGCCCTTCAGCAGATCGGAAAGGCTCTTCAGTGCGCGGTTGTTGGGGCCGGTGACGGGACGGCCACGGCGGCCATTGTCGATGAGGCTGTCAACTGCTTCCTGCAGCATACGCTTCTCGTTGCGCACGATGATGTCAGGAGCGCCCAGCTCCAGCAGGCGGCGCAGACGGTTGTTGCGGTTGATGACGCGGCGGTACAGGTCGTTCAGGTCGGAGGTGGCAAAGCGGCCGCCGTCCAGCTGAACCATGGGGCGCAGGTCAGGCGGCAGCACGGGCAGCACATCCATGATCATCCACTCGGGACGGTTGCCGGAGATGCGGAAAGCCTCAACAACCTCCAGACGCTTGAGGATGCGCACGCGCTTCTGGCCGGAGGACTTTTCCACCTCGGCGGTCAGCTCAGCGCTCAGCTGATCCAGATCGATCTCCTTCAGCAGGGTCTGGACAGCCTCGGCGCCCATGGCAGCCTCGAACTCGTCGCCGTAACGATCGCGCATTTCTCGGTATTCCTTCTCGGTCAGCAGCTGCTTTTTATCCAGCGGGGTCAGACCGGGATCGGTGACGATATAGCTTGCAAAGTACAGCACCTTTTCCAGCAGGCGGGGGCTGATGTCCAGCATCAGGCCGATGCGGCTGGGGATGCCCTTGAAGTACCAGATGTGGCTCACAGGAGCGGCCAGCTCGATGTGACCCATACGCTCACGGCGGACCTTGGCCTTGGTGACCTCGACGCCGCAACGATCACACACCTTGCCCTTGTAACGGATGCGCTTGTACTTACCGCAGTGGCACTCCCAGTCCTTGGTAGGTCCAAAAATGCGCTCGCAGTACAGGCCGTCGCGCTCCGGCTTCAGGGTGCGGTAGTTGATGGTTTCGGGCTTTTTGACCTCGCCGTAGCTCCAAGCGCGGATCTGCTCCGGGGAGGCAAGGCCGATTTTAATGGAATCGAAAACGTTGTTTTCCATGAAACGAACCCTTTCTTAATCTCTAGTTGTTTCGATGATACAGGCGGCTTTTCTGTTACAGGATCACAGGCGCTTCTCCCCTGCCGCAGCACGCGGCCAAGGGGGAAGGCTGTGTTGTGTATCCAGATCAGAAATCTACTTCGTCAGAAGCAGCCGGAGCCTCGGCACCGGAGTTATCGTCCTCCAGCACAGAAGGATCATCGAAACCTGCATCGGCGTCCTTGATGTTGTAATCAGTCAGTTCGCTCTCCTGCACCACAGTCTCGGTACCGGCAACATCACGCATATCAAAGCCGGTCTCTTCGTCGTCGAAGTTCTGGCGCATATCGATCTCGTTGCCATCCTTATCCTGCACGATCACGTCCATACCCAGAGACTGCAGTTCCTTCAGCATAACGCGGAAGGACTCGGGGATGCCGGGCTGCGGGATGGGCTCGCCCTTGACGATGGCCTCGTAGGTCTTGACACGGCCCTCCACGTCGTCGGACTTGACAGTCAGGATCTCCTGCAGGGTGTAAGCGGCACCGTAAGCTTCCAGTGCCCAGACCTCCATCTCGCCGAAGCGCTGACCGCCGAACTGAGCCTTGCCGCCCAGAGGCTGCTGGGTGACCAGAGAGTAGGGGCCGGTGGAACGGGCGTGGATCTTATCGTCGACCAGGTGATGCAGCTTGAGGTAGTACATATAACCAACGGTAACGCGGTTATCGAACTTTTCACCGGTACGGCCGTCGTAAACGGTGGTCTTGCCGTCACGATCCAGCTCAATCTTGGAGAAGTCGATGATGTGGCCCTTCTCGCCCATGATCTTGGGCAGCTTGGTGGGATATGCGGGAGCATTCTCGCCGTGCCACATCTCGCGGGCGGTATCAAAAGTATCGCCGATGTCGTTCTCGCGGGCAGAGTCAAAGACGGGGGTCATGACCTTGATGCCGCAGGCCTTGGCAGCATAGCCAAGGTTGACTTCCAGCACCTGACCGATGTTCATACGGGAAGGCACGCCCAGCGGGTTCAGCACGATATCCAGCGGAGTGCCGTCGGGCAGGTAGGGCATATCCTCCTGCGGCAGGATGCGGGAAACGACACCCTTGTTACCGTGACGGCCTGCCATCTTATCGCCGACGCTGATCTTACGCTTCTGAGCGATATAGCAACGGACGACCTCGCGCACACCGGGCTGCAGCTCGTCGCTGTTCTCCGGGGTAAAGACCTTGACATCCACAATGATGCCGTATGCGCCGTGAGGCACACGCAGAGAGGTGTCGCGCACCTCGCGGGCCTTCTCGCCGAAGATGGCGCGCAGCAGGCGCTCCTCAGCGGTCAGCTCAGTCTCGCCCTTCGGGGTGACCTTACCGACCAGAATATCGCCGCTCTTGACCTCGGCACCGATGCGGATGATGCCGCGCTCGTCCAGATCTTTCAGGGCGTCCTCAGAAACGTTGGGGATGTCGCGGGTGATCTCTTCGGGTCCCAGCTTGGTATCGCGGCTCTCGGTCTCGTACTCCTCGATGTGGATGGAGGTGTACACGTCCTCACGCACGATCTTCTCGTTCAGCAGGACGGCGTCCTCGTAGTTGTAGCCCTCCCAGGTCATGAAGCCGATCAGGGCGTTCTTACCCAGAGAGATCTCGCCGTTGCGCATTGCGGGGCCATCGGCCAGCACCTGACCGGCGGTGACGGTCTCGCCCACTTCTACGATGGGGCGCTGGTTGATGCAGGTGCCTGCGTTGGAGCGGGCAAACTTGATCAGAGAATAATCCTCCAGAGCGCCCTGCTCGTTGCGCACCACAACATGGTCGGCATCGACCTTTTCCACAACGCCGTTGCTCTTGGCCAGCACAGCAGTGCCGGAATCGGTAGCAGCCTTGTACTCCATACCGGTAGCAACAATGGGCTGCTGGGTGACCATCAGAGGCACTGCCTGACGCTGCATGTTAGAGCCCATCAGTGCACGGTTACAGTCATCGTTCTCCAGGAAGGGGATGCAAGCGGTAGCAACAGAGACCATCATTCGCGGAGAAACGTCCATGTAATCGACCTTCTCTGCGTCGATTTCCAAGATCTCGTCGCGGCGGCGGGCAGACACACGGGGACGGATGAAGTGCTTGCCTTCATCCAGCGGCTCGTTGGCCTGTGCCACAACGTACTCGTCCTCCACATCGGCGGTCATATACTCCACCTCGTCGGTGACGACCTGCTCGATGAGATTGTTGTTCTCGTCGTAGATCTTCTTGACCTTGCGGTAGGGAGCCTCCACGAAGCCGTACTCGTTGATCTTGGCGTAGGATGCCAGATAGGAGATCAGACCGATGTTGGGGCCTTCAGGGGTCTCAATGGGGCACATACGGCCATAGTGGCTGTAATGAACGTCGCGGACTTCGAAGCCTGCGCGGTCACGGCTCAGACCGCCGGGGCCCAGAGCAGACAGACGGCGCTTGTGGGTCAGCTCAGCCAGAGGGTTATTCTGGTCCATGAACTGAGACAGCGGAGAGGAGCCGAAGAACTCCTTGATGGCTGCCACCACAGGACGGATGTTGATCAGTGCCTGCGGAGTGATGACGCTCTGATCCTGGCTCTGCAGGGTCATGCGCTCACGGATGACGCGCTCCATACGGGAGAAACCGATGCGGAACTGGTTCTGCAGCAGCTCGCCCACGCTGCGGATACGGCGGTTGCCCAGATGGTCGATATCATCGGTGGTGCCGATGCCGTAGCCCAGACCGTTCAGGTAGTTGATGGAGGACAGGATATCATCGATGGTGACGGTACGGCCGATGAGCAGGTCGTGATCCTTCTTCAGGCTCTCCATGACCTCCTCGGCGCTGGAGGCGTTATCAAGGATCTTGCGCAGCTCCTTGAGGCAGCAGCGCTCGTTGATGCCGCACTCCTTGACATCCACACCCTTGAATGCGGGGTAGTAGCTGTCGATGATGGCCTGTGCATCCACGCAGCCGTTGGTGATGACCTTGACCTTGTGGGGCTGATCCTTCATGGGATCATCGATCTTCAGCACGACCAGATTCACGCCGGCAGCATCGATCCGCTCGGCCAGCTTGCGGTCGATCTTCTTGTCGGCCTCGACAAGGATCTCGCCGGTGAAGGGATCCACCACGTTCTCTGCGGCCACATGATCCATGATGCGGCGTGCCAGAGACAGCTTCTTATTCATCTTATAGCGGCCGAAACGGGACAGGTCGTACCGGCGCGGATCGAAGAACAGCATATCGATCTGGCTGGTAGCGGACTC
>OBDN01000531.1_pt1 | contig 10634 bp, 8 predicted proteins | sample 1518141 | NCBI WGS metagenome assembly OBDN01 (sample SAMN01760937, study PRJEB22395) | human gut metagenome
CCGAACACCAGAAGCACAGCCGCTGCCGCGGCAGAAATAGAGATCACAGCAGCCTTTACAGCGGACGGCTTCTTTCTGTCAAACTTGTATTCCCTGGTGGATTCCTCTGGGACTTCGGGCGCTGAAGAGGGGGAAGGGTTATCGTAGAGCTTTTTAAGCCTTGCTTCGATGGCTTCGACATGCTCTTCCGGCATAGACATGGAATCGTATGTATTTATAAGCTCCTGCTTTGTCATATCTCTCCCTCCTTTAATGCAAGTTTAAGCAGTTTCCGCGCCTGCGCAAGCCGCCGGTATACGTTGTTTTCGCTTATCCCGACCGCCGCCGCGATGTCGCTGACCGGGATATCTTCGTAGTAGTAAAGGTACGTTACAGTTTTCAGCTTGTCCGGAAGTCCCAGCACCATTTCACGGAGCTCCTGTTTGCGCCCGCACGGCTCCGCAGAACGCTCGGGGAGCGAATCCAGCGGCACTGTTCTTTTCATTCGCGCGGACTTCGCCACGTTCAGCGCCTTGTGTTCGGCAGTGATTATAAGCCAAGCCTTCAGATGGTTCTCATCGTTGAATTCCGCCTTGTTTATCATTGCCGTGAAGCAGTCCGCGGCTATATCCTCGGCTTCCTCGGGTATACGTATGATTCCAAGCGCTATCCGATACACTGTCTGAATGTGTTCCCGGTAATATTGAGAGAAATTGTCGCTCGTGATTATCAGCACATCAGTGACCTCCTTGTCCTTAGTGGCAACACCTTACAGCCGTTTTCGGTATTGTCCTTTACTCATAAAGCAAGCCAGAAGGCATTTTTTTGCACTATTCTAAAAATTTTTTAAATCTCTTGAAACAAATCCGGCAGTCCCTCCGGATTCATCATCGAATTTTTAGTTGTTTACAACAATTATACTGTACATCTAAAGGCGTGTCAAGGGAAAACTCCTGCTCTGTGACCTGCTCGCTGAAAAACTCCTCAAATCAGTTATGCGGCTTACCCATCTATTTACACTCCGCGGCAAATATGCTATAGGCGCGATCCACATATTCCGCTGAATATACTATTATTAATATACAATACGCTATGAGCAAAAGCGAGGACACAAAATGACAGGAAAACCAAAAAAGACAAGACTGCAATTACTTATTGAAGTTCTTGCCGTGATAACTATTGTGGCTGCGACGTTCTTCATCTACACCGCCGACTACTACCATTCCGACAGCTCCGCTGCCGACGCGCTGGTATCGGACAGCCGGGTAACGGTCGAGCAGCCGGACGGAAACCTGGTGTTCATTCCGGCTTCGGAGCCTGGCTGAACAGATAAGGCAGACCTCCGAAAAATTCATCAGCTTTATCAGCGAATAACGAAAAGCAGAGCCGCTTTTTGCAGCTCTGCTCTTTTTTATCCCGCAGTAGATTCCGACGTTCACGATTCCTCAATGCAGTAGGAAGTCCGCGCATGCTCCGGGAGCATACTCAGCGGATTGATACACACATATTCGTCAGTATCCCCGAAGCGCACCTCGAAATGAAGCGCCGTGCCTGTAATATTCCCGGTGCTTCCTATCGTTCCGATAGCGTCGCCCCTGTTTACTTTCTCCCCGTCGGATACATAGATATCGTCAAGATGACCGTAAACCGTGACGTACCCGTCGTGGTCTATCATCACGCATTTTCCGTAGCCGACGGTCCACTCGGCAGTATAGACCTTCCCATCTGCGGCGGCAAGTACCGGAGTTCCGCGCTCCGCCGTGATGTCTATGCCCTTATGACCGTAGTATCCGCCGTAGCCGTCCATCACCTCAGAGATAAGACCGCCGTCTCCGCCGACCACCCAGCAGAGCTTCACTTTCCCATAGGAGTTCATCAGCTTGCTCGGCTCGCCGTTTTCGCGAATCTCAAAGTGCAGGTGTATCCCTGTGCTGCGGCCCGTCATGCCGGCTCTGGCTATCGTATCTCCGGCGCTGACCTCCTGCCCCTCGCTGACGTCCACGCTGCCCAGGCTGGCGTATACCGTACTTATTCCGCTGCCGTGGTCTATCACGACGTACTTCCCTAAGCCGAGGTTCCAGCCGCTGTCCGCAGCCTTAATCACAGTGCCGTCCAGGAAAGCGGTTATCTCCGTTTCCTCCGTCATATACGGGCTGGTCAGGTCGATACCGTAATGATTTCCGCCCGTCCACTCATCATAGCCGCTGTACGCCGTTACCCTTACGTTATCAATGCTCAGCGGGTCATTACCGCTCACTAATGCACGCATGATACGTTCTGAACGGTCAGCGCGGTATCTGTCAAGCATGCCGCTAAGTTCTCTGCTTTGCTGTACTTTTTCGCCAATGACTCTGTCAAGCTCCTCAATATCCCCGGAGAGGGATTCGGACTCTGCCGTTCCTGCGGCTCCGGACAGCCTGTCAAAGTCATCCTGAAGCGCTTTCGTTTTCTCCTGCACCTGTTCAATTTGGCTCAGGAGCGCCTGCTCCTCGTCGTCCTCAGTGAGAATGCCCTTTATCATCTCGTTCGCTTCTTCAGGGGACCATTCGTCAACGATGTGTTCCGCGGTTTCCTCACACGTTGCTTCAGACGTTCCGCATGCTATCACCCCGCCGCTGCTCCATCTGAATACTATTTCGGGATACTCGCCGCCGTTTTCAGCGATTATCTTTTCCGAGCCGCTGTCCGCCAGGAGCACCCAGCTATACAGCAGCTCGTCCGGATTCACTATCGTTATCTCTTTGCCGTCCCCGCTCAGTCTGCCACGGTATTTCACATCGTCAAGCTGCGTGAAATACAGCGAAATGTATCTTCCGCTTACCGTGTAAGTCCCGACGGGCGTTGAATCGAACACGTCGCACGGAAACAGCGTGAACGTGCTGTCGTCAGTGTTGAACATCAGCCCTGCCGACCAGCAGTCGTAGGAAGCGGAGACCTTCATTTCCTCCGCAGAAGTAAAGTCAGCCGCAGAGTACTGAGTCTGCGAGCCGCTCTGCGCTATAAGGTCGACTCCCCTGGAACCGCCGCCGGACGTAAATATGCACACGGCGATAACAGCCGCCGCGCCGCCCGCGATCACCGCGCCGTACTTTACCCAGCCCGGCACGGAACGCGCCCTGCCCGCATGTGCGGCTTCTTCTATAAGTCGCTCGTCGATGTCGTTTAGAGCGCTGTTAAGCTTTTTTATGTCTTTCATAGATCGTAGCCCTCCTTCCTGAGGTACTCCCGCAGCTTCTTCAGAGTGCGGGAAATTCGCGACTTCACCATGCTTTCGCTGACGTGAAGCCGCTCAGCTATACCGGCGGTGGTATCTCCGAACCAGAACCGCCGCATGAAAATCACCCTCGTGGTCTTATCCTGCCCGCGGAGGAATCCGTTCAGCAGACCGGTAAGCTCCCGCTCGGAGAGCCTGTCCGCCGCGTCCCCGGAGCCGCCTATATACTCCGCAAGCTCCTCTATCGGGAGCGTTTCCGCACGGCGCTTGTCCGCGTTGTTGTAGTCGTACCTGTCCAGAGCCAGCCGCCTTGCTATCCTGCAAAGATAGGCGCACAGGCGCTCCGGTCTGGCGGGAGGTATCGAGTTCCAGGCGCGCAGCAGCGCTTCGCTTTCGCATTCCTCAGCGTCCTGCTCGCTGCGGAGTATCCCCCTCGCAACGCTGCGCAGGAGCTTTCCGTAGCGCTCCCCGGCGGCGGATATCCCCTTTTCATCCCGCGCCTCGAACAGCTTTATTATTTCCTCGTCGTTCACACAGGCACCTCCTTTTCTGTGAAGATCTTCACTCATATAAACGGAACTCGCCGCGTTTCGTCGCAGCTAGTTCAAATTGTATATCATTTGTGTAATTTCTACGACCTGACCTATTGACAACTAATTTTTTTAGGTGTATAATACTAATAGTAAGCTAAATGTTACTTAATTTATAAGCGTATTACTTAATTTAAGGAGAATCTATTATGAAAAAGTTCCTCGCAATAATCATGGCAGGAGCAATGGTGCTCAGCATGGCTGGGTGCTCCGGAGGAAACAGCTCCGCAAACTCCGCTGATTCCGACAGCCAGCAGACTTCTGCGGCTGACAGCTCCGCTGATAACACAAACAGCGCAGATAACGCAGATAACACCGACAGCACGGTTTCTACCGCAGACGCCGCAGATTCCAACGCTTCCGCCTCTTCCGCGCTTCCCATTGCAATGAAGCCCGACCTGCTGTCCGCGGCGATCCAGGACAAACTCGGACTTGACCAGCAGACCGCGGACAAGGCGGCTGAGGACATGCTCCCGCTGCTGATGTACACCCAGGGCAATCCCGCGCGCATAGCGAAGGTAATAAAGAAGCTCCAGGCAGGCGAGGAAGTCACCATAGCGTACCTCGGCGGTTCGATAACCCAGGGAACCGGCGCCGACAACGAGAACTGCTACGCGGCTCTCACCACCAAGTGGATCGAAAACCAGTACCCCGACGCAAAGGTGAACTACGTCAACGCGGGAATCGGCGCGACCGGCTCCTACATAGGCGTGCACCGCTGCGACGCCCAGGTGCTGAGCCACGACCCCGACCTGGTATTCATCGACTTCTCTGTAAACGACGAATCCCAGAACAACGCGATCAACAAGCTGACCTACGAGGGACTTATCCGCAAGATCTGGAAGCACTCCAGCAACCCTGGTATCATCTGCATAGCGATGACCCAGGACAACGGCACCAGCGTGCAGGAATGCCACGGCGAAGTTACCGAAAAGTACTCCGTGCCGTTCGTATCCTACCACGACGCAATGCTGAACTTCCTGAACACAAACGACGTTCAGTGGTCTGACATTTCCGGCGACAATATCCACCCGAACATGTCCGGACACGCTATACTCAGCGCAATGCTGACTACCTACCTCCAGTACGTTACCGACAACCTCGACAGCATCGACGACGCAGATCCTGAGCTTACACCCGCAGGCGACGATGGCGCGAAGTACGAAAATGCCGTGCTTCTCACCACAGACGAGGCTCAGCCTGTTTCCACCGGCGCATTCGAGATGAAGGCGATGGATTTCGGAGGCTTCAAGAACCCCTGGATCGCAAAGCTCCCCGCTGACGCTGAGATAACTGACGACGACGCGTTCGTTATCGAGGTCGAGGCTCAGAATATCGGTCTGCTGTACGCGAAGCTCACCAGCAACGCGGGCAAGGCTGACGTATACGTAGACGACGAGCTTGTGGCAACCATCGACGCTGACTTCACCGGCGGCTGGGGCAACTACGTCCAGTTCGCTCAGGTCAAGAGCTTCATGGATACCGGCAAGCACACGCTGAAGATAGTTCCGAAGGCTGGCACGGAGGGCAAGCCGTTCGCGTTCTACATCTCCGGCATCACGATCTCCTGATAGTTCGTGCACTATAATATAAAGGGTCGGCTCTTTTAAAGAACCGACCCGGATTTTTTTAATTCGGAATTCTGAATTAGGAATTCGGAATTAATGTATCGCTTCGCGATACATTTCAATTGATTGAAGCCGACATGTACCTGCGCTTTTTTACCGCTGTTCGCCTTTCTTCAAATTGAAATAACGCGCGAAGCGCGCACCATAATTCCGAATTCCGCATTCCGAATTCCGAATTTACTTATTCCTCCTGAAATGCGTATTCTTCGAAGTCCGGAAGTTCGTCGAGGGTCACGCACAGCTCGCTGTTATAGATATCGTGGAGGTTCTGCCAGCTCGTGTATTTTTCGGAAAGCTCCCCATTGTTGGTTATCATGCAGTTTCCGCTGCCCGCCGAGAACCAGGACCACATTGCGCTGTCGCGGCGCATGTAGTCCGGCGATGGGAGCCTGTCGCAGTTCGTCACCGCAAGCAGCTTCGGAACGTCGGTCATGCCCGCAAGCGCCGAGAACCTCCCCGCAAACGGCGACGGGCTGTTCTCATAGAAGCTCTGCCCGATAACGTCGCAGTAATCCTCGCCCGGGAAATAATCCTCGCTGCTGCCGTTCCACACCCATATAAGGTTGTTCAGCCCGTGGTACTTGTCCATGCGCTGGAACATCAGCTTCCACAGCCAATTGTAATTTTCCGCGCTGCCGCCCCACCAGTACATGCTGCTGTCGCCGTCAGGTATCGGCTGAAATATTACCGGGATATTCTCGCCGCGGAATTTGTCAAGAACCTCCGCAGCCGCGTCGATATCCTTCAGCAGAAGCACCGTCTGTTCGGAGATAAGCCCGCTTTCCTGGAGAGTTTTCAGCTCCTCGTCGTCCGCCATCGAAATGTCGCGGTCAGTCACCGCGTCGCCGAGTACGAACGTGCTCGTATCAGCGTAGTAATCCGACTTCCCCTCCGGCGCATACCAGTGCCACCCGAAGGAAACTATCCCGCCGTTTCTGCCCCACTCCAGCGCGGCGGCGACCTCGTTATCGGCGTACTCCTTCGTGCCTTCATACTTCGACGGGGTGCAGAACATCAGGTCGCCGGTGCGCATTGCGGGAGTTCTCCCGGTTTCGCGGGCGATCGCGTCTATCTCGGCGTTGGAGCCGGGAGTTACCGTCTGCCCCGCAATAACCCGCTTTCCGTAGTTATCGGCAAGGAACTTCTTCAGCCCGAGCGTCACAACGGAGGTCGAGCTTCCAACGCAGGAGCCAGACACGTAATAGCATGACTTCTCCGGCACGGAGGAGTTTTCCACAAGGATATAATCCAGCGCGGCGCTTCCCTGTATCACCTCGAAAGTGAGAATATCCGGACCCGCCGAGAGGTACACGCTGTCCACCGCAAACATGGTGAACTCCGGCGATTCGGAAGCCGGAATATAATACGCGCCCACCGTTTCGTTGACCGTCTTGAGCCGTACCACCGCGCCGCTGTAGGAATGCGCCGCAATGGATATCCGGTAGTGCTGGGATGTGTCTACGGAGACGATGTGCTGGAGCTTCATTCCCTCGTCGAGGACTATGTAACCTTTGCCGTCATGGTCGCCGTCGGTACGGACGTTGCCCGTGAATGTCCCGCCCTCGGCGTTGAGCTTCACCGCGAAATCGCTGTTCTCTAAGGGGTACTGCTTCGCGGGTATCTCGTCGAAAACCTCGGCTGTGTCGGCGGTGCCGGAAGCCTCGGCGGTTCCCGCGGAGGTCTGCGCTGACATATTTCTGTCGGGTATCTCCGCGCAGCCGGTAAGCAGCGCTGCGGCAGCGGCAAGAGCCGCTATCCTCTTGTACTTCATTCTATCACCTGATGATTATTTCGTCGTTAGGGGAGATCGGTTCGCTGATACGCGCCGTCCTGCCGTTTATCGTGACTGTTTCGCACCTTGAGAGCAGCGCCGTCGGGTCGTCCGCGAACGCCGCGAGGATATCAAGGAAAATAGGCTTTACGCCCGGCTGAGTCGGGAACACTACACGCTCCCCGTTGAACACTATCGGGATACCCGATTCTCCGGACTGCTCCGGCTGTGATCCCGGCGCAGTTTCCGTTTTTTCAGCGTTTTCTGAAATTTCAGCGTTTTCCGCCGGAGCTTCTTCCACGGTCTGCGCGGTTTCCTGGACCCCGGAAACTTCCGAAGCCTGTTCTTCGACAGTTTCCGCAGGCTGCGGATGAACGAAGGTTATCACATCGTCGTTGGAGAGCCTCGTCTCCGGGGAGACCTCCGCGCCGTTTAGCCGCGCCACAGCCTGCTTTTCCTCCGGTATTCCCTCTGCGGAAAGCAGGCTGCGGAGCGTTCCGCGCTTCTGCAGCGTGATAACAGCGCCGTTTTCGATATCAGCGTCCGAGATAGTCGGAATATTGTTCACCAGCAGGTACTCACCCGCCTGGACGCGCCTTCCGTCCAGCGAGACCTCCGCGGTGAACAGCCCGGAAAGCTCAAAGTAGTCGGAAAGGAGCGCTGCGGCGTCCTCGCCGGGCTTTGCGGGAACTACGTTCACCTCGTCGCCCTTGCGCACCGGCGCGTTAAGGGAGCATTCCCTGCCGTTGAGGGATATCTCCGCCGGAACGCTCGCCGTGCCGCGCAGCGTGACGCGCTCGCCGTTCAGGGTAAAGCTGAGCGCCTTCCCCGACCTCGCCATGAGCTGCTCCGGCTTTATGCCGCCGATATTGCAAAGCTCGAACACGGTGAGCCTGCGGGTATCCAGGGCGCGTATCTTCCTGCCGTTCAGCGTGATGGTGGTGAAGTCGTACTTCACGCCCTCGGAAGCGGTCATTGCAATGCCGACGGGAGTTGCATGCTCCGTGCCGATGTGCAGCGTTTTCGGCGCGGTCACGCCGCGTATCATCTCCCGGGAGCCTACGGCTACCCTGCTGCGGTCAAGTCCCAGACCGTCCGCGACAAGCTCCGGCAGACCCGGCAGCAGGCTTCCGCCGCCGACCAGGAACACCGCCTGCGGAGCCGTTCCGTTCGCCCGGAGTATCTCGGAGCAGACGGTATCCGCAAGCTCCTTTTCCGCCGGAAGCAGCAGCCGTGCGACTTCCTCCCGGGTTATAGTGCGGTGGTTGAAAAGAATATCCGTGTACTCGGTCTGCGGGTCGGTGCAGGTCTTGATGCGCTCCGCTTCGTTGAACTCAACGAGAAGCTGCTTCATCAGCGATTCGGTCATTTCGTCGCCGGCTATCGTAGCCATTCCGTAGGCGACTATGCTGCCGTCCCTTGAAGCGGCAACGTCGGAAGTTCCCGCGCCGATATCGCACATCGCAATGTTGATGAGCCTCAATTCCTTCGGAACCACCGCGTTTATCGCCGCGATAGGCTCCAGGGTAAGCCCTGCGGTCTCAAGACCCGCCTCGTCGACGGCGGCACAGAGGCTCTCCACCACATACGCGGGAAGGAATGCCGCAATGACCTCCGTAACAAGCTCGCTGCCCCTGTGTCCCTCCGGCTTTGAAACTTTGTAGCCGTCCAGCTCCAGTGAGATCACGCTGTGACCCACGCAGTAGAACGAATTTCCACCGCTGCCGGTGAATTCCTCCTCAGCGGAGCGGACAGCCTCAAGCTCGGCGGCGCGGATATCCTCGGCGGTTATCGACTTCAGCCCGGAAACATCGCAGCTGCTCCTGTGCCGGAGGGTTTTCAGCGCGCGTCCGGCGGCGGCAATGCATACCCGCTGAAGCTTTATGGACTGTCTCCGCTCCAGCGCAGTCCTGACGGATCTCACCACCGCAGCGACCGCGTCGATGTCCTCGATCTGACCGTCGGTCATGGAGCGGCTCTCGTGAGCCTGCGTCTGCATATCTATCAGCCTGTAGGAGTCTGCGGTCTTTTCCGCAAGCACTCCGACAACGGTGCGGGTTCCGATATCAAGCGCGAATATCACGTCCCCCTGCTGCTTCTTTGTGCGGCGGGGAGCCGGTTTCTTCGCGGTCTGTGAGGTCTGGGCGCTCTCTGCCTTCTCTGCCTTTGCCGTCTTTGCTGATTTCGCGGTCTTGACCGTCTTATCCGCCTTTGCGGATCTGGCAGAACCAGACGACCTTGCAGACCTGGCAGGCTTTACGGACGCGTCCGTCGCTGCGGTATCTGCGGTATTGATATTTTCGGAGCTTCTGCGGAGGTTCTTTTCTTCCATCATTATGTCCTTGTCGTGGCAGTGCCGCGAAAACCCGCGGTGCCGCCTTAATTAATCCTTTATTCTGAGAGCCTTGCGCAGGTCGCGCACGCCATGCCTGAGAGTCACCACCAGCAGCACGTCGCCGCCGTGGAGCCTTGTCTGTCCGCGGGGTATGAGCGTATGGCCGCCGCGGCTGATGCAGACCACGTTGCAGGTCTGCGGCAGGGAAAGTTCCATCAGGCTCTTTCCGGCAAGCTCGCTGTCCTCCGGGAGGGTTATCTCCTGCAAGGAGGCATCGCCGCCGTCGAGGGGTATAAGCTCCTTCATCGCTGAGATATCCACCTCGCGCTCCAGGTGCTCGATGATGTTATCCGTGGAGGACACGACCGTGTCCACCCCAAGCGTGCGGAGCGCCGCGACATTGTTAGGGTTGTTCACCTTCGCGACGGTCTTTTTCACGCCGAAAATCTTCTTTGCGGTCTGGCAGCAGACGAGGTTGCTCTCGTCCTTTCCGGTCACGGCGCAGACCACATCGGCACGTTCAGCGCCGGCTTCACGCAGGACGTCCTGGGACGTTCCGTCGCCGGTGCAAATGGAAATATCGAGCTGGTTCGCGATCATACGGCACAGTTCCCTGTCCTGCTCGATTATGGCGGCCTCGTGACCCTGCGCACTCAGGGTCTGCGCAAGGTAGAATCCCACCTTGCCGCCGCCGACTATGATTATTTTCATGATTTCTCCTCAAAGTTCACGCGCCCGGCGCTGCGGTCACGCCATTCTCGGCGCGCCGGCCCTGGCGCTGCGGCGTATCTCGTCGATACATCTGCGGATATCGTCGCCGCGTATCTCAAGCCACCTTGCCACGGTGCGCGTGGTCTGACCGTTGTCAGCCATATCGCACAGGCGGTCGTATGTCACCCACTTCGCCGCGCAGACCTCCGACGACTGGAGCACCAGCCGGTCAAGCGGAACGTCCTTATGGACGATGTAGAAATCCCGCAGCATGCTGTCGGTGGTCATTGTCCACTCAAGGTCTATCTCGGAGCTGAACGCACGTATTCCGGTCTCCTCGAAAAGCTCCCTTACGGCTGCTTCGCGGCTGGTCTCGCCGCTTACGGCGCAGCCTCCGCTGCACTCC
>OBDN01000532.1_pt1 | contig 10629 bp, 8 predicted proteins | sample 1518141 | NCBI WGS metagenome assembly OBDN01 (sample SAMN01760937, study PRJEB22395) | human gut metagenome
ATATGTAATGAAGCCTTCTACATGAGCGGTATAAGAAGTGTTGACGATTTCAATTTACTTTTAAGAGCAGGCGCAGACAAAGTTTCCGTTAATTCCGCTGCCGTTCATCGACCTGAACTTATCAGCGAGGCGGCTTATAAATTCGGCAGTCAGTGCGTAGTTGCCGCCATTGACGCAAAGCGAAAAGAAAACGGTTGGGAAGTTTATGTGAACGGAGGAAGAACTCCTGTAGGCCTTGATGCGGTTGAATGGGCTGTAAAATGTGAACAGCTCGGCGCAGGCGAAATTCTGCTTACAAGTATGGACGAGGACGGACAGAAAAAAGGCTATGACATCGCACTTACAAGAGCAATCTCGGAAAAAGTTTCAATTCCCGTAATCGCCAGCGGCGGCGCAGGCGCTCTTGAGCATTTCTATGACGCATTCACAGAGGGCAAAGCAGACGCAGTCCTCGCAGCCTCTCTCTTCCATTTCGGCGAAATTCCGATTCCCACATTAAAAAAATATCTTAACGAAAAAAATATTCCTGTAAGACTTTAACATCAACGAGCAAACAGCCATCAGACTAAAATAAGTTTGATGGCTGTAATTTTTATACCCGATAATCTATAAATCTATAATACAAAAGCCGCTCTGAGGCGGCAATTGTAATAATAATTTTTACTTTTTAATTATGCGCTTTATGCGCTGTAACTGTCACGGTTATTCTTATCCGATGCAAGTTCTCGCTTTCTTTCGTCAAGCTGACTTTGCATTTTTTCAAGAATTTGAGGATTTTCCGTATTTGCGATTATCTCGGCAAAAAGGTCGGGAATATTCTCTTCTTTAAAACCTTTTTGAGAAAAAATCCGCTTTACGGAATAAGCGTACTTTGACATTGTAGGCTGAAAAGTGCGGGCATAATTCTTTGTCATCTGTTTTACACCCACAACCTCAATCATTTGCTTGTTAAGCAATGAATTGATTAAAAGGTTAATGTAACTTTTGCGCCATGTTCTGTTTACAGATTTGCTTACAATCTCAGAACTTGCCAGAGGCTCGCCCACCTCCCATAATAAATTCATAATCTCTTCTTCGCTTTTAGTCAGCATTGCCAATCATCCTTCCGTAATTTTCTTTATATATACCGCAAAATTCTTTAAGCCAAAGCCTTGTGCTGTGGCAATTATCAATTAAACATACCCAATAAATGCGAAAAAACGAAAAATATACAATTTATTTTTAATCTATTGTACTTTATTGCAGTAATTAAGTCAATATATATCTATCAATATTTTTAAAATTTTGAGCAAAAACACAGTTTTATGTCTAATTTATAACAATACTTGACATACACAAATTTCCACAATAAAATTATATGTGTATATTATTAAACATTAAAATCATTATTATATATTTGTAATTTGGAGGCTGTTATGTCAGAATTTAAAACTAATGTAATGCGTATTCTCGAAAAAGCAAAAATAGATTATGCAGCACACGAATATCCGCACGGAAAAGACGCTGTTGACGGCATAAGCGTTGCCAAACTTTTGGGGCAAAATCCCGAATGTGTATTTAAAACACTTGTTACCAAAGGAGTGAGCGGCGGATACTTTGTATTTGTAGTGCCTGTTGCCGAGGAATTGGATTTGAAAAAGGCGGCAAAGTCGGTTGGCGAAAAGTCGGTTGAGATGATTCATGTAAAAGATATTTTAAAAGTAACAGGCTACATTCGAGGAGGCTGCTCACCTATCGGAATGAAAAAGCAGTACCCTACCGTTTTTCACGAAAGCTGTCTTAACAATCCGAACATTATTGTAAGTGCGGGAAAAATCGGTTATCAGATTGACCTTGACCCTCAAACTTTAATTGAATTCACAAAAGGAAAATGTGCTGACATTATTAAGTAGTTTGTACACAAAAACTTCACATAACATTTGTGTTACCTTTATTGACTAAGGATTTATATAATGCTAAAATTATAGCAAATATGATAACCTGTCATATCAGGAGGTAATAGGTATGATTAAGAAAACATTTTACAATCTTCCATACGAAAAAAGAAAGCGTATTACCGACGCTGTCATAAAAGAATTTATGGAACGACCTAACGAAAAGGTTTCTATAAACAGAATTATAAAGACCGCTGAAATTTCCCGAGGCAGTTTTTATCAGTATTTTGACGACAAGGTAGATTTGATAGAAATTATCACTAAAACTATGTTTGAAGAATCAAACAACAAAGCCAAAGAAATTTTAAAACTTTCATGCGGCGACCTTTTTGTTATGTACATTAAAATGTTTGATTATTTCGGCGATTACAGCAGTCAAAAGCAAACAATGAAAATTATGAGAAATATTGTTGACAGCTTTAAGGCAAACGATGACCTTGTGAGCGAATATCTGAAAAATCGCTTTAATATGGCACTCACCAACAACGAGATTTACACTATGGTGGACAGACAAAATCTGAAATTTCAGGATAACGAAAGCGTTAAATGCCTCATAGAAATTCTTACACAAGTGCTTAAAAATGCAATTTTCGATGTTTTTGTCGCAGGCAGTGACCGTGAAGAAGTGCGTGAACGCCTTATCAAAAAAATCGACATAATCAAACAAGGCGCAGTCAAGTGATATTAGGTAATAAATAATTTATTAAACAGTAATTTTATGGAAATAATCGAAATAATCAATGAAAGAGGAATGATATGCTGCCAAAACTAAGTGTAAAAAAGCCGATGACAATTTTTGTGGCGGTTATTGTGGTAATTGTATTGGGTATAGTGTCGGTATTTAAAATGACGCCTGACTTACTGCCTAATATGGATTTTCCGTATGCAATAATTCTTACAACCTATCCGGGACAAACTCCGGAAACAGTTGAATCGGTGGTAACAAAACCGCTTGAACAGTCACTCTCAACCATTGACGGCGTAAAAACCATCACCTCCACCTCATCTGACAACTATTCAATATTGACACTTGAGTTTGAGGACGGTACAAATATGGACACCGCTACCGTTGATATGAGAGGCAATCTTGACACTATCAAAGATGCATGGCCTGACGGTGTAGGCAGTCCGTACCTTATGAAAATTAACCCTAATATGATGCCTGTAGCTATGGTTGCGGTTGATTACGACGGTTACGATACAGTGCAAATTTCCGACTATGTAAACAGCGAACTGAAAAATCAACTTGAGGGAATTGACGGTGTAGCCTCTGTATCTACAAAAGGTATAGTAACTCAAAAGGAAAATGTTATTATTTCGCAAACCAAGATTGACGCTCTCAACGCAAAAATCAATGACGCTCTCAATGACAAATTCGGCGATGCGGAAAAGAAAATTTCCGATGCAAAGAAAGAATTGCAGGACAATATTTCTAAAGCGGAGCAAGGCAGTGATACCATTGAGCAGTCAATAAACGACTTAAATTCTCAACAGGAAGAAGTTGCAAAACAGCTTGCTGACGCCCAAGGTAAGGCACAAAGCGGTTACACTGAAATTTTGAATGCAAAAATGCAGTTGCTTGACCAACAGCAGTCGCTTACTGCAACCAAGCAAACTTTGACAATTGCCTACCAAACATTAACACAGATAAAAGAAAAACTTGACAGTTTGCAGGACGAAAAAGCACAGCTTACACAACAGATAGAAACTTTTGAAAAAATATACAACGACTACAAAGATGCGCTTAGCAAACTTGCAAACCCCGATCTTACAGACGAGCAGCTTGCACAGGTAAGAGCAATCCTTGCTAAAATAGATGAAGAACTTGATAAATACGGTTTTCCGAAAGAAGAGCTTGAAGAAAGACTTAATAATGCAAAAAATGCTCTTACAAATGTAGATAAAGCAATAACTCAAACAGTTGAGGCATTAAAAGGACTTGACACCACAGAAGAAAAACTTGATGATACAATAGCGGAAATTGCGGATAAAATATCTCAAATAGACGGCGGTATTACACAAATTGCAGCCGCTGTAAAAGGTCTTGACAACAATACCGTATCTGTAAATCAGGCACTTTCAGAGATAGAAAAACAGCAATCTCTTGCGGCATATCAGCTTTCGGGCGGACTTTCTGCGCTAAACACAAAGCAAAGTGAAGTAAACAGTGCATTAACCCAGCTTAATTCCGCTCAAGAAGAATTAAAATCCGCAAGTGATGAACTCTCCGACCAAAAAGATAAAGCCAAAAAAGCCGCCGATATGACAAACACTGTTACAATAAGCAATGTTTCAAATATTCTTACGGCACAAAATTTCTCAATGCCTGCAGGATATGTAAGTGATGACGAAAATATTAAATATCTTGTGCGTGTCGGCGACAAAATAGACGGTGATAAAGAAATGCAGTCGCTTGCTCTTTTTGACACGGGAATTGACGGTATCGGCGTTGTAAAACTAAGCGATGTTGCAGATGTATTTATAGCTGACGATTCGGACGAGGTATTCACAAAGATTAACGGAAACTCCGGCGTTGTATTCAGTTTTTCAAAGCAGAGTGATGCCGCAACCGCTACTGTTTCCGAAAATATAGCCAAAAAGCTCAACTCTCTTACACAGGAAAACGAAGGTCTGCACTTTACCACCCTTATGGACCAGGGCGACTACATAGATATTATTATAAACAGCGTTTTACAGAATCTTCTTATGGGTGCTGTACTTGCAATTATAATTCTGTACCTTTTCTTAAGAGATATTAAACCAACCCTCATTGTTGCGCTTTCAATTCCTATCAGCGTTATTTTTGCACTTGTGCTGATGTATTTTAGCGGTGTTACTCTCAATATGATTTCGCTGTCGGGACTTGCAATCGGCGTAGGTATGCTTGTTGACAACTCGGTTGTAGTAATTGAAAATATATACCGACTGCGCAATTTGGGTGTGCCGCCTGTAAAAGCCGCTTTAAACGGTGCTAAACAGGTTGCGGGCGCAATTGCATCGTCTACACTTACAACAATTTGCGTATTCTTCCCTATCGTATTCATAGAGGGTCTTACCCGTCAGATATTTATGGATATGGCGCTTACTATCACCTATTCCCTGCTTGCAAGCCTTATTGTTGCCCTTACGCTTGTGCCTGCTATGGGTCAGCGTATGCTAAGAAAGGTTAAACCTGTTAAGCACGGAATGTTTGATAAAATGCTCGGCGGCTACGAAAAATCTATTCGTTTTGTATTAAAGCACAGAGCAGTCGCACTTATCGCTGCAGTTGTACTTCTCTTTGGCAGTATGTTCGGTGCTGTGGCAAGAGGCTTCAGTTTTATGCCGAATATGGCAAGCACGGAGCTTTCGGTAACAGTCAGCCTTGACGACTCGGCTACTATGGATGATACCATTGATGCCGCACAAAACCTACTCGACACTCTTTCCGAGTATGACGAATTTGAAACTGTTGGTGTTATGACAGGTTCAACAACAAGCCTTATGGGTCTTACAGGCTCTGTATCTTCTTCCGATGCAGACAAAGGTTCTGTTATGGCATATGCAGTATTCAAAGACGACAAAGTAAAGAACAGCGAAAGTATCAGCAAAGAAATTGAAGCAGAACTTCAAAGTATTGACGGAGATGTGGTTGTAAGCGGCAGTTCATCTTCAAGCTCAATGTCAGCTATGCTCGGTGATGACGGTGTGTCAATCAAACTTTACGGTGATAACCTCAAAACTTTGCAGAATACCGCAAAAGATATGGCGGAAAAACTTGCTGCGGTTGATGGTATTGACGAAACCGATAACGGTATCGGCGCTACTTCGGGCGAAATCAAGGTAACTGTCGATAAAACAAAGGCTGCCAAAAAGTCACTTACGGTTGCACAGGTATATCAGCAGATTGCCGCCGCAATCACCTCGGAAACCACATCTTCTACCCTTACAAACAGCGGCAAAGACCTTGATGTGGTTGTAATCAAAGACGAAAACAGTGATGTTACAAAGAACAATATCAAGGATATTAAACTCACTTATACAGACAAAGAAGGCAACGAAAAGACCACAAAACTCTCCGAAGTTGCCGAGATTTCAGATTCCGAATCAATGAATTCAATCACAAGAAGTGACCAAAAGCGTTATATTAAAGTCAGCGGTACTTTAAAAGACGGTTATACAAACACCGATGTTTCAAACAAGGCAAAAGCTTTATTTGATGATTATAAACTTCCTGACGGCTGCAGTATTGAATACTCGGGTTCAAACGAGAGCACAATGGAGGCTGTAAATCAAATGCTGCTTATGATGCTTTTAGGCGTAATTCTTATTTACCTTATTATGGTTGCTCAATTCCAGAGCCTTAAGTCACCGTTTATCATTATGTTTACAATTCCTCTTGCATTTACGGGAGGATTTCTCGGATTGCTTATTACAGGTTTTGATGTCAGCGTTGTGGCATTGCTCGGTTTTGTAATGCTCTGCGGTATTATCGTAAACAACGGTATCGTACTTGTTGACTACATCAACAACCTAAGACTTGAGGGCAAAGAAAGACGAGAGGCAATTGTAGAGGCAGGCAAAACAAGAATGCGGCCTATCCTTATTACGGCAATCACAACCGTTCTCGGACTTTCAACAATGGCACTCGGTATAGGCACAGGTTCAGAGATTATGCAGCCTATCGCTATTGTATGTATCGGCGGTTTGCTGTACGCAACAATTATGACTCTTTATATTGTTCCTGTAATTTACGATATTTTAAGCAAAAAAGAACTTCGCAAAGTTAGCGAAAGCGACCTTGAGGAAATAGATATTTAATTGAGGAGAAAAATTATGATACTTACTACTACAGAAACAATTTCAGGCAGAAACCTTGCCACACTCGGTCTTGTGCAAGGCAACACAATTCAGTCGAAGCATATGTTCAGCGATATGGGACAGAGCTTTAAGACTATGGTTGGCGGCGAGCTTAAATCATACACTGAAATGATGAACAAGGCAAGAGATATTGCCACTCAGCGTATGATTGATATGGCTGCAAGAATGGGTGCGGACGCTATTGTATGCGTTCGTTACACATCAGCTTCTGTTATGCAGCAGGCTGCTGAAGTGCTTGCTTACGGCACAGCAGTTAAATTTATTTAAAACTGTAAAACAACTGTAAAACCATAACAAAAAAACCTGTACGGCAACTGCTGTACAGGTTTTTACTTTACGCTTTGCTATATTAAATTAAAAGAACTTTGCAATATCCTCAATAGCCTTACGCTTTGGCATTGCAGGCTCTGCATTGCTGTAGCCTACTCCGATTACGCTTACTACCGCCTCGGTTTCGGGAATATTCAAAACTTCCTTGATTTTTTCGTTATCTCTTATACCCATTACAAGAGTTGAAAGTCCAAGTTCTGTTGCCTTAAGCAAAAGATTCATACTCTGCAAACCGCAGTCGTAAAATCCCCAACCGTTGCCGAGTTCATTTGTCGGTGTACCGTCCTTTTCGTATCCGGAACGATTAAGCACAATTGCGGTAACAATAAGTGCGGGAGCGTCTGCAACATTTTTCTGATTGTAAGGCGACAATGCATTCTTAACATCTGCAAGTTTTTCGCCTGTTACCACATAGTAGCGTGATACCTGCGAGTTTTTCCATGACGGTGCAAGTTGAGCCGCCGCAATCATCTCTCTTAACTTTTCTGTTTCGACAGGTTTATTTATGTATTCTCTTACGCTTCTTCGAGTTTCCGTTACTTTTGATAATTCCATCCATAATACCTCCGATTTCATTTTATAAGGTAATATTAGCACAAAATAAAATTTTTTACAATAAAATTAGCCTAATTTCTGCAATTTTTGCACTTTAAGCACTGTAAATGAAAAGTTTAACTTTTGGTATTATTTTTAATATTATACTAAAGTAAACTTTATCAATTTGAAAGGATGATTTTATGGCAAAAATAAGCTGTGTTGATATTTCAGAATTTCAGCAAGGCATTAATTTTAACAAAATGAAAAACGACGGTATAAAAGCTGTCATTATAAGAGCAGGCTACGGCAGAGAATCAAGTCAGAAAGACAGTATGTTTGAAAGTCATTACAAAAACGCAAAAAGCGAAAATATGATGATTGGTGTGTACTGGTACAGTTACGCAGACAGCGTCGGCGATGCAGAAAAAGAGGCAAAGGCTTGCCTTGAATGCATTAATAACAAATCTCTTGATATGCCGATTTATTATGATTTGGAAGATAATTCACAAACTAAACTCGGCAAAGCAAAACTTACAGAAATTGCGGAACGCTTTTGCGAAACGATCAAGAAAAGTAACTACAGAGCAGGTGTATATGCTAATCTGAATTGGTTTAATAATTATCTCGATTACGATAAATTAAAGAAAAAGTACAGTATCTGGCTTGCACAATATAACTCCGTAAATGAATTAAACTGTGATATATGGCAGAATAGTTCAACAGGTAGAGTAAGCGGTTACGGCAAAAATATTGATACGAACATCATATTTAACGAAAGCGTTTTCAACAGCAAAAAAGAAGACGATAAAGACAAAGGAAAAATAACCAAACCGGATATTTTCTACAGAGTGCGCTGTGACGGTGTTTGGCTGCCCGAAGTAAAAAATCTTGAAGATTACGCAGGTTTAAAAGGCAAAGCAATTACGGATATTGCAATAAAAGTAAGTGAAGGCAAGGTGTGGTATCAGGTTCACACTAAAAGCGGGTGGCTGCCGAAAGTCAGCGGATATGACATTGACGATTTAGAAAACGGTTATGCGGGCAACGGCAGTAAAATTGACGCAATCAGAGTGTATTACACCACACCGCAGAGTATTGCCGAAAGTCTTAACAAATATCTTGTCGCAAAATATAAAGTTTCGGCAATAAGCAAAGAATATTTTGACTGGCAGCACGACGACCAAACTTCAAACGGTCAGGACGGCTACGCAGGACTTTTCGGTAACAACATAGACAGAGTTTTATTGGTGCTCGAATAATATATAAGGCGGTGGAAGCATCGCCTTATTTGCTTGAAATAAAAAATTTTGTGTTAAAATATTCATATACAATTACAAATCGGGAAATTAAAATAATAAAAATTGTTATTTGAGGGCAAAACTTTTGTCCTCTTTGCTTTTATATATTTGTCAACTGTAAAAATAAACAAAAATACTTACTTTTATTTGTGCGAATAATTCCTATTTTAATATTGCATACAACAAGATGTTGTGCTATAATAGATTTACTCTACAAGATATATGCTTTTAAAGAATTAAAAGTTACATTATATATTAAAGAGGATTATGAAATTACGAAAGGGAAGGATTTATTATGACAGTAAATGTAAAGGGCGGAAAGCTCAGCAAAAAGGAAATTGACGCTTACACAACACAGCTTAGAGAGGCAAATCCGGATAAATATATCAAGAATGTTGAACTCACAGTTGACGGCGACTATGTTGATGTTAAATACGATTACGATTCTGTTCCGTTTGAAAGAATCCGCAGAATCACAGGCTATCTTGTAGGTACGGTAGACCGCTTTAACAATGCAAAGCGTGCTGAGGTTGAGGACAGAGTAAAACACAGCGTACCTTGTACAGAATGTTGTTCCGTTGATGAAATCGCATAATTTTTTTGTTTGATTATCCGATTTTACAATATACCTGTTATTTCTTGTTGACTTTTGTCGATATAACGGTATATAATTAAAACAATAAGTTAATATTTATCTTATCAAGAGCGACTGAGGGAACAGGCCCTGTGAAGTCCGGCAACCTGCATTTGCAAGGTGCCAAATCCTGCGGTATTTACCGAAAGATGAGTCTTAATAGCACCTTTCGGCTGAAAGGTGCTTATTTTTTGCAAAGGAGAATTATAATGGCAAAACATTTTTTCACTTCTGAGTCAGTAACAGAGGGACATCCCGACAAAGTTTGCGACCAGATTTCCGACGCTGTTCTTGACGCTATTCTCGAACAGGATAAAAACGCTCATGTTGCCTGCGAGGTAACCGCTACAACAGGTGTAGTTCATGTTATGGGCGAAATTTCTACAGACTGCTATGTTGACATTGCAGGTATCGCAAGAAAAGTTGTAAATGACATCGGCTATGACAACCAGGCGTGCGGTTTTAACGGCAATACTTGCGCTGTACTCACTTCTATTGACCAGCAGAGCCCTGATATTGCAATGGGCGTAAACGAAAGCTACGAACTTAAAGACGGCGAAAATGACGCCAACAATCAGATTGGTGCCGGCGACCAGGGTATGATGTTCGGCTACGCTTGCAACGAAACCAAAGAGCTTATGCCGCTTGCTATCTCACTTGCTCACAAGCTTGCAAAACAGCTTACAGCGGTAAGAAAAGACGGTACTCTCTCCTACCTTCGTCCTGACGGTAAAACACAGGTAACCGTTGAGTATGAGGGTGACACACCTGTAAGGGTAGACACCGTTGTTGTGTCTACACAGCACGATGAAAAGGTTACACTTGAGCAGATCAGAAAAGATATGGTTGAATATGTAGTAAAGCCAATCATTCCTTCCGAGCTTTTAGACGAAAACACAAAATATTTCATCAACCCGACAGGCAGATTTGTAATCGGCGGCCCTGTAGGCGATTCAGGTCTTACAGGCAGAAAGATTATAGTTGATACCTACGGCGGATTTTCTCGTCACGGCGGCGGTGCATTCAGCGGCACCAT
>OBDN01000544.1_pt1 | contig 10449 bp, 5 predicted proteins | sample 1518141 | NCBI WGS metagenome assembly OBDN01 (sample SAMN01760937, study PRJEB22395) | human gut metagenome
GGGCGATCTCCACCGCGAACGAACTGCCCGGCTTGCCGATCTCGAGCCGAAACAGCGGCCGGATATTCTGCACGTCGAACATCATCGCTCCGTTGGCGATTCCCTCGGTGTTCGACGCATAATACTTAATGTTGGCATAGTGGGTCGTAATCACCCCGTAACAGCCTTTGCTGCGGAGCCGTTCGAGGATCGACTCCGCGATCGCCCCGCCGATGATAGGCTCCGTACCCGAACCGAACTCGTCGATAAGCACCAGCGTCCGGTTCGAAGCTCCGGCGAGCATGTTCTTCATATTGAGCAGGTGCGACGAATAGGTCGAAAGATCGTCGTCGATCGACTGCTCGTCCCCGATGTCGATCATTAGGTTGCGGAACAGGGGCAGCTCCGAATTCTCCGATGCCGGAACCAGGAATCCGCACTGGAACATATATTGGATGATGCCCGTAGTTTTCAGACACACCGACTTGCCGCCGGCATTCGGCCCCGAAATCACCAGGATATGACGCCGTTTGTCGAGTTGCAGATCGAGCGGCACCACCTGCTTGCCCTGCGCCCGGAGCGTCTGCTGCAACAAGGGATGCCGCGCATTGCGCAGCACCAGCCGGTCGTCCGTCGAAACGATCGGCTTCACCGCTCCGTTGGCAACGGCCCAGCGGGCTTTGGCACGGATCATATCCAGATCCGAAAGATAGTCGCCAATCAGCGCGATCCGATCCGCTTCGGGGCGAATCGAGTCGGTGAAGGCCGAGAGGATCCGCACGATCTCGCGCCGCTCGGCGTACTCCAGCTCCTTGAGTTCGTTATTGATTTCGACGACCTCGACCGGCTCGACGTAGAAGGTCTTGCCCGTGGCCGATTCGTCGTGGATGAAACCCTGCAACTTGCGTTTATTGGCCGCTGCGACCGGAATCACCGCCCGGCCGTCGCGGATCGAGAGCATCGCGTCGGCCTCCACGATACCGGCTTTCTTGGCATTCGACAACACCTGCTGCAGGCGTTTGGCGGCCTGCCCCTCCCGCTCGCGGATCATCCGCCGGATCTGCTGCAACTCCGGCGAAGCGTCGTCCCGGATCTTGCCGTACTGATCGACGATACCGTCGATCGCCCGAACGATCTCCGGGAAAGCCTCGATCCCCCGGCTGCGGAGCCGCAGTTCGGGATATAGCTCCTCACCGCGCCCCAGGATAAAACCGGCGATCGCCCCCGCCGAAGCCAGCGCCCGGCGCAGCAACACGACCTCCTCGACTTCGAGGAAACTGCCTTCGATCTTCAGTTTGGAAAGGATATAATCGACATCGACGAACTCGTCGTCCGGAAAGTCCCGTTCCATCTCCAGCAGACGGCGCATCTCGTCCGCCAGCGCCAGCCGCCGCTCGACATCGGCCTGCGAAGTGCTGAATTGTTCGGCGCACAACCTTTCCCGGCCGCCGCGAATCGTACACAGCGCCGCGACCTGCTCACGCAGCCGGTCGAAACCGACTTTCTGTTCAAAGTTCGCCGGATAGATCATCGCACAGAGAAAACATTCGAAACTATCGGGCCGCTTTCAGGGCCTTGAGCGAATCGCGCCGGGCATGTTTCGCCTCTTTTTTCTGCTGCTTGCGGTCGGCCTTTTCGGGATCGCGGCCGAACAGCGAGAAATGGACGTAACGAGCAGGATGGGCCTGCAAGTTGGCCAGCAGCGACGCCAAGTTCGCAGTCGCCTCGTTGAGCGATTCGTACAGACGGGGATCGCTGACGAGCTGCCCGACAGTCCCCTCCCCGGCATTGACACGGGCCAAGATCGCATTGAGGTTCATCAGAGTCGAATCGAGCGCCCCGGCCAGATTCTCACGCTGTATTTGGTCGGTAAAATTGCTTAAATTCAGGATAATACTGTCCATACGCGGAGAGTTCTCGCCGAGCATCTCCGAAAAACGGGTCAAATTCGCTACGGCGCTCTCCAGATTCGCACGCTGCGACAGCAACATACCGTTTACGCTGCCCGTAATCGAATTCAGGTGCGACATCGTACCTTCGATATTCGCGGCGTTCTGCTCCATAATCAGATTCAGGTTATCCATCGTGCGGCTCAAATCCCCCACGACCTGCGACATCTTCTGCTTGAAAAATTCGAGTTCCGAACCCGCCATATCCATCAGGCCCTTGCTGCGGCTCGAACAGAGGGTGTCCCCGGATTGCAGGTAGGTCCCGGCATCGCCCAGAGCGATTTCGATCGCTTTGGCGCCCATGATGCTGTTGCTGTAGATCCGGGCTTCGGAATTGGACGGAATCCGGTATTTCCGCTGGATCGTCAGTTGAAGTACGACCTCGTTACCGATCGAAGGATCGAACGAAATATCCGTCACGGCTCCCACCTTCACGCCCCGGATCAGAATCGGCGAAGCGTTCTGCACGCCATCGACCTGGTCGTAAGCGGCATAATAGACCGCGTTGCGACTGAAGATGTCGAACCCCTTCAGAAAGCGGATACCCGCCCAGAGGGCGCCGATCATCAGCACGGCGAAAATGCCGATCTTAACTTCTCTTCTCATATACCTGTTTTTTTCGTTTTATTTACTGTACGATCCGGTCGCCCCGACAACTCACCACGAACGCATCGCGGAACTCCCTGCGCACCTCGGCCAACTTGGCTTCGGCCTGCTTGCGGGTATCGAAACGCCCCACACAATACTTATACCTGAACCGGCCGCCGGTAACGAACTCCGTGACTTTTCCCCGGTAACTTTTGAACTGCCGGTCCTTGGGCGGCACGCGCTTGGCGCTGGCGATCAACTGCACGGCATAAAACGTCTTCTCCTGTTCGGCTTTCCCGGTTTTGACACTACCCTTATCCGCTTTGTCCGAAGCGGCAGCCGAAGCCGGCTCTGCGACATCGGCATCGGCCTGTTCGTAAATGGCATCGTCATCGACAAGCAGCGCACCCCGAACGAAAGCGACGTAATCCTTCACCGCATCGCACAGCGCACGTGCGATTTGAGCCTGCCCCTTCGCCGAATTCATATAAGCATACTCCTCCGAATTGGAAAGGAAACCTATCTCGGTCAGGATACCGGGCATATCGGTAGCGTAGAGCACTTTGAGCGGCTGCCGCTTCACACCGCGATTGTGCCGCCCGGACTTGACGTAATGTTTCTGCACCAGACGGGCCATCGCTTCGCTGTATTCACCATAGGTGAACTGCAGGTTCTGGATATAAGCCCGGACGATCGCCGCCGTCTTCTCGTTCGACATATCGAGCAGCTCCTCCTGGTTGTTATAATAGAGGGCCCTCTCGTTGGCGTTCTTCTCCAGCGGACTCTCACCCATAATCAGGGTTTCGACTCCCCGTGCCGACGCCGATGCCGCAGCATTGGTATGGATCGAAATGAACAGGTCGCCGCCCGCCTTGTTGGCGATATCGGCCCGAGCCTGCAAATCCTGGGTCAGACTTTCGGAAAACTGCTTGTCCGTCTTACGCGTGTAAACCACTTTCAACTGGGGGATCTCCTTCTCGATCAAGGCCCCGAGCTTCAGAGCGATCTGAAGGTTGAGATCTTTCTCATAAACTCCTCTGTAATGAGCTCCCGGAAACTTCGGCCCCCCGTGCCCGGCATCGATTACGACGACCCGCACGCCCTGTGCAATATTCTGCGCAGCAACTCCGTTGAAAGAGAGTGTCGCAATCAAAAACAGGGCAACAAGAAAAAGCGATTTCCGCATAGCAAAAGTGGCTGAAAATTTAACGGTTCTGAATTTTTTACCTATATTTGCCGGATGTTAAAACCCCCGCACTGAGGCTTTCGGAGCCATTTTCGGGCGGTTTTGCCGACTTGTCGGCAAAGGTATGATTTTTTTTGGAATTTTGGACAGGCTAAAGGCAAAATATATCTTCTCGGGAGCACTCCTGCTGCTCTTCCTGCTTCCGGTGCTCGGCATGGCGCTGCCGGGCGGAGTGCAGCATCCCGCGACACCCGAACGCCAAACACCGCCCGACAGCACTCCGACACAAGCCGTACAAAAATCCCGCCGCGAAACCCGCCGGGAGATTCGGCGCCTTCAACGGGAAGCCGACCGCCCCCCGACCGCCGAAACACGTACGGAAGAGGAGCAGGATTCGCTTTTCGACACCAAGATCGACTCGATCTTCGGAGCGCCTCCCCTCTCGCCGATCGCCCCCGCCGACAGTACGGCTCCCACCGGCAACGACTCGCTGCTGCGCGATTCGTTGCGTCAGGACACGACCCGGCGCGATACGACCCGGAAAAAATCTTTCCTGGACGACATCATCAGCGGCAAAAACCAGGACTCGCTCTACTACGACGTACGCAACCGCACGGTCTATATCTACAACCAGGGCGATATCAACTACCAGAACATGAATCTCAAGGGAGATTTCATGCGGGTCAATATGGACGAAAAGATCATCTACGCCCACGGCAAGCGCGACACGATAGACGGCAAACCGACAGTTACCAACCCCACTTTCACCGAAGGAGCCGCCAATCCCTACACGATGGACACGATCACCTACAACATCGGCAGTAAAAAGGCGAAAATCAAAGGCGTGGCGACTCAGGAGGGCGACGGCTGGCTGATCGGCAACAACGTCAAAAAGATGGACGACAACACCATCCACATCCAGGACGGCAAATACACCACCTGCGACCAGACGGACCACCCCCACTTCTACCTGGCGATGACCAAGGCGAAGGTGATTCCCGGCAAGAAAGTGGTCACGGGTCCCGCCTACCTGGTCCTGGAAGACGTTCCCATCTACTTTCCGCTGCTGCCCGAGGGTTTCTTCCCGCTCAGTTCCGGCCCCAAGTCGGGTCTGCTGATGCCGACTTTCGGCGAGGAATCGACCAAGGGATTCTACATTCGTGACCTGGGCTACTACTTCACGCTCGGAGAGCACATGGACCTGGCCATCCGGGGCGGTATCTACACTCTCGGATCGTGGGAGGCATCCGCGATGTCGCGCTATATGAAGCGTTACAAGTACAACGGCACCCTGAATTTCAACTACTCGAACGTCCGTGTCGGCGACAAGGGCGAACCCGACTTCCTCCAGCAGAACAACTTCCAGCTCTACTGGCAGCATACGCAAGACCCCAAAGCCAATCCGGGATCGACCTTCTCCGCTTCGGTCGATTTCCGTACCAGCGGCTACAACCGCTATTCGGCTACCAGCCTGAACGAAGCGCTCCAGACGCAGACAAGTTCGACGATCTCCTATTCGAAAAGCTGGCTCGGCACCCCGTTCTCCCTTTCGGCCAACATGTCCGTTTCGCAGAACTCGCAGAGCGGAACGCTCTCGATCGCCCTGCCGAACGTCGTCTTCAACGTTTCGACCTTCTACCCCTTCAAACGCAAGGAGGCGATGGGCAAGCAGCGGTGGTACGAAAAGATTTCGCTCCGCTACACCGGCAAGTTCAACAACAAGGCCAACGCCAAAGAGTCCGAAATCTTCACCAAGGAAACACTCCAGAACATGCAGTACGGCTTCGAGCATAGCATTCCCATCTCGGCGACGTACAACATCTTCAACTATATCAACTTCGGACCTACGATCAACTACACCGAAAAGTGGTATTTCAAAAAACAGGAGCAGGTTTGGAACCCGGTGCTGAACCGCATCGACAAACTCGACCCGGAGTACGGGTTCTACCGTCTGTACAACTACAACTTCAGCCTGCAGGCCTCGACGATCATCTATGGCCGCTACGAGGCCAAGAAGAAAACGCGCAAGATACAGGCGATCCGCCACACGATCACCCCGACGGTGAGCTTCTCCTACGCCCCCGACTTCTCCAAGCAGAAATACGGCTACGTAAAGACCGTGCAGAGCGATACGCTGGGTAATTTCAAGACCTACTCGCCTTTCGAAGGGAGCATCTTCGGCGTGCCCAGCTCCGGTCAGTCCATGGCCATCAACGCCTCGCTCTCGCAGACGCTCGAAATGAAGGTGCTCAGCAAACGCGATACCTCGGGTATGAAGAAGATCAAACTGATCGACGAACTCCGCATCGGACAGGTATCCTATAACTTCCTGGCCGACTCCATGGGACTTTCGAACATCCCCATTTCGCTGCGCACGACCGTTTTCCAGAATTTCGGCATCAATATCAACGCTACGCTCGACCCTTACCGGGTCACCCCGCAGGGCCAGCGTATCAACAAACTCTTTTTCCCGGGCCGTGTGGTATCGGCCAGCACTTCGTTCGGCTATACGTTCCAATCCCGCCAGGACAACTCCACCCCGGCGATCAACGACATCAACAGCGCCCCGGTCGATCCGGCCTACGCCAATCCTTTCTACGACCCTTACGGGCAAATGAACCCGGCCCTGCGACGGCAATACATGACCCAGGCCTACTACGACTTCTCGCTACCCTGGAACCTGGGATTCAACTATACGATCAGCTACTCCGCATCACCGACCAACAACGGCACGACGGGCTACCAGAAAAACATCACCCAAACGCTCGGCATCAACGGCAGCGTTACGATTCTGCCAAAAATGGGTGTAACAATCCAGGGCGGTTACGACTTCCAGGCCAAAGAGCTGACTCCGGCCTCCATCACCATTACACGCGACCTGCATTGCTGGCAAATGTCGTTCGCGTGGGTCCCCTTCGGCCACTATCAGAGCTGGAGTTTCAACATCGGCGTCAAAGCGGCTTCCCTCGCCGACCTGAAATACGACAAAAGCCAGAGCATGTTCGACAACCTGTATTGATTTTCCGCGTCGTTCCCTTCTACCCCCGGAATATAAAGATTCTGTGAAATTTAGTTTTTTCCTACTCTTTTACATAAATATTCCCTACATTTGTGCGTAAACATTTTAGGGCGAGAAAAAACTCTCAAACATAATACCTCTATGATTATGAAAAAACACTACGAATCTACGGTTAAGGGGGGGGGAACTTCGTACTCCGCTCCTTCGGTTGAGATCCTCAGCATCTCGATCGAGAAAGGTTTTGCCAACAGCACTGTCCTGGACTATGGCGGAGCCGGCGAAGCAGGCGGCAGCGTTAATGACACCGATTACGGAGAATACTAACAAACACATCCTACGACTATGAAAACTTTTTTCAAATCCATTTTGGCTGTCGCAGTGTGTGCATCTCTGTTCGCAGCCTGTTCCAAAGACGACACGGTTTCCGACCCGTCGAACGGTCGTAAAGTAACGATGACGGTCACCGCATCGTCTGAACTCGAATCAGCATCCGGTTCCCGTACTACATATGATCCCCTGACGGGGAAAATCTCGTGGAACGAAACCGGCGAATACCTTCAGGTGTTCGAAACGGCCGCCTCCAAAACCACATACGCCAACTCGCAGGAAGGTACGGTAAGCGACGACACGGCGAAATTCGCCGTATCGTTCCCGGAGAATACGAACACTCCGCTCGTTTATAACGCGGTTTATCCCGCCTCGGCATGGGTTACCTCCAGCAATACGGACATCACCAACATGAAGGTCATCACTCCCACAGTCCAGCAGCCGACCGCTACGAGTTTCGATTCGAACGCGGACCTGCTGATCGCCAAATCGATCTCTGTGGAGAGTCAGCCGACCGAACTGCAAATGAGTTTCGGCCGTGCCGTCGCCATCGGTAAGATGACGGTCAAGAACCTCGCATCTGCGGAAAGTGTCCTCGGCGTCAAATTTACGGCTCCCGACAAAAAAGTCACGGGCCGCAGCTATGTCGATATGACGGCAGGCACCGTCAAGGAGTACGGTTATCCCGGTAATTTCTCGGACAACGTGACGCTGAGCTACTCTTCGGAGATGAACCTTACGGCCAACGGCGCAACGGGCATGACCGCCTATTTCACCTGCTTCCCGTTCGAGGTGGCAGCCGGTGAAACATTCACCGTTACCGTGACCACCGCATCGAAGATCTTCACCAAGACGGTAACCGTTCAGGAGGGCCGGCCCCTGGCTTTCGCAGCAGGCGACAGTTCGACTTTCGCGGTCGATATGACCGACGCTGCGGAAGAGGAGAACGAAACATTGAGCGGCGACTACGTCATCACGGCGACCCAATCCGAAACAACCTATGCAATGAGTTCTTTAGCTGAAAGCTCCCGTTTGGCTCCCGTAGTGATTACGCCGTCTAATCCCTACAAAACCGGGGACGAAACCCTCATTTGGACAATTACCAAATCGGGTGACAACTACACGATCAGTCAAGGCGAGAACTACCTCTCCTGGGAAAGCGGCAACAGCGCTACGACCTCTACGACTCCTTATGAACTGGTAATTACCAAGAACAAGTCCGAAGGTACTTACCAAATCGCATCGGCAGCGACCCCTTCCCGTATTTTGGCGAAAAACGATCAAGCAGCTCTCGGTTTTGGATTCTATACCGGCAGTCAGACAAAAGATCTGACCCTAATCCCTGCCGAATACGTCAAGTTGCCTGAAATCACGTTGGATCAGACGACCCTGACACTGTCTTATAACGATACGGAAACTCACTATATCCCCGTTACGTTGAAGAACGCCGAAACGCAAGACGTTTCCGTCGCTATTTACGACGGCACTGAAGGAACCGAACAGCCGGACTGGATCACCACAGGTGATTACAACGGCAGCGAAAATCGCCTCGAAGTCGCAGCCACAGAAAATACGGTCGCAACACCTCGTACAGCACGCATCGTTCTTACCGCCACTACTTCACTGGGTACAGCCCAAGCGACGCTGACTGTTGAGCAGGCTGCTGCCGGCGCAAAGGCATGGGTTTCGGAAACTTTCGAGAACTATAAACCCGATGCAGGATCAGCCTACAACTCTAATGGAACTTTCAACGGCGTAACAACCGGGACTCCGGTATGGACCTATGCAAAATGTGGTAATCCGAACCAATCCAAAACCGACCGTACTACATTGTCCAACACGGCAGGGATCACAGTTTCCAGCGAAACTTACCTCACGATAGGTAAGAGCGGTTCATTGAGCGTAACAATCCCTGGCGGAATCACAGCACTCAAGTTCAACGCCTTGACAAGTTCGAAAGGCAGTGCAACCTTGACCGTAACAGTCGGAGGAAAAAGCGTAGGAACATTAAGTATAACCAAAAATTCAAAAAAAGTTTTCGAGCTCTCGGATATAGTATGCAACGGGCAGGACGCAACGATCAAGATCGAGCAAAACACGGAAAACCGTACTACTATCGGTGATTTCTCTTGGCAGCTTGAGTGAACAGGAGGCGGAGTTCCGACTCCAGACCCTACCCCGGGAATTGCTACACCGAGCGTAAGCGACATAACTTCGAGTACAGCGAAGGTTTCCAGTAGTCTGACCGACGCCGCTTACGCAACCGAGGTGCAGTTCTTCTATTCCGCAACGAACGGCAGCGACACGGGAAGTGTCGTTGCCTTCGTTTCCGGAAACGAAGCGACCGCCAACCTCTCCGATCTTCTGCCCGCAACGACGTACACGGTTTACGGCGTCGTAACGGCGACCAACGGCTCCACGCCGCAGAGTTCTTCGACAACCTTTACCACCGAAGGAGCACGGACGGATCATGCCGCCTGGTACGAGCTTCCGGCCCGCACGACAGCCGATGAGACGATCACGCAGACGGTTTATCCCGCCTCCGGATCGCAGCGCAACTACACGATGTACTACGACAAATCGACCTACACGGCTTACTGGGTAGCCTATCCGCTCGCAAAAGGACACATGGGAAACGGACGTTCCGACAAATGGCAGCGCAATCCTGGACTGGCCGAATCCGAAAACCGACACTCGAAGCGGATGCAACGAAGAGGCGGGAATATTCCGCCGCCTCCAAAGGAGGCAAACCGCAAATATCCGATCGACGAGGCCCGTGATTGTCCGCGAGGTCCTGCCGAACGCAGAAAACGAAAAAAACACAAAGTCAAAGCCAGGTTCTCCGTCCATTTCCCGCGATCCGGCTCCGTTATGCTACGACTCAAGTCCGAAAACCTCCGGTCGAAACTCCGGCGCATGCCCCTGCTCCGCGCATTGCCGCCGCTCGCGGCCGGCATCCTGCTGGCCGACCACTACGTACTGCCGCTGTGGTTGTTAGTAGGCGGATTCCTCGTCTGCGGTATCCTGGCACTGCTCGCCGACGACCGGGGCGCAAACCTCGCCACCCTGGGAGCCATTCTGCTTTTCGGCATGACCGTCACCGAACTGAGACACACTCCCGCTCCGCCGACCGGCACTCCGGGCGAATACGAAATCATCGTCCGGGAACGCCTCTCCGAACGGGAAGGCAAAACGGCCTCCGGCACAACGATCCGCGCCCGGCGGAACTCCGCAACCGGAGAATGGCTCCCCGCCGCCGGAAACCTCGTGGTGCGATGCGACTCTTCGACCGCACTGAATCCCGGCGACCGAGCCGTCGTACGCGGCAAAATCTACCCTTTCACCGCCCGTCACGGCGGCTACGGACGGCTGATGACCCGCCGGGGATACGTCGGCACCCT
>OBDN01000559.1_pt1 | contig 10233 bp, 5 predicted proteins | sample 1518141 | NCBI WGS metagenome assembly OBDN01 (sample SAMN01760937, study PRJEB22395) | human gut metagenome
ACAACTGTTCAATAAGCATGCAGTACCGGCCAAAATCATTAATAAAATCTTTCTCATAACACTTCTACTCCGTTTTAGTGACATCATATCTTTCAGGTAGCATACCAGACAGAATCTCTTTTAGCCGAAGTATGTCTATCTTTTCAGGAAGAATATATTCCATTTTCTCATATCTCGCTTTCGTATCTTCAGATACCCGAGGTTGAGATATTCTTTGTCGTTCAGCAGCTTCCGACCAATAACAATTACCTTTATAAATCGCCATATTTTTCGTCTCATCACCTTGCAGGTGTTTTATCCCCTCATTAGTCAGAACAAATACATTATCCGAGAATTCCAATCCAGAAGAAAATCCGGTATTAAATGAAATAGAATGTCCCTGATTACTGATAATCAAATTATCATGCACCTTGGTATTACATAAGGGGAGCTCTTTATTATACGGATCACACCATACGTAAATACCTGCATGAGAATTTTTAATCCCATCATTTACACTCACATTATACCGTATTATATTATTATTCCATTCAGTTGCACCGGCAAACTGAAACAAGCCATACCCGGCACCTTCATTGTTCATAGCCAGATTGTATTGCATTAATGAATTGGTTATTCCACCGTCAAAGTCAAATCCTCCTCCATCCAAGCCTGTGGGAGAAGTCTTATTGTTGTGAGAGAAACAATATTGAATAGTCAGCCTGTCAGATTCATACCCCCAGATACCTACCGGTCCATTTCCGGATCTCGGCATATCCCATCCGTTATTCATTGCCTCACAATACTCTATCATCGCACAGGTTGCATGTCCCACCAATATTCCACTTCCACTATGATTATCAGAAACAGTAGGATTACCCGCATTATTTTCTGCAACACAATAACCGATATAGATATTCCGTACAGATTTGGTATTCCACTCACCGGTCACTTCAATTCCATTCGAACCATTATCATGCACATACGAATGTGTTATTCGAACATCGCCACCGCCATTAACACCTATACCGTTCACTTGAAAACCATAAGCTTCCACTTCTTCGATTTCGATAAATCTGGAATTTATAACTTCAATACCTGTTCCTGTATTCCCGTTTTTACGCCCGGAGCCTTTCACCACTACATTCTTCACGTGAATATTCTCGCAGTCATCTATAACAACAGCAGAAGTATGAGCAGAATAAATTTGTGAGATTCCTGCCCCATAAGAAGTGATAATAAGCGGATTATCCGGTGTGCCCTTCACTCCCTTAAGATGAATGTTTCCATTCAATATCTGATTACCTGCCAAATGAATACAATCCCCCGGCAGAAACTTAACATCTTCCAGAGCATCCAGACTCTTAAATGGGAACTCCATGCTACCGTTCGCTACTTTTCCACCACTGAAAGAATCCACATAGAAATTCCGTGTATTGCCGGCCCAGCCAACCATACTGACACATAACAATATTGGCAATAATAATCTATGCATAAACACAATCTTTAATAAGCCATACTAACCTATATTAATTGGCACCGATAACGTCAAGTACTTTCAACTCTTTCCCATTAATAGGTATAGTTTTATCCTTCAAAAAATCAAGAAGAATATCCCAGTTCTTATCTTCCGCATTATACCAAAGTGATTTATTGAAAATTCCTTCCTGCTTTTCAAATCCGGCAGCAGGAATTTGCAGACTTCCTACAAATTTATTTCCTGAATATTTATTATCAGCGGACTTCTCTTCTTTTACAGCCACAGTCATTTCAGGAGCATAGATATAATTATTCTCAAATACATCGCCTTTCCCATAAGATGAATCGTGCTCTGTAAAGTGGAAAAGTGTGCGGTCTATCTGAGGTTCCGGTTTAGGGAACAGATAAAACAGGTTATTCTCAACCAATGTATTTTGTGTATATCCGGTAAAATGCATGACAGGACTAAAATAAGTATCCTTATGACTGGCACTTGTCAGATAATTACGTAGCCCATCGTTTATGCTTACATTATAGCGCACCTTGGTTTCAATATTCCCATTCACACACCAATCTTCCGGCCAGCCGTTTGTACCAATTACCAACATAAAGCCGCCATCATTATTATAACTCAGATTATACTGGAATACCGAATTCCGACATCCCCAGTCCGAATCATAAGCATACCCGTCTACAATAGATTTATGATCACTTACGACATTAAACTGTACCAATGTATTATCACTGCACCAAGGCCATATTCCATCGCAAGCTTCGGATTCGGGTAACGTTTTCGGGCAATTCTTCATCACGTTATACTCTATCAATCCACCATTGCAACCAGCCAGTACAATACCGTCACCCGGCACTCCATCCAATACATTCCTCCTGATGACCACTCCCAAATTAGGATTCCATTGTTTCCTGATCCAGTAACCCTTAAACTTAATTCCATCCCTTTGGCAGTCTTTCAGATAGCAATTCTCAATAGTCATTCCAACAAATCGATTCAGAATACTGTCATTATCCCGGCCATTCTGAATACAAATTCCGATACCGCCACCTTTCTCTATCACCGTACTTCCATATACATCATGCACATACAAGTCATCAATGACCATATTATGTGATTCTCCAAACTTATCCAATTCAATCCATAACCCCAGCAAACCGGCTTTCGGGGCATCACCTCTATTAGAAATCTCCAGATCACGTATTACCAGATTTTCCGAATTAAAGATATGTACAGCAGCCGTATCCACACCATTTCCTTTCACATGTGGCTTTGCCATTCCGCCATATTTTCCCAATACAACGGGATTATTTTCTTCTCCACGACACGAAAGAAAGAGCTTTTCCGTAAATACAGTACCAGATTTCAATAAAACACTATCTCCTCCTTTCAACGTTAATTCCTTAAGCTTAGCCAAAGATTTGAAAGGGGTTTGAACAGACGTTCCACTATTGGCATCATTACCATTTGCAGAGTCAAAATAGTAATTCGTATGGGTCACTTGTGAAGAACAGGAAGCCAATAATACAACCAAGCCTCCACAAAGCATTTTCATTCTATTTTTCATATTCATTCTATTTTTCATTTTTGAACTTCAGTTCTCCGTATGACAGTTTGCCAATTCGCAGTCCTCAAATTCTTGTTTTAGTTCATTACTCTATCTTTTGTAAACATTCAAAATCAAACTCAATCTTTTTCACATCAGCCTGCTCATCAGTTCCGTTTGCCGGTAAGTCAAAAAAGATTTTCTCGTCTTTATCCAGTTTATAAATCACAAGCGTCAACTCTTTCCCCTCTACAGAATGTTCCTGTCGGTTCAAACCTACTGTCCAGGTGGCATGACTGTTATAATCATCATCTGAAAGCATATATCCGTTATAGATTTCCGCCTTATCACCGGAATAGTTGATACGCATATAGATGTTATTCAAATTCTCCAATGCATCTGTCGGCACTTGTATCCTCCACTCTTTGAATGTATTATAAGCAATACCTTCGGCATATCCCGGTTTATCTACTACCACCGGAGCCACCGGTTGCGGAAACACCCGTGTGAGTGAAGGGTTGGAATAATAGTCCGTCGTCAACCAAGAAGAGTCGGTACTAAATTCAATCCTGTCATAATTATAGTATTCCACAATGACACGTGCAGCAAATTGCTTCTTCCCCTCAACAAATGGAAAACTTGCAAACAACAGATTCACACCTTTTCTGGCATATCCTGTAAGGTCTATTTCATTTAACTGGTTTGGTTTTACTTCCTGATTTACCCAAGTATCATTCAGATTGAGTATACATTTCGACTCCGGATACATAAACAAAGTGACTTTCTTAATCTCTGAAGGATTATCCAGATTGAATTCCTTAAAGAAGAAACGACGATAACGCTGCTGATAAGGTTCAATCCCATGAAAGTTTGCTGTTTCCAACCATTTAGCCTCTTCCAGGATGCCCTTAGACTGAATACGAATATCCATTTGCGGCTGATTGAAAATAACCGTTTTCTGTTCAAATCCCGGATTCATACCCGTTTTCAACTTATAATAAGCAGCCTTCTTATCAGTAGAGAAAATATAAACATCTCCAAGTGAACTGTATAAATCCGCATCAGAAATATAGCATACTTTCTTCCCATCTTGTTCCAATAACCAACAGTTATCAGCCTCTTTTTCAGTCAGAATGACAACACACTTTTCTTCTCCATTCTGCAATTGTATTTTAAGCACACAATCTTTTCCCGGATTAAGTCCGCTAACAACCCAACTATCACTTTCTTCCTTTATCTTAGCCCGGTTTACCTCCACTCCTTTCACAGTCGATTTATCAAAAGATAGCTCCACTGGAATTTGTCTGTTCTGGAAAAACAGATAGCAATTATCAACACTTCCCATCAATTGTGCTGTAGCATAATTCAGGCGCATAGCGTCAAGTTCCACATTCAAGGGCCAGATAAAGACCGTACTATCCTGCATTTCAATACCTTTCTGAGGAAAACGAAGCGTTTTATCTTTCAGTTTCACCTCAAACTTCACACTCTTCTGTACCTTCTTCGGATGATAACGGGAGTAATTGATCCCAAACATATAGCCGGTTTCATTATTAGAGCGTACAGCTACCTGTAACCCATCTTCTTCCCACTTCGGGATAACAGGCATCATGGGAGCCAGGTCTTTTTCATACTCATTGACAAAGTAATGCAGTTTTTTCACCTTCTTATAAGATTCCGCTATTTCTCCTGATTCGCGGATAGCAGCCTGAAAATCATAAGATTTCACCGGTAAGCGGCTCCAATACCCAGTTTTCAATTGCTCTTCCTCAGTAGACCATAGTTTACCCGTAAACTGAGTGGCACCGGCAAAAATATAATATCCCAGCAGGTTAGACCCTGAACCAAGTTTGGCTATCATCATACCCAACCCGTCTAAAGGATCGATGCTGAGTCGCCTGTGATAGGTATTTTGTACACCCACTCCCATTTCACAAGTAAAGAAGGGATATTCTTCATACGTCATATACACATCTTGCCGCTTTATCTGATCGTTACCTATATTCTCATTATCACGGAACGAATCGAACAGGAAGTTGCCCGGCTGGTATTCTTTTCCCACATGTTCCACCCATGGAGCATCTGCATATCCTCCCCATAAAGGAATTACCTCAAAAGGAGGAACAGAACCGTCTCCCCAGCCCGTAACTGTATACATCGGGACATCAATGCCATTTTCCAGAGCCGTATCTTTCAGCCATTGGATATGTGGTTCACCCTCCTTTCCATACCAATATTCATTTTCCAACTGGATGCCTATGATATTCCCGCCATCTTTATAGTAAAGCCCTTTCAACTGGTTAGCTATTTGGGCAAAATAACGTTTTACATAATTCTGATAAACCACATCATTTGAGCGGTCTTTCAGATATTTTTTTTGTAAGATCCAGTCGGGTGTCCCGCCATTACGCGCTTCTCCATGCGACCAGGGTCCCAGTCTCGGAACTACAAACAATCCATGCTTCCGGCATAACTTAATAAAGCTGCGCAAATCTTTCTCATTCTCCCACTCAAACTGACCTTCTATCTCTTCGTGATGATTCCAGAACAAATAAGTAGAGATAATATTGATACCGCAAGCTTTCATTTTCAAGATACGGTCTTCCCACAAATCCTTACGGATACGCGAGAAATGCAACTCTCCCATAACGGGTAAGATTGGCTTCCCGCCCATAGTCATATATAGACTATTAACTTCTATAGCCTTCTCCTTAGACCCCGGATTTCCCATCTTCAGATGACCGCACGAAGGTGTCTCCATGACGTCCGAAGCATCCAGCCTATAAACTTTCTGTGCTGATAAGTTCGTAAACAGGCAAAAACCGATAAATAAACAGGCTATTTTTTTCATTTGTATTCTATCATTAGGTTAATAAACCGCTTCCATTGTCTGAGTGCTCCACTGATCCGCCCAGCGAATAAGTGGTCTGTCTCCATCGAACTCAATCGGCAACCAGACATACCGTGAATTTATTAAATCCATTTTATTCCACCTGTCAAACATAGCGATAAATTGATCCTGCATCCCTTCAATGGGGAGTACGTAGGTACTTTGGGCATAAAATGTCTTATCGGCATCACGCCCCAGACAGGGGTTATCTTTCAGTTCCCAAACTCCCATCATTGAATCGGATACAGCCCATTTGGCTTTATTCGGATCCCAACCGGTGCAACCGGATGAGAGCATATAATAATGACCGTTTCGTTTAAAGACCGCAGGAGCTTCCCGGGATTGTCCGATAAATCTCCGGACATAAGTTCCTGAAGGTTTTGTATAATCATCAGTCAGCAAACTGATATATAAGGTACTGTTCCATTCTGACGAGCAGATATGATAAGCCTTTCCATCATCATCCTTGAAGATAGTCTGATCACGACTATCTGCCCCATTCGGTTTAAAAGATCCCAAATAAGTGAAAGTTCCTGTCGGTGAGTCACAGACCGCTACCCCGGCATGCGCCTTTTCATAATCAGGGCTTTCAATATGCATCCACATCACAAACTTACCGGTTTTCTCATTATAGATAACCTTCGGACGCTCTATCACTTGCGAAGGGTGAAGATCTGAAGTCGGATCATCATCTACCGTAGGCAGAACCTTACCCTCAAATTTCCAGTCTGTCAGATTCTTGGATGAATAGCAAGCCACCCCCCCGGCTTCAGCCCGCCAGCACTCCCAGGTTTTAACCCAGTCCAGGCGATAGGTGGAATCACCTTTAAATTCACCATACCAATAATAAGTACCTTCATGGTAGAGAATACCTCCTCCATGTGCATTTATCGGATTTCCATCCATATCTTTCCAGATACTGCCGGGAGTCACGATATCTTTTCCCTCTTGCTTAGCCGACATCCGATCCACCGTTCTGATTGTAATCGATGCTCCTTTCATCCCCTCTGCTGAAACATTCAAGGTTATCTCACCCGCATTTCCATCCGGTTGCAATATAGCCATTGCTTTACCTTTAAAAGTTTTGGGTGATAAGGAGCGGAAACTTTCCATATCTGTAGGACATGCATTTCCTGATCCCCTGATAATACCATTCCCCACAACACTTAAAGTCACTTTCATATCAGCATCAGGTACTACCCTGCCTTCTTTATCAATCAATTCAACAGTAACATAAGCCAGATCGTCCCTATCCGCTTTAATCACCTTGCGGTCTGCGATTAAACGTATCTGTACCGGAGCACCTGTGGTTCTTAAAATAGCGCATGAAGATTCACTGCTGTCATAGGTAGCCACTGCTTTCAATTCACCCGGCTGATAGTTGACCATGAACGTAGCCGTATAGTCTTTCTTTGAAACTTCTTGCTCACCCAGCAATTCATTATTAAGATAGAGCCTTACCTTAGGTGCACGACTATAAACATTTACTTTTACCGGTTTGCCTTCCAGCCCTTTCCAGTTCCAGCTAAGAGATTCGTTCTTCCACCCCCAATAGCTCACATCTTCTGTTTTCCCGACAGTCGGCAAAGGCTGTACAGCCATTGTTATTTCCCTTTCCTTCCAGATAATATCCCGGTAATAGGACTGTGGTTTCTTCTCTCCACAGATATCAATATCTCCACACCAGGCGTTATACCAGGGCCAACCCATAAACTGTGGATTCTTCTCGCCTTTACTCAGTTCCAGTGTATGCCCTATTCCCGCTTCACCCAGATAATCAAGGGCAGTCCATACAAAATCACCAATGATATACGGATGTTTTTCCACCAGGTTCCAGTTTACAGCCGCTTCCTGCGCAACAGTCTCACTACCATATATGATACGTAAGGGATCTTTCTGATGATCATTTTCATATTCGTACCACATATAATTGTATCCTGTCACATCCAGATGTTGCATGGCTTTTGCAGCATCTTCCTTCCACTTCAGCTGCGGATTATCCCAATAATCGTTGATAGCAGCAGTTACCGGACGTGAAGGATCCAATTTCTTCACTATATTCCTTAATCTTTCAGCAATCTCTATACCGGCATCATCCGAACGTTCCTGAATTTCATTTCCGATACTCCACATGATGACAGACGGATGATTCCGGTCTCTCAGCACCATTGCCGAAATATCTTTTTCGTTCCATTCATCGAAGAAACGATGATAGTCTTGAGGATTCTTTTCTTTTTGCCAATGATCAAAAGCCTCATCAATCACCAACATACCTTGTTCATCGCAAGCTCGGAGAAAAGCTTCTGCCGGAGGATTATGGGCACATCTAACTGCATTATATCCATTTGCCTTCAACAATTCTATTTTACGCGCCTCCGCCCTATCCAACGAAGCCGCCCCCAACAAACCATTATCATGGTGTACACAGCCACCTTTCAGTTTCAGAGGCAAATTATTCAACTTAAATCCTTCCTTCGCACTGAAGGATATAGTACGGATGCCAAAAGGAACAGATATTTGATCCAACACTTCATGCCCGGAACGAATTAAAATTTTCGCTTCATACAAATGCGGAGTATCAACCGACCATAGCTTTGCCTGTTTCACCGGCAAAGAGAAAGCAACTGTCTGCTTACCAGCTGCGTCAACACTCACTGTCTGCTCTTTCATTCCTACCTCTTCACCATCAGGAGAAATAATCGTAACCATCATATTTACTCCTGCCTTCTCCGCCTTTTCATTAAGCACATCCGCCTCTATAGCCAATGTAGCCTCATCACCAGCCATCTTTGCAGTACGTACGGCAACCGCCCATTCATCCAAATGGACAGAATCGGTCTTTATGAACCATACATGCCGGTAGATACCTGAACCGGCATACCAACGGGAATTTTTCCCCTCATTCGTTACCTTCACCGCAATGGTATTCACTTCACCTGCCGGATGACAATATGAAGTAATATCACATTTGAAGGACGAATATCCATACGCATTGAAATTCACTTTTTGTCCGTTCACCCATACTTCGGACTGCGCATAAACTCCTTCAAAATAAAGAGAATGAAGTTTATGAGCATCTTTACGGTCAATAGTAAATGATTTTCTATACCAGCCTTCACCACCTACGGTTTGTCCGGTAGCAAAACCTCCGGCACTTTCTTTGGAGAAAGGGCCTACCGATAAGCCGTCCGAACCGGAAAGAGGCTCTACACTCCCCGCCACTCCGAATCATCGTAAGATTCTTTTGCCGCATCTTCCATTTGGCCAAGATGGAACTTCCAATCCTGATCAAATTTAATCTTTCGTACGGAACAATCCGTACCCTGACTGCATGCTGTGACAATCAACGAGCTTATGATGACAAATATAGATCGTTTTAATAATGCTCTCAACTTCATACTTCTTTTAAATTTGATTTTTAGGCAATCTCTATTTTTTCTGAGTTATAGTAATACTCGCAACCGGAAGTGCCTTTACCTTTGCTGTTACAATAATCCGTCCTGAAGATTTCCCGGAACGAACAACCAATAAGTTACTTCCGCGCCACGTCTTCCGGCTATTAGCAACGAAACTTTCTATGCTCATAGGGTTGGCATTACCTACTCCTTCAATCGTAGCATCTCCTTCTATAGAAAATTCTACCAATTCTTCAGCCAACTGATTTCTAATGCCTTTACTATCTACCAATTCTAATGTGATATAGCTTAGATCATTACCATCAGCTACGATTTCCGTTCTGTCCGCAGATAATCTGATCTTTTCAACCTTACCGGCACTTTCCAACGTTGCAGTGCCCACTTCACCGCCTTTATTATAACTTACGGCTTTCAATATTCCATGAGCATAAGGTACTTCCCAGACAAGCGTATTTTTCTTATCGGCAGTATTTTCTTGTTTTCCTAAAGATTCCCCATTCAAGAACAGTTCAACCTGTTCACAATTGGAGTATACAGATACTGTCATCTTTTTCCCCTCATATCCCGGGAAATTCCAATGATCCACAACATCCGGAAAATCCCATACACTCCAATCCGCCTTATCCGGATTCAGAGGAAAAGAAGGAACAGGAGGCGTCACAACAATATGGGATACCGGTGCATCACTCCATAACGTTTCACGCAAATAGGACTGGGGACGACGTTCGCCCGAAAGATTCAAATCACCACAATTGGCATGATTCCAAGGGAAAATACGTTTATCAAGCGGATACCCACACCAGCCGATACTTGCCTCACCAATATAGTCAAAAGCAGTCCAGATAAAATCACCGATCACCCATGAATGATCTTCTACTCCTTTCCAATAATCATAAGCCTGGGAAAGGAG
>OBDN01000563.1_pt1 | contig 10218 bp, 7 predicted proteins | sample 1518141 | NCBI WGS metagenome assembly OBDN01 (sample SAMN01760937, study PRJEB22395) | human gut metagenome
AACCTTAAAGGTTAGGGTACCTGCCGACAAGCTGCCGCGAAAGCGGCGTTCACATAACCTACCTCCCCTTTTTATGATGATTGATTCATCAAGGGTCTGTACGTTTTCCTTCCTTTTTTCGTGCAGACTTACACATTATCTTTCCCGCAGCCGTTACGGTCTGCGGGATCTTTTTTTTCGTGAAGATCAGAGAACGCTGCGGTTCTCAAGCGCCTTCATGAGCGTAACGTCGTCCGCGAATTCCAGCGCGCTTCCTGCGGGAAGTCCGTAAGCAAGCCGCGACACCTTGATACCCATGGGCTTTATAAGCCGGCTGATGTACACTGCGGTGGCCTCGCCCTCAACTGTGGGGTTGGTCGCCATTATGACCTCGCGCACATCGGTAAGCCTTGCCATAAGCTCCTTGATTTTCAGATCCTCGGCGGAAACTCCGTCCATCGGGGAAAGAAGCCCGTGCAGCACATGGTATACCCCCTCGTAGCCGCCGGAGCGCTCAAACGCTGAAACGTCCTTCGGGGATTCCACCACGCATATCACCGACTTGTCGCGCTGCTCGTCGGAGCATATCTCGCAGACCTCCCGGTCGGTGAAGTTCTGGCAGCAGCTGCAAAGCTGTACTCCATTGCGGGCGCGTACAAGCGCGTCTGCAAACTCCTTGACCTCGTGTGGAGGGAGGTTAAGCATGTAATACGCAAGGCGCTGCGCCGTCTTTATGCCGATTCCCGGCAGTTTCGCGAATTGCTCTGCGGCAAGCGCCAGCGGAGCGGATATAAATTCAGCCATATTGTCTCCTTATTTTAAATCTATTCTGAAAGTCTGGTCGTGGATATTAAAAGCTCCATCGGGGATAATCTCCTGCCTTGACGAAGCGTACAGCGCAAGCCCGGCGGCTCCTGAAATCTCCGGCTCGGAGCGCGTATAACCGTAGTATAACACGATATCCGCCGGAATCTCACTCCCTGATTTAGCGCATGCCATGGTGATACCGCTTATCTCCATAACGTCCTCAGCCGCGAGGAATTCAGCGTCCGCGGAGGACTTCAATTCCTTTGCCGCTGTAAGGCATTCATCGGAAAGCATTACGTATTCCGCAGGTATCGCCCTGAGCATCTTCTCAAGCCCGGAAAGCTCGGAAAATTCGAGCTGCGGAGCGTTTATCACGCCGATTTGCGTGATTCCCTCCCGTGTCATCAGCCGGAAAAGCTGCTCCGTACAGGCGCTTTTTCCGCTTATCAGGACAGCCGCGCTTCTCCCCGAGCAAGCCACCGCCGCACCGGAATTCCTATCCGAAACGAAATCAATACGCTGGCGCGACGCAATATCTGAGAAACTCAGACACAGCATAAGCAGAATATCCAGCAAGAATGCCAAGAGAGCCTTCCGCGCGTGATCAACGGCGTAAATGAACGTCACCAGCAGTACGGGAGCCAGCAGTGCCGCCAGAACAGCGAAGCGGTTTTCACATGGAAGCCACGCACCATTCATGCCGCCGAAAAATCCAAGGATACTCCGAAAGCAGCTCATAACCGCCCGAAGCGGGATCATAAGTCCAGGAATCCCGCTTACAGCGTAGATCACGCCAAGCGGCAGACCCGCTGAAAAGAACGGCGTGAGCGCAACGGAAGCAGGTATCTCCGCGAGGGAGAAGCCTCCGAACACCGAGGCGCTGACCGGGAGCACGCACACCATCGCACAGAGCGATACCGCGGCGGCTTCCTTGAACTTTGCAGCAACCGCGAAGCGTTCCCAGCCGAATCTGCGGATACTGTTGAGCGCAGGTCCGGCGACAGCGGCTCCGAAAACGCCCAGTGCGGACATCAGCAGCGCCGGGTCAGCCGCGGCGAAGGGAGTCAATACCGTCATGAGCAGAAGCGCGGCGCAAAGCGAATTCAGGACGTCGGTCCTGCGGCAGAACAGAGGCGCGCTCTGCGTTATCATAAGCATTATCCCTGAGCGAACCACCGAAGCGGAGAAGCCGAACATCGCCATCATAAGCAGCACCGCCGCAAATGAAACAATTGAGGTCAGCCTGCGCCTGCGCTTACCGAAAAGCTCGCAGAGAACAGCAATGAAAATTGTGATGTGAGCTCCTGAAACGGCGGTCATGTAGCGCTCTCTCGCAGAACAGAACGCCATGCGTGGCGGTCATGTAGCTGACTCCGCTTTGCAGGATATCCCGCCGCAGCTCATACGAGAAGCCGTCCTTGATCCCTAGCACCAGTCCCTTGCATAGCTCCGCTTCGTCGCCGCCGATCCTGTCGAACCGTTCAGCGGCTTTGCTGCGGAGATTCCCGAGATGATACAGCAGGCTGAAATCTGAACTGCGGCTGTGAAGCTCCGTTACCTCGCCGGAAAGCACAACGCCGTCCGAGAACGTGAAAATTCCCTGTTCGGCTGTTTCAAGGAGAAGTTCGCCGTCGATTATATCGCCCACGTCAAGCACGGAATCACACGTAATATCTATGAGCGCGGGTTTTCCGTCAAGGACGCACAGCGCTCTTCCTGCCGACCAACGATCGTTGGAGTAATTCACGCTGATTATGCGGCATTGCGCACGTATCCCGCTCCCTGCGAGCGCCTGAAGCGACCCGGCGTACCAGGTCTGATAGACCGTCATGCTGACAAGCCCGAGCAGAAGCCCCGCCGCCAGGAACCTGCGCTTCCCTGTGAACAGCGAGAACGCCAGAACAGCCGCCGAAATAAAGAGCCATACGCACCGAACCATTGGCTCGGAATAACACGCGAGAAGGCAGCCGACGGTAACTCCCGCGCCAAGTCCCACCCCGGGGAGGTCGAGTTCTGCTGTGATCTTTTCGTTCATACAGATAAAATGGGCGGATCCGAAAGACCCGCCCGTGAATTATTTTCTTGTGGGCGATCAGATGAAGCCGGGGAAGGAAACGCCGCCGGTAACCTTTTCCATCTCAGCTGCGCCGTAATCGTCAACTTCCTTGAGAATCTCGTTTACACCGCTGATGATAAGATCCTGAAGCATCTCGATATCCTCGGGGTCAACGACCTCCGGCTTGATAGTAACGGACTTGAGCTGCTTGTCGCCGGTCATCACCAGCTCGATCGCTCCGCCCCCTACCTGCTTTGTGAACTCCTTGACAGCAAGCTCTTCCTGGATCTTGCCGATGTCCTCCTGCATCTTCTGTGCCTTTCTGACCATCTGGTTCATGTTGGGAGCGGAATTCTGATATCCCTGCGGTAATCTTGCTTTCATGTCGGTAATTATCCTTTCACTTAATGTCAACTTCTATATTGAGCCGCCGTGCTTTATCCAACAGCTCTTTCACAGGGAGGTCTTTGTCCTCGGCTGTGTTTTCCAGTTCTTCGCCGACCACCAGCGCACGGACTTTCTTCCCGAAAGCCCCGCCAAGCTCCCTTTCGAGATCCTGGTAGCCGTCGCTTATCATGCCCTGCAGCATGAGATTTCCGGTGTGTATCTCAAGCACGCCGTCGCTGTTGACCAGCGCCGTTGAGCCGTCAAGCATGGCGGCATACAGCGGACTTGACACCTTTTCTATTATCTGCTCCCATTCCGGCTGGGTTATGCTGTCCAGCTTGGTGTATCCGGCGGAAGCGGTGGTTTCTGCTTTTTCAGCGGATTTCGGCTCCTGCTTTGATTCAGGCTCAGGCTTCGGTTCAGGATTCTGCTTCACCGGTTTTGCGGCGCTCGTTTCGCTGTGCGCTTTTGGAACAGCGGACGTTTCTGCCGCAGGCACGGGTCTCGGAGCGGGCGCTGCAGGCTCGGGGACTGTAGCAAACTCACGCTGTGGAATGAACTCCATCGGGGGTTCCTCCGGCGGCGGTGCGAAATCAAAGTCCATAGCCGCAGGAGCGCTGTTAAGTTCCGGCATGGGAGCTTCAAACGGCTCTGCCGGCGCTATAGGCGCTGCTGGTGCCGGGGCTGTAGGTTTCAGAACCTCAGCGGGCTTGCGGCTCGCTGGCTCAGGCGTTTTCACAGCAGCGGGCGGCTCGGAAATATCGAACGGTATCTCGTTCCCGGGTACTGGCTCGGGGGATTTCACGGGCTTTCCATGCGGCGCTGGCTTTGGAGTTTCAGTGGGCTTCGCAGCCTGTGGAGCCTTCACAGCTCCGTCGATATCAAACGGAAGCTCGTCCGCCGGAGACGGCTGAGCCTGTTGAACCGGTTTCGGAGCTTCTGCGGGTTTCGGAGCCTCAAAAGCCTGAGCGGCCGGTTTGGCTGGCTCTGCGGGAGCCGATTCATTCTGCGCGAATATCTCGCGGAGCTTGTTCACCGTTGCGGCGCGCCTGGGGTCGAGCTTTTCGTCGGGGATCGGAGTGAACTCGCTTCCCATCGGCTTGCTTTCGAACTGTCGGTAGTTCTGCGCCGTCTGCGGAGCCGTTTCAGACTGTCCGACCGTTCCGACCTGACCGACCTGTCCAGCCTGCCCTATCTGAGCCGCCTGTGCAAGCTGAGCGGTCTGAGCCGCCGTTGGCGCCCCGGTGCAGAGCTTCACGAAGCACATTTCCGCGAGCGTCTTGCGGCTGCGGGACTTCGCAATACCGTCTGTGCATTCCTGGATAAGGGTCAGGCAGCGGAGGATATCCCCGAGGGAAAACAGCCCGGCAAGGCGTTCTATCTCGGGGTAATCGTGCGGCATTGCAGAGAGCAGCGACTTCTCAGCCGGAGCGCTCTTGCTTATCATGAGATCGCGGAATACTCCGCCGAGCTCGTCCATCACGCGGGCAATATCCTTGCCGCCCTTGTAGAGCTGGCTCAGGAGCTGAATGCACCCGGGAATGTTCCGTGCAGCGGTCATTTCTGCGAGCTGATACAGATGATGATTGTCGGCGACGCCTGCGCAGCTCCTTACGGTGTCCTCGGTGACGTCGCGGCTGACTGCGATACAGCGGTCGAGCAGGGAAAGCGCGTCGCGCATTCCGCCGTCGGAGAGCCGGGATATCATGTCCGCAGCCTCCTGAGTAAGGGAGACTCCCTCCTGCTGAGCTATGCTGAGCAGCCTTGCGGAACTGTCCGCGATCTCAATCCTGCGGAACTCGAACCGCTGGCAGCGGGAAAGTATCGTCGCGGGAACCTTGTGAAGCTCCGTGGTCGCGAGAATGAAGATAACATGCGCCGGAGGCTCCTCTATAGTTTTCAGCAGCGCGTTGAACGCCGCCGTAGAAAGCATGTGCACCTCGTCGAGGATATACACGCGGTACTTACAGCTAACCGGCGTGTACGCAAGCTGGTCCTGAAGCTCGTGAACGTCGCTGACGCCGCTGTTGCTGGCAGCGTCCAGCTCGACGATATCAGTGGTTTCGTCGTTGGCTATCTCGCGGCAGCTTTCGCACTCAAGGCAGGGATTTCCGCCTGCCGGGTGCTTGCAGTTCAGCGCCATTGCGAGTATCTTCGCGCAGGTGGTCTTGCCGGTGCCGCGGCTTCCGGTGAACAGGTATGCGTGGGCGTTCTGCCCCTCGGCTATCTGGTTTTTCAGCGTGGTGACTATCTCAGGCTGGGAAATAACGTCGTCGAACGTTCTCGGACGGTATTTTCTATATAATGCCAGATACACAGCCGCACCCCCGTTCTGATAAGCAAAAATATAAATGCCCTCGATTATGGGAACAGGCTGACTGCGGCACACAGAGAAATCCGCTTAATGCTGCTCGGTTCCCCGCCTGACATGGTTCACAGCACTCTGTTGCACAGGGTCTGTCCCCATAAGCGAGAGCATTTATTCATTGTTGTTTTGTACTTACCTTACTATTATACTCTATTCTGCGGAAAAAATCAAGTGGTTTGTGAAAAAAAGTCGCAGCGGTGCGGTCAGACCTTGAAAAATCCGGAATAATGGTATATAATAGAGCAGGACAGATCGGGGGGAAAACAATGGCGATAAAGAACGAGATAGCCTTGATACTTGAGCAGAGCCGCGGTACGGCAGTATCCGGGCAGGAGCTTGCCGACCGCCTGGGGGTATCCCGCGCGGCGGTATGGAAAGCCGTGAAGCAGCTCCAGGACGAGGGCTACAGCATCTCTGCGGGGACGAACCGGGGATACATGCTGGAAAGCGGCAGCGACGTACTGACCGCGGAGGGGATACGCCTGCACCTGACGGAAAAATACCGCGGGATACCGGTGGAAGTGTTCCGCAGCGCAAGCTCCACGAATACCGAGGCAAAAGCGGCGGCGCTGCGCGGAATGCCACACGGAACGCTCATCGCCGCAAACGAGCAGACCGCAGGGCGCGGCAGGTTCGGGAAGCCGTTCTATTCCCCAGCGAACACGGGACTTTACATGAGCGTGCTGCTAAAGCCGCAGAAGCCGCTTTCCGACTGCATGGGGATAACGATGGCGGCGGCATGCGCCATTATCGACAGCCTGGAATCCGTGTGCGGCGTTCACGCCGGAATAAAGTGGGTGAACGACATTTTCTGCTCCGGCAGGAAGGTCTCCGGGATACTCACCGAGGCAATGAGCGACTTTGAAAGCGGCATGGCTGAATCCGTGATAGTCGGAATCGGCGTGAACATCAGCACGGAAAAATTCCCGGAGGAGATATCCGGAATCGCAGGCTCAGTGGGAGTATTTGCGGAGCGCAGCCGCCTGTGCGCGGACATCGCATGCAGGTTGCTCGACTACGCCGAGGATACCTCGTCGCGCGGGCTGCTGGAGAAATACCGCAGCCGCTCGCTTGTACTAGGGCGTGAGGTAACGTTCCGGCAGGGCGGCGCAGAGCGCACCGGAAAGGCTCTGAAAATCGACGACAGGGGCTGCCTTGTTATTGAAACTTCATCGGGAATTGAAACACTGCGCTCCGGCGAGATATCCATCACCGGAGGATTCAATTAAATTCTGGTACTGTACGTGCAATAATATCAAAATAGGGCTAAGGTCGTACTCAGCCCTGTAATTTTAATTGTATCTGCACTCGAATCCGGTGAACTCTGCGGTTCCGCGAGCCGCGTAAAGTCCGGTCATTACGCCTGTGAAGCCCTCCGCGACCTCGCTTGAAAGATACTTTGTGCTTCCGTATCCGAGCTGAACCTCTCCGCAGAAGAAGCTGTAACCGTAATTATCAGCCTTTATCGTGAGCTTTGCAGAGTCGCCGCCGATGGGAAGCTCGTTCTGGCGGTGCTTTATTCCGCCGATGTTCAGCATGAGTACCGCCTTGCAGCCGCTCTCCGACTTTTCAAGGAGAATATCGTAATGCTCGTTTTCGGTGATGAGCACGGTAAGTCCTCCGACAGCGCCTGCGCTTCCGGTCAGCTTCACAGTGGAGGTCATTTCCATGTTGAAATCACGCTGGCGCATTGCAATGAATGTGGGGGAATCCACGTCGTCAAGCGTGATATCCGAGCCGTGCAGCACCGCCTTGTCGTCTGACAGCTCGTAGTTTTCCATTACAGGGCGGCGCATGAAGCACCACTCCTTGTCCCAGGAGGTGTTCGCGAAAGTGAAAACCCGCTGCTCGTTCTGGGTGAAATCGCCCTTTATTTCGTAGCTCTCATCTGTGGTGCCGTCGTTTCCGCAGGTGAACCAGCCGTCCTCCCCGAACTTCACCGGCGTGAGGAACACCTCGCGTCCAAGGTGGTGGTAGGGTCTCCAGATATGCTGCTGACGGAATCCCAGGGACAGCACATGCCAGTCGCCATATTCGTCCTGGACAAGGTCGCCGTGACCTATTCCCTGAATGATGAACGGAGCCTTGTTGCGGTTGGTGAGAACCGGATTCTTCGGGTTGCCCTCGAATTTTCCCCAGACGGAATCAGCGCGGGCGCAGGTTATCATGTGGCCGTACTCTGTGCCGCCCTCCGCAGCCATGAGGTAGTAAACTCCATTTATCTTGTAGAGATGCGGGCTTTCAAGGTAGCGTCCGCCGGAGCCCTGCCAGATGCAGCGGCTTGGGGAGAGCTTCTTTCCGGTGGCTATGTCGATTTCGCACTGAACCACTCCCCCGACGCCGTTATCATCGGCGCCGTTGCTCATGAAGTAGGTGCGGCCGTCCTCAAAGAACAGCGACGGATCGATACCGCCCTGATCGACGTATATCGGCTCCGACCACTCGCCGTAGATATCGTCGGTGTAAACGTAGAAATTCTGGTGGGTGGTGTCGTTGGTAGTCACCATGTAGAATCTGCCGTTGCTGCAGCGGATAGTCGGCGCGAAAACTCCGCCGGAGCTGTTGATCTTATCGAGCATTACCTGGCTGGATCTGGTGAGCACATAGCCTATCTGCTTCCAGTTAACGAGGTCTGAGCTTTCGAACAGCGGAACTCCGGGGAAATACTGGAACGAGCTGCACACCATGTAGTACTTTCCATTGTAGGAGCACACGCTCGGGTCGGGGTAGAATCCTTTCAGCACGGGATTGTGATATATCATCTGAGGACAGTCCTTTCGTATTTTATAGTCTATGCTTTGATTATAGCATGTCCAGGGTGGAAATCCAACCATGTTTCGGACAAAAACCAGCACAAAACGGACATAATATAAAACAGCCAGTCTTGACAAAATATGCCCCGATGGATTATAATAGTAATATTGACCGGACAAAACCGCGAAAATGTCCGGAAAACGGGGGTTAAAAACATGAAGCACAACGAGCAGTCGCAGCAGACGAAGCAGGCGCTATCCGAAGCGCTGAAGGCTATGATGAAGAAGAAGCCGCTCAACAAGATAACTGTGCGCGAGCTTGTGGAGGACTGCGGAGTCAACCGCAAGACGTTCTACTATCATTTTGAGGATATATTCTCCCTGCTGAAATGGACGCTCGACCAGGAAGCAATGTGCATGTTCGGGAAGTACGACCTGGTATCGCAGCGGCGGGAGGCCGTGGATTTCGCGCTGGATTACATCAACTCAAATCACGATATTCTGCATAACATCGTGCATTCGATAGGCCGCTCGGAGCTTTCGAGGTACTTCTACAACGACATCTACGAGCCGATACACAATCTGGTCTGCGAGGCGGTAAAGAAGCATTCCGTGACGGCGGAGGACAGCTATCAGGTGTTCCTGAGCCGTTTTCTGACCGAGGCTATCGCCGGAATACTTCTGGACTGCATCGAGCGTGACATGGGAGACCGCAAAAAGCTGGCGGAATATATAGCGGCTACCATCACCGGAGCTATACTCGGTTCGCTGGGCGTTTCAAAATAAGCCGCAGTCAGGATTTGATTCGAAGCCGATAGCATTTTGAGCCGTCGGGAATATCGAACCACTATGTGCTCAGCGGCGAACGCCCAATAACGCTAATACAAACACTGGCAGGCTTTTCAGCCTGCCAGTTTAATATTACGCCTTCATACGCTTCTTATAATCCGCCTTGATCTCCTCAAGGGCAACTGCGTCCTGCTTACGCTTTTCCCTTGCGTCGCTCTGTATCTTCTGAACCTCGTCGATACCATTTACAATGGTAGTCCAGGTCTCCTGGAGGGTCTCCACCTTGATTGAAGAGCCGGAAGCCATAGCCGCGATCTGCTTGCTCTGCGCAACGGTGTTCTGCGCGTTCTTCTTGAGCATTTCGTTGGTCTTTTCGTCGAGCGCCTGCATGGAATCAGCTATTATCTTCTGGCGCTTGAGCATGATTGCCTGCGCCAGCGCCTGCTTGAATACCGGCATGGTGATGATGAACGCGGAGTTTATCTTTCTCACCAGGTTCAGATTGGAATACTCCATGGTCTTGAGCATGGGAACCGTCTGAATAGCCACGTTCTCAGCTACCTTGAGGTCCATGACGCGCTGGTCGAGTATCTCGCGCATCTGGGTCAGGTTGGAGAGATCCATGCGTATCGTGCCGTCGTCCGGGTTAGCCTCGCACTTTGCCGTGTAGTCCGCGATGTACTGGTCAAGCTCCTTTACTGCCTGTTCGCCCGCCATGATGTACTTCACAAGCTCCTGGTAATAGCCGAGGTTCGCGTCGTACATGTTGTCAAGCTTGGTATTGGCGTCGCCGATCTCGTTTTCGTACTTCTTTAGCTGAACGTAGATCCTGTCGACCTCGCTGCCCATCGTTTCGTACTTGCCGATGATCTTCTCAAGCTTCTTCTTGAGATTTCCGAAGAAGCCTGGCTTCTCGTCCTGTATCTCCTTAATATCGAACTTATCCATAATGCTCGCAAGTTCCTTGAGCATTACGCCGGTGTCGTTCACCTGGTCTATCGTCATGGATTTCAGCACCTGGTCGGAAGCCTTCGAGATCTCCTCTGCCATACTGCAAGATTCCCCCCAGATCGGAAGAG
>OBDN01000590.1_pt1 | contig 9959 bp, 8 predicted proteins | sample 1518141 | NCBI WGS metagenome assembly OBDN01 (sample SAMN01760937, study PRJEB22395) | human gut metagenome
ATAGGCACCTTAGTGTAGGGGCGTGATATTTTCAGTCCCTGATACTTCGACATGCTGTTGGAATTCACGCCGCCGCATATTATCTGCGCGGAGCCGTTATTCAGCGCTGTCACGCAGTCGCCGAGGGAGTCGCAGCCTATTACCTTTATCTCCAGACCGGTTGCTTTGGAGATCATTTTCAGGAATTTGTCCGTGGGGCCGCTCAGGGAGTCAGTGCTGCTTTCCAGTCGGTCTATAACAGCCGCCTGGCGGTTATAGGCAACAGTTATCACCGGGTTCTTTTCAATGAAGTGCTTTTCGGCTTCGGTGAACGCATAGCGCTGTGCGCCATACTTCGTGACATACTTCTCGTAAATGTCGAAGGTGAATTCCGGGTCGCTCATGATAACGCTTGCAACGGCTGTGTCCAGCGCGCTTATCAGCGTCTCGTTCGCGGAGGAGGTCATAAAGTAGCAGTCCTCGGTGGCTACCTGGCATGCTACCAGCTCATCTCCCCAGATACGGTAGCAGTCCTTAGCAACAGCGTCTATCTTGCCGGATTCGAAGTCGTTTTTCATCTGCGACTCGGAATCGTATCCGACGAACTCCGCCTTGCGGATGTCAGCGCCGATGAACGCTCCGTTTATGAAATACTTGCTGTAGTCTTCCTTTAAATAACCTATGCGGCTGCTTTTCAGCGCTTCGTAATCCTGGAACGATATGTCGCTGTCAGCCGGAATATATATCGCGGTGTACTTTGTGGTGAGCGGAAGGTTCGTGAGGGTAAGGCGGAGGGGGGCGGTGGGTTCTGCCGCGGAGGTCATGCCCTGCCATGCGTCTAGCTCATTTGAGCTTACGCATGGGATAACGTCGACCTCTCCCTTTGCTATCTTTGAAGCCAGCTCGGGCGCGGTGCCCTCCACGAAGGTGAAGGTCAGGTCGGAGCGCTTCTGTATTTCTCTCAGGAAATCGAAGGCGTAGCCCGTGTAGTTCCCTCCCACGGCGGAAATGCCGTAATCAGCGTTAACGCCGACAACTACCGTGTTTCCGACGTCGGCAGCGTAAACGGCGTAAGCCCCGGCGGGAATGAACATCAGCGCCATCATCAGCGCTGCCGCCAACGCTGCGGCTTTCTTCAAACACTTCCTTATCATGAAGCACCTCCGATATATGATGCGGTGGATTTACTAACATTATTGTCAAAATATTACCGCGTAAACACCAAAAAAAGGCAATAAAACAAATTGAATCAAAGATATTATACCAAATTGTTTCGTTAATTGCAAGGGCTTTGTAAAAGTTTTTCATAGAAAGGCAATAAAATATAAAATAAATTGTAGAATTTGCACAAGAAACTTGACATAGGGTTACAAATGTGATATACTGTATTTGCACACTTTTAGAGATTTTAGCTAATTTCTCAGTTGTTTACGACATGATTTATATGTAAAACATCTTGTGAATTGCACGCATCTCTTATGGGAACCTCTAAAAACCGGTGTGAAAAGCAAAAATGGGCAGAGTGTGCCAGATTCTAGGAAAGCCGACGAAGTAAGGCTGTATGCCTTACGAGGAGGTTTGACGACGAAGATGGCGCGCACTGCACATTTTCGCTCACATGAGGTTTTTAGAGGTGACCTTATTTAAAACCTAAGGAGAACTGCTTTATGAACTGGTTTGAAAACGCTGTATTCTATCACATCTACCCAATCGGATACTTCGGCTGCCCCAGGCAGAACGATTTCACGTCTGAACCGACCCACAAGATACTCCGGGTCATCGACGATATCCCGCATATAAAGAAACTGGGCTGCAACGCAGTCTACTTCGGGCCGGTATTTGAATCCTCCGCGCACGGCTACGACACCGCTGATTACACCAAGATAGACCGCCGCCTCGGCACAAACGAGGATTTCAAGAAGGTCTGCGACGCGCTTCACGAAAACGGTATCAGGGTCGTTCTGGACGGCGTGTTCAACCATGTCGGACGCGACTTCTGGGCTTTCAGGGACGTCCGCGAGAACAAGCTCGGCAGCGCTAAGAAAGACTGGTTCCATGTTCGCGAAGGCAACGACGGCTACAACGACGGCTTCTGGTACGAAGGCTGGGAGGGTCACTACGAGCTGGTAAAGCTCAACCTCTACAACCCCGAGGTAAAGCAGTACCTCAAGGACTGCATAACCGGCTGGAAGAATGAATTCGGTATCGACGGCCTGCGCCTTGACGTAGCGTACTGCCTTGACCTCAACTTCCTCAAGGAGCTGCACGGTCACTGCAAGTGGCTCGCCGAGGATTTCTTCCTGCTCGGCGAGACCCTCCACGGCGACTACAACAAGTGGATGAACCCCGAAATGCTCGACAGTGTGACTAACTACGAGTGCTACAAAGGACTGTTCTCCAGCTTCAACGACATGAATATGTTTGAGATCGCGCATTCGATAAACCGCCAGTTCGGAAGCGAGAACTGGTGCCTTTATAGAGGAAAGCACCTTTACACCTTCGTTGACAACCACGACGTCAACCGCATAGCCTCCATGCTGAAAACAAAGGAACACCTGCCGGATATCTACACGCTGATGTTCATGATGCCGGGCATCCCTGCGGTTTACTACGGAAGCGAGTTCGGCGTACTCGGCGACAAGAATCAGGGCGGCGACGACCAGCTCCGTCCGGAGTTCGACCTCGAAAAGATGAAGTCCGAGGGTATCCGCGACCTGACCGCCCACATAAAGGCGCTCGCCGAGATACAGAAGAATCACCCGGCGGCTTCTCAGGGCGACTACAAGCAGGTCCAGCTCACCAACAGGCAGTACGCATTTTCGCGCAGTGCCGAGGGCGAGACTCTGCTGACCGTTATCAACGCGGACGCAAATCCGTTTACATTCAACCTCAATACCTCCGGCGCAAAGGAGGATCTCCTCACCGGAGAAACAATGGAGCTTGGCGGGCTGACTCTCCCGGGCTTCACAAGCGCAGTTTTCAAGCTGTAAATTACCAGGATCACTAACGCAATACCGTCGGCAAGGTCATCATAGGACACTCACCGGCGGTATTTTTCTACATATTTATTGCGGCACGAAAGAGGTGCAGTATGAGGAAGGATAAAGTTGTAGTCCTGCTGACGTTCATCAGCTTTATAGCGCTGAATGCTTCAGCGGGAGCGACCGTCCTTTTATGGGGCATGCTCTTTTGGTTGCCCCCGTTTTCATGGGGAAACCTGATACTCGCTCTGATAAATCTGGTGATATGTCTGATAATGCTGAGGATAGAGACAAAAGCTGCATTCTCACTGAGCACAAAATTCTGCTGGCACGGGTGGCTTTCAAGACGATTGTTCTGGGTATGCTCGGCGGCTCCCGCGGGGAGCGTCTGGCTTGCGGCGCTTTTTCTTTCGATCGCTCTCAGCAGTATCGGAATGCTTCCCTGGCGCTCTGTTTATTATGCTTTTGCGGGGTTTGCCTATATGGCGGTGTTTGTGTCGGTCCTCGGCTATAAATGTACTGTTAACGAATAGAGGTGCGTTATGAAAAAGGCTCTTCCAATTATACTGCTTATCTTCGGCGGAATACTTGCCTGCGGCATCGGGCTGATACTCGGCGGTCTGCTGCTTGCTGCCGCATTAGTATTAGGCACAGAAGTACTGAGAACAGTGATTTTGCCGGCAGTGATTTTGCCGGCAGTGATTTTGTCGCTTGTGATCGGCGGTCATGTAGTCGGCGCTGTGTTTCTGCAAAGGCTGTATCAGCGGCGCTGGCGGATAGGCAAGGCGATTTTCTGGATTTGTGCCGGGCTTCCCAGCGTGCTAATCGGATCGTTTTCAATAATACTATTTTTCATACTCAAGGCGCATGGGCATTTTTCCGGATCTTTCGGCGGGTTGTTCGAGCTTTTTGCGTCACTTTACATGTTCGTGTATTCCGGCGCGTTCTTCGTGGTTCTGGGATCAGTCCTGCTGATAATTCATGTTGTTTCTCACATCAAAAATCGGAAATTGCCCGAAAAAACTTGAATCTGACCGAATTTGTGATATAATGTAATAAAAGAGCGTCGGAAAGGCGGCAGTTATGAAAAAAGTTTCCGCAACGATCCTGCTTATCCTAGCAAGCTCTGCACTCATGTTCGTGATGTACATAATTACAGCAATGTCGCTGTTGGCGGTCGTTGGAGTTCCGCTTGCCTTAGCCCTTTTCGCGGGGCATGTCTGGGCGGCTTCGCTTGTGCAGAAACGCTTCGAAAATAACGGCTGGCTCAGAAAACTGCAGTTTCTTCTATGCGCGGGCGCTCCGGGCATTATAATGGGAGTTTTGCTGACCGCATCAGCACTGGCTGCACAGGACGATTTCGGATTCGGAGCCATCGCTGCGTACCTTGTATTCTACGCCGCAGCGTTCACGGCGGTGCTTGGAATGGTAATGTTGGTGAGATATTCGCGCTCACGCAGAAATAAAATGTAATTATATGGCGGCGGAAAGGAGCCAGTTATGAAAAAAGCTTCCGCAGTTACCTTGCTTATTCTCATCGGCATACTGACATGCTGCCTTGGCGCTTTCGGGTGCTCTGCCCTTATCGGGCTTTCTTCCGTTATCGGGTGGTTTTTTGCTTTGCTGTTACTTACCGGGCATATCACCGGGGCTGGCTACGCTTTCAGGCTTTTTAAAACGCGCAGACGGCTTGGCGAACCGGGAACATTGAAATTCTGGTTATGTACCGGCGTACCCTCCCTGGCTGCCGGAATCATCTTAAAGCTTATTGACGCGGCAATCAGCGGCGCATGGCACTTCAATTCCGGAATGCTTTCCGTTATCTCTTTATCGCTTATAGTGTATCCTGCCGTTTTTCTTGCATTGTTCGGCATCTGGCTTTTGGGCGAACGTCCTGTCGGAATGCAGAAAAACCAAAAAGATCCCCGCGCAAAATAACGAAATTTAAACCAACAGGAGTGATACTATGAAACCTTCAACAATAGAAGTCTGGCTATGGCTTCTGCTTGTTATGTGTCCGTATAACCGCAAAACCACAGAGCTTCTGGAGCACTTCGATTCCGCCGAGGAACTCGCCTGTGCGATCCGCGATGGCAACTGCCCCGGGCTTTCCGAGGCCGAGAAGCAGCGCGCACGCAATATCCGCAGCCGCGAAGTCGGCCAGATCATGCAGGAGTGCGCACAGAACGACATTCGGATCATCACTCTTGACGACCCGGAATACCCTACCCTGCTGAAAAACATCTACTCGCCGCCTATCGTGCTTTTTGTACGCGGTTCGCTCATGTGCCTTGAAAACGAGGTTTCCCTCGCCGTGGTAGGTCCCCGGCACCCATCGGACTACGCCCGCAGAGCCGCCCGAATGCTGTGCAGCGATCTTGCGCGGCTCGGAACTGTGCTGGTGAGCGGTCTGGCTGTGGGGATCGACGCGACAGCGCACTCCTGCGCGGTGGAGCATGGAACTCCAACCATAGGAGTACTCGCCTGCGGCCAGCTTGTGAATTACCCCGCAGAAAATGAGGAGCTGAAGCGCCGCATAGTGGCAGGAGGAGGCGCGGTCATCTCCGAACTTCTCCCGCATGCCGGCGTTGAAGGGAGGTACTTTCACCAGCGCAACCGCATGATATCCGGGCTTGGACTCGGCACCCTCGTTGTGGAAGCCTCCACGCGCAGCGGCTGCCTTATCACTGCAAATCACGCCATTGAGCAGGGTCGCGACCTGTTCTGCGTACCTCCGGGGGATATCACCCGGGAAAGCTGCGCAGGAGTTGTGCAGTTCCTGCGCGACGGCGCTATCCCGGTGTTCGACTACCTCGATATCGTCAACGAGTACATGTATCACTTCCTGAGCAAAATACACGGCGAACCCGGCACGCAGCAGTCCGCCGAAAGAACTCAACGTCCTAAGCCGGAACGCGCGGCGCCAAGCGAGAGACCTCCGGAAGCTCCCGCGCAGACAGCGCCGGAAACAGTGCAGGAACCCGCCCAGGAAGAGCCTTCGAAACGGCAGGTTCCACCGGATATCTACGCTGAACTCAACGAGGTGCAGTCAAAGCTGTTGAAGCTGATCGAGGAATCTCCGCTTTTAGTCGACGAACTTGTAGACAAGACCGGGCTTCCCTACGCCCAGACCGTGGAAGCGCTCACGGAGCTTGAGATACTCGGACATATTCAGCTAGAGCCAAACGGGAAATACTCGCTGACTTAAATAACCTTAAACGCAAAAGCGGCTGTTATCAACAGCCGCTCAATTATTTTACACTTATCATGCAGAAATCTGCTGAACCGATATTCCGTCCTGCGATATAGTCACGACTGAATGCGACACGCTGGACGACCTGAGCGGTTCGGCAAGCTTATCCGATGAAAGATCCCGGAAAGCCAGCCACTCCCGCAGGCGGTCCAGTGAAGCCGGAGAAGCCACGCCGAAGCTGTCCGCGCCGCAGATGACCCGTGCCGCTCCGCCCAGCCCGACCAGCCTCCCTGCAAGCGCAAGCGCCTGCTCCATGCAGGTATCGTCAGAGCCTGGAGCTATAACGATATCCGTGCTCTGCGCGGAGGTATTCTCATCGCGGCGCACCATCAGCGTGCGCTTCTTGGCTGAAAGCTTGTAATTTATGCGGTTGAGCGGGTCTCCGGGTTCATAGCCGCGGTGTTCGTACCCCGGGAAACCTCCCGAAACCGAGCCTTCCTCTGCTTCCTCGTCATTGTCGGACGGAAGCGCGCTCGGCAGCACCTCCGGCCCCATATACTCCCCGATATCCGGAAGCACAGCCGCCGCACCGCTCTCCGGAATAATGTCAGACCGGTAGGTTATAAGCCCCAGGCTGTCGCGGAGTATCACATCTTCTATACTGAGCCTGTTAAGGCCGCAGTACTCCGCAGCCATGGAGATCTCCACACGGCATGTTCTTCCGATAAGGTCGCAGCGCACTGTAAAGGGCTTCCCCATGAAGTCTCCGTTTACCGTGATGTGCGGCAGAATGCAGAATCCCTTCGCACGGAACACCAGTTCAGCTTTCACTGTATCACCCTTGCGGTACAGTCCGGAAAAGCTGCTGCACTCCACCGTAAAATGCTTGTGCGACGCCGCGAAAACCACCGTGGACGCCGCGATACCCGACGCGATAATGTAGATCATTCCCCAGCCCGCTTCACCGTTGATAAAGATAAGCAGCATCGCTGAAAACAAAAGCGCCTGGACATACCCGAGAATGTTCAGCCGAAGCCGTTTGTTCACATTCACTTTCCGAGCCTCCTTCTGCGCCTGCGAAGCGCCTTCAGATACTTCAGCAAAGCCTTCGGATCAACTTCTGAAATGTTCCCGCCGGAGTACATCAGCGCATCAGCGGCACTGCATATAGCGCCGGATTCCTGCGGCATTCCGAGGCGGTCGGTAAGCAGCCGCCGAACCTCTCCGGCCGACATGCATTCTTCATCGGCGCCGGACAGCCCCGCAGCAAGCCTGCGCGTATAGACGTACACTCCGCGTACCTTGCTTTCAGTGCTCCTCAGCGGATAGAAAAGGTTGAATCCCGCCCAGGCAAGCGGCTTCCTCAGCAGGAACACCGCCAGTATAACCGCCGCAGCTATTGCGGCCGCGAACACCCAGTCCGGCATTTTGCCGCCGTCCTCTGCAAGGGCGGCGCAGCGCGTTCCATCGAGGGCTATCCAGCCTCCGCCGGGTATGTAGACCTCCGTCCAGGCATGAGCCTGCGAACCGGTAATATCGTACGCTCCGGTGATCTCGTTGTAGACGCTCTGCGGCATCGCGAAGCCCTCGCAGTACCGCGCGGGAAGCCCCGCCGCCCTTGCAAGCAGCGTCAGCGCGGAGGCGTAGTCGCTGCATATTCCGCGCTTGCTTTCAAGCAGGAAATAGTTCGGGGTATGCTCCGCCGGAGCGTAGGAAAGATCGTATACGAAGCCGTCGTCGCCGAACCAATTTTCAAGCGCCTCCGCCTTGTCGTAGTCGTTGGTAAGTCCGGCGGTTATCTCGTCCGCAAGAGCCTGTATCTCCGGAGTTATACCGGTATCCCCGACCGTTTTCCGATACGTCTGCGCGTCTATATACTGCGCCCTGAGCGCGGAAGATCTGTAAGTAGTTAAAGAACTGTCGAGCAGCCCGAGGAACGTGTTCTTATCCATTCTGCGCAGGAATTCCGCATTAGGAGCCGGGTTCGTGCAGCGCAGGACATACGACGTACCGTCCGGCATGGGTTTTTCAGAGAAGCAGTCGCCGCGGGGCGTCATGTAGGTTCTGCCGCATTCGTCCGGTATCGACATCATATAGGTGGTCTCCGGGTGGAGTATCACGTAGGTCTGAACCTCTCCGCGCAGGTAGATTATCATTTTGTAGTTTTCGAGGTCGGAATCCGGCAAACCATCCGTAAGATAGCTGTAATTCTCGTCTACCATATCCGGATAGTAAACCATATCCTCCAGCAGGCGCTGGGCATTGCACAAATCCGCGTTGTACTCCCAGCCGGCTTCTCCGTTGTTAAAATCGTCGAGCGCCGTCCAGCCGTCCTCGTCATACTGATCGAACACCCAGCGCTTGAGAAGCTGCGGCTTTTCCGTCACCACTGAAAACAGTATTTTGTCCGGCTGCTGATTATTTCCTGTGTTCACTGAGGAACGTATCGCGAAGTTCTGCGAAAGCCCCGCGTTGATGTTGTAGCCGCCGGTCTGCGGAACCATTTTATTGAGGTAGTCCTCCAGCGGAGTTTCCGTGCTTTTCGGGAGCACCGCCGCCGCGAGAGTCATCAGCAGGGACGCGGCGCAGGACAGCAGGGCGCAGCGCAGGCGCGTGTGCTTTCCCTCGAAGTTCTTGACTCCCGGAAAGCACGGCACAGAGAGGTTCGCCGAAGCGAAGATGAAGCACCCGGTCATTATCAGCATGAAATACGCCGGAAGCTCCCGCATAGTCCTGGACGAAAGTATCAGCGGGATAAAGCTGAGAAGCAGCAGGAAGCACTGCCGAGGGCTGTCCACCGAGAAATAGAACCCGATAAAGCCGATTATTGACGAAAACATGAATATCGAAGCAGCCGCGAATACTATGTCAAAATTCGCCGAGGCAGTAAACAGGAAATTCATGAATCCGCCGTCTGCATTCTCGTGCCGCCCCGCGATGGTGCCGCTAACCCACGACCCAACGATCAGCAGCAGGACGCACGCCGTGACCCACATCGGCTTTTTCCTCAGGCAGTAGAACAGCATGAATATTCCCGCCGTAAGCGCTGCCATTATCAGCACGCAGGGCAGGAACTGGCTGCGGCACAGCGTGTACATCAGCGCAGCGCACACTGATACAAGATAGCATATTATCGGAACCGGAGAAGCTCCGTCATATCTGACGCGTGTTTTTGTAGTCATCTTGAAAAAATATATCATCGCTGCGCATATCTGACTGGTTTTCCGGACAGCGGCAGCGGGCGCTTTCGCGCTCATTTGAAGTAGGAATACAGCCGGCAGAGCATCATGCCGTTATAGAGCTTGCGGTTCTTGTCCGCCTTCTGCCCGAAGATGGTCTCGAATTCCTCGTCGGGCGTGATGATATAAAGCTGCGAACCGTTCAGCGGAAGCAGCCTTTCCCCCATCGCACGGTATATCTCCCTCGCCTGCTCCACCTCGAGCATACGCTCGCCGTAGGGCGGGTTGGTGATTATTTTGAGTTCGTCTGCGGTCGGGACATAGTCGCGGATATCGCGGCGCTCGGCGGTGATGTTGAGCTGCGGCGCGGCTTTCTTCGCGTTGGACAGCGTGAGCGATATGCACTCGCCGTCGATATCGTAGCCGAACGCCCGGAACTTCGCGTCGCGCTTTATCGCGTCCGCCGCCTCAGAGCGAGCCGCCCTCCACGCCTTGTCGGATACGAAGCCGAGGCGTTCCGCCGCAAAGCTGCGGTTGAGTCCCGGCGCGATGTTCAGCGCTTTCAGTCCGGCTTCTATCAGCAGCGTCCCCGAGCCGCAGAACGGATCGCACACCGTGTCGTTCTCG
>OBDN01000592.1_pt1 | contig 9946 bp, 8 predicted proteins | sample 1518141 | NCBI WGS metagenome assembly OBDN01 (sample SAMN01760937, study PRJEB22395) | human gut metagenome
TTCCATACGTTTGTATCCAAGAATCCCATTTGCTTTAGCTATGGGAGTATGTCAAGATACACTAAATACAGGGCTAAACCGATGATTGCTATCGTAAGGATATTAGCCAAAACGCATCCGATTATTATCTGAAACATGATGATTATATGGTAGATAACGCTACCACACGCTTTAATTATTTAACTTTTCACAAATATAGAAATTGTCCCAACCATAACAAGATCAAAGACGTTCGTTATTAACATCGGACACCCATTCTTTAGATGAAAGAATAGATTCAAACTCAGAAGAAGAGCTGTCATATACCGGATACGGGTATTGAGGTTCGTCATCACCCTGCATATCTAAAGACTTGAATAGATGATCATAATGTTCTATATGTAAAATAACTTTAGAACCATCTACACTTGTTCTTGGACTGCCTGTTCCTAATCCACGCCTCTTTTCTTCAGATACGGAATCATATACTTCTATTGGTATGATAATGAATTTCATATTATTTTGCTTTTAAAGTTTGTAAATAGTTATATGCTTTGATACAGTCGTCTTTGGAGAGGAGCTGGTTGTTGTAGATGCCTAAATTTTTAAAAGCCATTTGAGTATAATTATTTAAGTTAAATCCTATATTCAAACTTGATTCAACGATCGAAAAATTTTGATCTGCTGTATATTTATACTCAACCCAATTTCGATCATATAATCTACCATCTGAGCAAATAGCATGCAATGATTTAGTTCCAAAACTTTGTAAACTACGTGGATTATTAATAGATATAAGCAATCCATTAGCAATGTTATACAGATAAACATTTTGAGCTTTTACAATGCCACAATTGATCTGAACATTTGATAACAATTCCCAATCTCCAACAATCGTCCAATCTTCGTTCATTGTAAAACTAGAGCTCTGAACTTTATCATCCACCCCATCGGTAACTAGATAGCCTTCGTATTCAAATGGTAAGAGTTCTATGGTAACTGGGGTGGTTGGAAGATTTTCTGTTAAGGAAGATTGCAATGAAAACCCATATGACTTATCAACAGGAGGTAAATCTATGGCATAGATTCCATCGGATGTATATGTGAGATCATATGTAGCGGCATAACCAAAAGCAAGAACATCACCTTCTGTCATGCCAGTAAGTTTAAACCGTAGTTTAATACCATTTACTAACGCTTTATTACCCCAAAAACACTTACCAATAGAATTAATAGGTATTCGTTTATCATGAGAAATATTATAGTTATCAATAATATTCCATCCTCCACCTTCTATTTCTCCATTGGTTGCCTTAAATTCATTACCAAAATATTGATAATATAACCCATACCCACTCCCTTCTGCAAACCCAAAATTAGACAGTACAAGATCATTACCATTGCCCGTAATGTTGGCAATAGTAGCACGATCTTCGTCCTCGTTGGTTTTGCCTACCACTGTCCATGCTTGGTCGGGAAAGAGCCAGGGATAGGTTTTGACAAAGTAGTCTTTGATCTTCGTCAGTTCTTCTTCGGTGGCGTCGTGGTCGAGAAATACAAGTTCCCAGATAGCAACATTACTATAACTTTTACTCCATTTACCAACTTGTAATAAATTACTACCTTCTGCATTTGTTCCAATATTTAGTTTTACACCATCATATTGTTTAGAAGTTTGTGTTGCTAATATTCGAGAAGCTTGTATTGTAGTTGCCTTACCAAAATTCCAAGTATCCCTGTAATTATTACCTTCAAATATAAAAGAAGCATTTGATATACTGTCACCGTTAGCAGTCAAATAAGCAGTTGATTTCTCTACAAGATACTGTCTCAACGCTACAACCGTATATCCCTTTTCCTTAGTCAAAATAGGGAAGTTATCACAGGTACCGTAATCGTCTACTCCGTCAAAAACGAGTGCGCCGGGGTAGATGGGTAGTTGTTCGATGGTAATATTAAGGTCAATCGAGTTTGGATTGCTTATGAAAATATAAATTCGAGATTGATCCCAACCTGCTTCAATAGGCTGATATATCTTATAAATGCCATCTTTTTCTATCCTCTCGATAACACCAGAAACAACACCTTTGGTTATAAGCAGCAATGCACCATCCTTTAAGCCTACTATATTTAAAGTAAAATCATAGACATCTCCTTCTTTTCCTATAGAATTAGCATTTGAATAAATATTTGCTGTTTTAAGTGTAGATGGTACGCTCAACTCTATTTTATAAGAAGTATGAGTTTGTGTGGCTGTAGACAAATTACCATAACCCCATTGATTAAAATTTTGATTATATCCACCTATTCCAGACATTCCACCCCAAATGAAGTTCTTCATTTGCAAGTCATGTCCATTACCTGTCTTATCTACCCACACAGGATTTTCTTTCATCTGTTCATTAGTAAGACCTAATGCTGAATAACGAGCTACAATTCCTTCTATATCAGGAAAAGAATCCACTCTACATGGTAAGTCTGATATCATTTTAGCATACTCTTTAAAAGGTATGGAAGTAGGTACATCATACCCTTTGGATATAAGGGCTTGCCTTATATCCTCTTTGGTATTTATAATCCTCATTAACTTATCCGATATAGTCCCCATCACACTTCCTCCCCGTTTATGTAATCCAATACCGAACCTATATCTCCGATGTCCGATTTTATTGACTCACCTTGAGAATATATTTCAATAAGTTTCTGATATAAGGTATTACCCCCTATACGATTATTATCTGTAGCCTGCTGCTCGATCTTAGTTATCGTATCAGGATCTTCGTACTTAGTACCATCAGGACCATACCATTCATCCGTTAAATTAGTGTATTTATGACGGACTGGAGTCAGTATAGACTCCAATGTTATTAAATAATATTCGTTACAACTCATGACAATAAGATTTAATGGTTACAACAATTGCATCTACAAACTGTCTTTACATAGCCAGCAGGAATAGCAGCCAGCGTCGTCCCTACGGCTATCGCCGGGTCAGTGCTTTCCATAACCGTCAGTGCCATCTTGTCTATGTCAAGATCGTTGTTGTAAACTATTTCTCCCTCTACGTAAATGCTGCCTGCATCAGAACCATAGCAGTCTTTTACCTGTCTTATATGACGTTGGGTAGCAGACGAGAAATCGCACTCGATACTCAACCATCCTACCGGTATCTGATCAATATTGGATCCAATATTGTAATCAGGATCGGTTGTTTTAAGCACCATATGCCTCAATTCCCTTGTATTTCCGTATCCGTCCATTGTTATATACGTCCGGATCTGAACCTTGCCATTTTCCGTCTTATAACAGTTTTCTACTATTTCTGTATCGGATGTAGTAGCATCAGGGAAATCACAAACAATACGCTGCCATCCTTCTTGTATTTTATTGAATGTGGCACCTCTTTGTATATCAGGATCGGTTGTTTCCATAACAATAAGATATTCGTCCCGGACTCCTATTATGCTATCTACCGACCTATATCCTCCAAGATGTATTTTACCACCAGGAGTTGTATAGCATTCATCTACGGACATGATATGCCTTTCCGTAAGATCAGGGAAGTCACATTCGGTTTTCGTCCATTCGTTAGGTATCTTATCTATTCTCGTCCACTGAGGATAAGCGACGTCCGTTGTCTTAACGATATAATAATACTGTTCCCTTACACCAAGAATAGCATCAATAGCTTGATAACCTTTTATATTGACCTTACCACCATCTGTCTTATAACATTCGTCCACTTCAACAATTTCCCGGTCTGTCATATCTGGAAAATCACATACCATCCTCACCCAATCTTCGGGTATGGAATCCAATACGGTCCCTACCTTAATATCAGGATCAGTTGACTGAAGGACAGTATAAACCTCTTCCCTGGATCCAAGAATATTATCTATGGCTATCAAGCCTTCTACCTGCACTTTCCCTTTTTTAGTAGTGTAACATTCAAGAACATAAGTTACATCTCGTTCTGTCATGTCGGGGAAATCACAAACCATTCGAACCCAATTTTCTGGAATTAGCTTAAAAACATACCCGGCAGGGAAATTATCGTCAGTTGACTGAATAACGGTATAAATAGATTCCCTGATGTTTATCTTGTCATCTATGGCTTCTAATCCTTCTATTTCAACCTTACCATCAGGAGTCTTATAACATCTGTTGACGAACGTAATGTCACGTTCTGTCATATCAGGAAGATCGCAGTCGATCATAACCCACTCGTCCGGTATTTTAGCAAGAACCTTACCTACCGGATTATCCATATCGGTACTGTCGGTAATTCTATGGGTTTCTTTAAGAACATCCATCTGATCGTTAAGAAGATACCAACTCCATACTTCAACCTTTCCACCAGGTGTACGGTAGCAAGTTTTGAAATCTTTGATAACTTTCTCAGCTATGTTAATCCACTCCCATTCGGTTGTGGCCGGAATACCAGAAACAGGATGCTTCTTGCCTTCTTCGTCAAGATACCAATAACAGCCATTTAAGGACACAACCACCTGGTAGATTTTGTCCCCTATTTTTATACCGGATTTGCTGTCATCTACCGGTTGGGAGGAACCCCATTTTCCAACTATGTTGGTTATTTTGTCAATGCCCCTACCTAAGGCACCGACTAAAGAATCCACGCCATTCATATGAAATCGATCTATTTCAAATTATTTTATTACAAAAAAGGGGGTGGAGGACCAGCCTCCTCCCCCTTGGGATATATAGAAAAAAGGAAAATCAAATCTTGCAGGGCTTGATATTTGCCGAAGCAGCTAACAAGTCCATAAGGTCTTGAATACCTTCGTGAGCGCCATACGGTACATGGAAGTGTACTGTAATGTGATCATCAATTACCCTACCGAAGCCGTTAGAGTAACGTGCCGGCTTCAGCGTTACTGAATAATCAGCATACGGAGCCAACAGGTCTAAGCGAGTTTCTTCGTTGGTAAACATCCGTTCCATAAGTTCCTGGTGAGTCTTACGGAAATCGAAGAACATGCGTTGTTCACGTTCCTTATCCAGCAATTCAGCGCCGAGGTGAGTGCGCGGAGCCCAGTGCTGTTTGTATTCGGTATGGATCGGGTTGAAGTACGTGCTGATAGCCTCGCGCTGTTCATCCGGATAACCTCCATTTACAGCAATACGAACAGATCCTTCCTGGAATGTCAGACGGTCAATCAAACAGTCAGACGGAGAAATCATGTAGTCAATACCACGGAACAAGATACCGCATTTGCAGTTCTTAGGTATCGGATCGGCGATAATGGACTGATCTCCTGCTACGGCACCCAAACGTTTCCAGTTACGTCCACGATAAGATTCGGGAGCTTTAGATACGAAGAAGTCTTTGAAGATTTTATCGCATTCGTCGCAAACCATGTTAGTAACGACCGTTGTTTTAAATTTGTGTTGACATCCACCAGGTGCACCGTAATCTTCGATTGTCAGATACGGGAATGCTGCCTGCAATTCTTCTTTAGCACTGTTACCACATTCATCATCCGGCAACGTGATTTCATAAGCTTCTTTCGAAATCTTACAAGAGCCACATGCTTCCCAGCTAACGGTAGTAACAGCAGGGTTGTTACACATATCTGCCGTTTTAGCAACGAACGTTACTGTGGCAGTTGGATTGGTTTCTACAAATGCATCGATATCAGCCTTCGTCAGTTTCTTGCTTACGGCCACAGTGTACATACCTACGCCGCCATCTTGGGCTGCTGTTTTCTCGGCAGTGCCACTAACGGCATTCTTAATGCTTTCTACTACAGTAGACTGATCAACACCATCATCCTCTAACGTTACGGCATAAATCAAACCGCCGTCTACCTTAGTATATCCGTCAGGGCACTCTTCGCAGCCTTTCATAATAGAAGACAGCTTTTGAGTATAATCAGCAGGCTTGCCGCCTTCTTTCATCACCTGATATTTGGATGTAGAAAGATGACGTCCTACTCTCTTAATATCCAAACCTGGATAAGCAGCCTTAAGCTGAGCCAGGGCATAAGCATCACCGGTATCACACATTTCCATGCAATAGAAATTCATGTCGGTTTCCACCGGAGCTTTTTCCAGTTCATTGCAAGAATGAATCGGATGGATTTCTACAAAATCACCTACCTTTCCACCACCTGCAATCGGCTGATTCTTGATACGTTCGATTGTTTTCAAGATAGCGGCCAAAATATCAACATCTTCACAAGGATCACATTCTGAACACATATCCTCACGACCTGGACAGTTTTCGAAAATGATGTAATCATCGATATTCACCTCACCCATCGGATAACCACGAAGCTCGAACAAACGTCCTGTCAGCTTAATATGGATAGGAATACGATCGCCTTTTCTTGCTGTAATAGCGGTATTGTCGTCAATTCCGTTATAACCGAAAATAACCTCATCTACTTTAATTTCTTTGCTCTTAGGAGCAGAAGCATACACTTCTATGATTTCGTCAATAGCAAACGTAGGTGTAGAGAATGATTTATCATCAGATACACGATCGTTCACCATCTCATTACGTCCGATTCTGATCTGGAAACGTTGTTCGTCCTTACGATACCCTTTCAAGTCTTTCAGCGCTTTCAAACCATCTTTAGTCTGCTCACCATCCAAATCATAGATAGCGATCTGACCTTCTTGAAGCAACAAAGAATCTACGTCCGCCAACTTAGCGTGCGGAGGACAGATAATGTGTCTGTCATACGGTTTATGGATAGCCATAGCCTTATAATATTTTAAAAATTAGTATTCTGTTATCTGTCTCAAAAATAGCGATAGTCATATAAGCAACAAAAAGCATTAGGAATTAATTAATTCTTAATGCTTTTTGATAATCTTTAATTCATGGTGTGCCTTTATTCTGTCACAAAGGAGATTGGACGTTGTTTGAGTCTATTTGATAACGCCCGTATTCGCTTTCATTCAAAGCAAATTGCTTTTCAATCATGTTAAGGATAATACCGATTAATTTGTCATCTAATTCAGGATCTATATCAGTCGAATTAGAACCATCGGATTTAATATATCCTTCGATGTCGACTTCCTTCGGATAACGGTAATACGTAAGGTAAACGGTGTCTACATCAAAACCAGATTTATACACCCTTACCGAATCTTCGCCTATTGTATAGAATGTTTCCCTAAAATCAAAATCAGGTTTGTTAAAAAAGTCGGCAAGAAGTTCATGCGGGTTTTCGTTCTTAGCCTCCCACATGGTAAAATCAGTGACCGTGCATTCACCTTTGGTAAATACGCCTGATATGTTTGAAAAAGAGAAGAAATCAGAAGGCAATGAAAATAAAGTGCTTTCCGGATTATCTTTATCTCCTCTCTCGTCAAGTTCTTTCGAATACACAACCAGCTTTTGGATATAACGTATATCCTCTTCATTTTTCTTATCAAGGATATAACGAACAAGGCGGTTTTGTTCGTCATTAAAAAGCTGAACAAAACGTGCCTTGTCAAGTTTTATACCACCATTGGTCATGTTTTCTTCAGCCTTCTGTAAGGCCCGGAGATAACAATCAACGATTCTCATAAATTATTATTTTTTGTCAGCGTATTGGTCAACATCGAAATCTTTCTCATCTTCCTTTTTCTTCTTGTCAGACTTAGCGCCTTCTATTTTTTTATGCTTGTTCTTTAAAGCGTTATACGCTTCCAGGACACGTGACTTGGTTTCTAACATCGACTTATTGGAAGCAAGAGCCATAGATGCAGAGATGGCGTCGGCGCCCAGGAGCTCGCCATTCAGATACAGTCCGTCGGTGTTGACGGTGACAGCCAGCCCTTCGATCATTTCCTTAATCATACGATGGAATTTGATCACCTGCATTCCCTCAGAAGATTCGTCGTCAGATAAGAACCTTAAGCTTGCTTCTTTATACATGTCGACGTTCGTATTCTTGGCGTCAATCCAATTAGTGAATATGTATTGAACCATGCTCTGATCAAGCTCTACGCTATATATGATGTCAAGATACAAAAGCAGATCGTAGATACTTTTCCTTTCAGCCTCTGACCCTTTCAGTTTGTTCATAAATTCGTATAAAATATCAGCCTTGTCAATCTGACGTTGTTTCCTGATATCTACGGCCGTAGTCTTGTCTTCTATACAATAATAAGATTCGACATACATCGGATTACCGTCTTCCTCTTTAGGAGTAAGAGACTTGGATAAAATAGCTATATACAGCTCAAATAAATCACGAACGTCATTAGTGTAGAACAAACGACCATCATACAAGTCAATTCTGTAAGAATCCCAGAAATCGAAGTTCTTTTGGTCCAGGTCCTCATTGACAGTTTCTTCAAACGGATACCGAATATTCTTAATACGCATATCCATTTCATTCTTCTTGTCTTCAAGTGAGTAACCTTTATAACATGCTGAATTGATAAAGAAACCGGTATCATACACCCTAAGATCCTTATCCCATCCACAACAAGATACTGTCTTGTTCCCAGGGAAAGGAGTCTTGGAAATGCCTCTTTCCTGATATCCGGAAGGAGCTTCTTCATCCATCTTACCTGTTATAACATAAATAGAGTCGGAATATATCTTCATTCCTCCTACGGTAGCCAGCAGTTTCTTAGACTCATGGCTTTCTTCAAAAATCTTTTTTCCCATCTTTTTATATACCCTACGTCTTTTCATATATGAAAAGACTATGTTAGAAACAAAATTTGCGGCCGGTTTTAAAGCCGACCGCAAGTTAATACTAAAAGTTATGATCACAAAGAACTCGGTAACAATTCAATTGTTACGAACCGGCTGGTATCTTTTAACCCGATACAGAGTGGCACCAGAATTGTTCTGACATACGAGGATGGCTGGATACAATTTCTTGAGCCGATACTCTGGATGACCATCTACCTTGTTCGTAACCCCACCACATAGAACCAATATCAGGCTTAACGTAGAATACGTTGCTGTTGATATTACCAATACGAGCTTCGGCTGAAGCAGGGATGCCGGCGAATGCATTAGAGTATTCAGGAGCGGTTAAGTCTTCCATAATACATGAATATGATGTGATAGGAGTCATACCGTCTACCAACTGGCTTCTATCTACCATATCAACGTAATCCAAAGAAGGTTCGTGTTCTACAATGACCTTACCAATACCCGGAATAGTAACGCCCTTAATCTTTACAGTTCCTAATTCAAGAGCATCGTTTGATCCTGTTACCGGGTTATTGATGATACGTTCTGTACCCATAAGCGGAGCCAAGGCACCTAATTGAGAGAAGAACTCATCACGGAAGATCTCAACGATATTCTTGTAAGCCATAGCACCTACCTTGAATTTCATTACACGATTTTCAATCGGCATATCGCTACGACCACGGAAAATATAGTCAGCAGCAGCCAGGAAGTGTTCACGCTTGATACCACCCGGACGAGCGTAGGAAATAACGAAACCACGGCGCAGTTGGTGATACAGGCCTTCGTTTTTCATCAAAACACCATTATGACCCTTGACTCTACCTCCGCGCATGAACATAAGTTCGTATGCTTCCATCTTAGCCAATTCAGCCAAGCAGAACAAAGACACCGTATTAGCTACACGAGCCGTACGCATATCAATGCTTCCATCACCAAGACGAGAACCGATGATAGCATAACTTGCATCACCTCCTCTGATTTCAGAAAGCTGACGAACTTTCTGGTAAGCCTTGTCGATGAAATTCTGTGTACGTTCATCCGCATAAGCCAAAGACTTAATACCGGCGTACATAGTCGTTTCACCTTCAACACCACGGTGTCCACCAAGCGTAAATTCACAAGTCATAGAACCGGCCTTAGAAGCACCTCCTACACCAGAGAACTGAGTAGAGAACTCACCAAGAACGTTTGTTACCTTCCAGTATTTAATACCGGCACGAAGCATGTCTTTCGGGAAGAATTTAGCACGAGAACGGCCCCACAACTTACACCAGTATCTCCAGTTTTCACCTT
>OBDN01000598.1_pt1 | contig 9848 bp, 6 predicted proteins | sample 1518141 | NCBI WGS metagenome assembly OBDN01 (sample SAMN01760937, study PRJEB22395) | human gut metagenome
GATCTGGCTTACCGCCGCACCCTCCATCTCTACGCAGTCCGGGGCGCACTTGGCTTCAATAGCGGCTTTGGTCTCGCTGTCGCCTACGAACAGATCGCCGGTGGCGATCTTGCCCACCAGTGCCTTTACCCCGGCTTCGGCGCAGGCGGCTTCGGCAGCGGCGATCAGTTCCGGGTCGCCGGTGTATTCCTTCAGGAACGGCGGGTTCTGGCAGATCATATCCAGCTGGGCGTCGTGGTACAGCACCGTCTTGCCGATGACCACATCCCCGATGCCGATCTTGCTGGTCATGTTGCCCGCAATGCCGGAGAAGATGATCTTCTCCGCGCCGAACTTGGTGATGAGCACCTGCGTGGTGGCGGCAGCGTTGGCCTTGCCCATACCAGCGCAGCACACCACCACCTGCTTGCCGGCCAGCGTACCCTTGTGGTACTCCACGCCGCCGTAGGGCTCAACGGTGACATTTTCCAGCTTTGCACACAGCTGGTCTACTTCATCGGGCATAGCGCCCATAATACCAAAGATCATGGTAAGCTCCTTTTACGATCAAAAATGGCCGCCGCGTGCGCTTTGGCCATATTCAGAGGAATGATTCTTTTTAATTCAGGAACCCGAACCGCCTGCGGAGCTTGTCGGGGTAAAACCCCTCCATCTGCTTACGCAGACCGCTCTGCCACTTAAAAGCCCCACTGGGGCTTTCATTGCTGCGCAAACGCGGGCATTTCGGGTTCCACTTTTCACGGGAAGGACTTTAAACATTAAACAGGAACTCGATGACGTCGCCATCCTGCACAACATACTCCTTGCCCTCGGTGCGCTGCAGACCCTTGGCCTTGACGGCGGCGTAGTCGAAGTTGTTGGCTTCCAGATCGTTATAGCCGATGACGCTGGCGCGGATGAAGCCGCGCTCGAAGTCGCTGTGGATCTTACCGGCAGCCTGCGGAGCCTTGGTGCCCTTGCGGATGGTCCATGCGCGGCACTCCTTCTTGCCGTCGGTCAGGAAGGAGATCAGACCCAGCAGGTCGTAGCTGGCGGTGATCAGGTTGTCCAGACCGCTGGCCTCGATGCCCATCTCGGCCAGAAATGCCTTCTTTTCCTCGGGGCTGTAATCCGCAATGTCCTCCTCGGTCTTGGCGCAGATGGGGATGTAGCGGGCGCCCTCTTCCTTGGCGCGGGCAGCCACCAGCGGGACGTACTTGTTGTTCTCGATGCCCTCCATCAGGTCATCCTCGCCCACGTTGCAGGCGTACAGCACCGGCTTTGCGCTCAGCAGACCCATTTCGTGCAGAACGGTCTGCTGCTCGGTGTCGGCGGGGTCAAAATCGAAGCTGCGGGCGGGCTTACCGGCGCTCAGATGGTCGGCCAGCTGCTGCAGCCAAGCGGCCTCGGCGGCAGCGCCCTTGTTGTTGCCGCTCTTGGCAGCCTTTGCCATGCGGCCTGCACGGTTCTGCACCACCTCAAGGTCGGAGAGGATCAGCTCGTAGTCGATGGCTTCAATATCGGCAATGGGGTCCACAGCCTCGGCCTTGGTCACATCCTCCACCACATGGATGATGTTGTCATCGTCAAAGCAGCGCACAACGTGCACAATGGCGTCGCACTCGCGGATGTGGCCAAGGAACTTGTTGCCAAGGCCTGCGCCCTGACTTGCACCCTTCACAAGACCGGCAATGTCCACGAACTCCACGATGGCGGGGGTCTTTTTGTTGGTCTGCCAGATCTCGGCCAGCTTGTCCAGCCGCTTGTCCGGCACAGCCACGATGCCGGAGTTCGGCTCGATGGTGCAGAAGGGATAGTTTGCAGCCTCCGCGTTCTTGGTGGAGGTGATGGCGTTGAACAGAGTGGACTTGCCCACGTTGGGCAGGCCGACGATACCTAACTTCATATAAAATACGCTCCTTACACGTTTTTTGACATAACGATACATCTACCATTATACGCGATGAACCCCGCCAGCGCAAGGGGGCAGGGCACGGAAATCAATTTTTGCGGCTTGAACCGGGACAAGAGCCTTTTCCCCGTGGGCAATCCGGCGCGCAGCGCCTGAAAAAGGCTCCCCAGCCACTTTCTTCCGGACTTTACAAAAAAAGGAAATAAAACAAAGAGAGCATCAAAATGTAAACGTTTTCGGCCACATTACTAAGAAATACAACATAGAATATAAACAAAATCCCGGTAAAACCGGTTGACACCCGGGGGGGTATGCTATAATATTGTCGACAAAAATAATGTGTCAATCTTTAAAAATATTGGGCAATTTTTTGGCAAACTTGTCGAAAGGCAAGGACGCAAAGCCATAGGGGCTAAGGTTCGGGGCATTTCCCGGATGATGCCAGCCGGTTGCTTCCGGTTTTTTTGCGGAAATACTCTGCATACCGGAATCGTCCAAAACCGCAGGTGTGTTCTTTTTAAGGGCACGCCGGATTTTGCTCGTATCATCAAAGCTGCCCACAAGGTCGGGCGGCTTTTTTTATTGTTCCAACGGAAAGGGAGCGTGGAGCCCATGGAGAACAAAAACACAAGCAGAGTGGTCATCGGGGTGCTGGTGGTACTGGTGCTGTTGCTGGGCGGCTACATCGCAGTGTCCGGCGCGGCACGGGGCGGCAAGTCCGCTGCCACAGCCAACGGCGCGTCCGAAGCAGCCGCGCTGCCCATGGAGAACTATCAGGCGCAGTACGTCAAGCCGGAGACCCCCATCGACCGCAGCAAAAACGTCACCCTGCCGGGCTGGGGCGGCTTTACCATCCCCGCAAAGACCAAAAAGATCACGCAGGGGTTCGAGTTCCATAACCCCGCCGAGAACCTTTGGTACGAGGACTGGGTAAGCCTTGACGGCACCACGCTGGAAAAGCTGGTGGTGGACAGCGGCCAGACCACAGAACTGAGCCATTACCTGCGCTTGGCGGGCATTCAGGCCGAGGTAACAAAGGTGCTGGACGCCGACCCCGCCTATTTTGAGATCCAAAAGACCGACGCCGGGGCGTACACCATTGAGGCCGTCAAGGGCTATAAGGGCGAAAAGACCCTGACCGTGCAGACCGATGACGGCAAGCAGTACACCCTTACCCTGACCGGCAAGGAGGAGTGCTACTACATCGCCTTTGGGTTGTATTTAGAGGACGGCGACGAGCTGCTGTTCCAGTCCGGCCTTGTAGCGCCCGGGTTGTATGTGCAAAAGATGGAGATGACCCGCGCCCTTGCCCCCGGCGAGTACCCGGCCTATGTGGTGTGCCAGCCCTATCTTTCGGACCGCACCACCAAGACCAACAGCGGCATCGTAAAGCTGACACTGACCGTAGGCTGAGCCCCCTTGCGGTGGGCAAGACAGGCAGTGTTGACAATAAAAAAGAACTGAATTGGGGATCAACAAACCATACGGTGTGAAAGGAGTAGGCAAATCCAAGGTTGACCGTCAGCTGCGGGCCCCATTGCCAAATATGGATTATGAAATTGACGAAGAAAGCAGCCGCCCTGCTCCTTGCAGCCTCTCTGGCGGTGTCCGTGTGCGCAATGCCGGTGTTTGCGGATGGCCCGGAGGTGGGCTCAGAGGAGGGCAGCAACACCCAAACAACTGCCCACACTGATATGACCTATAGGGTTGATTGCAGCTATACTTGGTCTATCCCGAAAAAGATCGACTTTGGTGCTAACGCAGGCATAAGTGAGACCCGTACCGTTGAAGCAACAGCCGATAGAAACGCAGTGAATGCGCCGGCAACAGGTAACGGTAAAGATAATAAGGGCACTGTACCTAAAGTTTGCGTGACGAGTAACATCATTGATGTCGGCAAGACATTGAAGATCAGCGTTGATATTGATCAATCTACTTATGAGACATCTACTGATCCGTACTTTCCCGGGAACTTTTATATAGAGTGTAAGGGCGAAAAGCTTCCCGTTACCGTTGAGAAACTTCAACAGGACGGTTCTAAAATCGCTCTGAATAGCAAAAGCACCGAGGTCCTGAGTGTTCCCTCTGGTACGAACACTGGTGATCAGAAGTTGGTGTTTGCTATGGATACCGTTAATGGCATGAACCCTGCTGAACAGGCTGGTACTTACAATGGCACGCTTGCGTTTAAGTCTGAGCTTGTGAATACCCACTAACCCACCCCGCACCCAAACCTGAATAATACCTGAGCCCAAAGGGGAGACGGGAGATGTTCCCTCTCCCTTTTTTGATTTTTGCGGCAAAAAGCAGCCACCCCACACAAGGAGGATACACCATGAAACATTGTGCAAAAAAACTGCTGGGCCTTGCGTTTGCGCTGGCTCTGTGCCTTGCAGTGGGTGGAACTGCGCTTGCCCAAACGCCGGAATTTGCCGATGTGCCCGCCGACCTGCCGGAGCAGGAAATGCTGGACTACGAGCCGAATGTTACCACGGCGGCAGATGTGACTACTGTCGATAAGTTTGCAACCGAGGGCTATACAGTTACCATCCCCACCACCGTGACGGTGGAGAGCGGGGAAAATAAGGATAAGCTGAAAATTACGGCAGAGATGAAGCAGTGGCGCACATTGGAAATTGACATTGCATCGACAAATAACTGGAAGCTGAAATATCAGGGCGATGTTGCGGGTACGACTACGCCGGAAGTGGGGTATACGCTGGAAAATACAGAGGTCGGGGGGCACACGTCCCAAGGCATGATATGGACTTATGATGCTACGAATCATAAAATCGCCTATACAACAACACGCCTTACTGCGGTTGACAAAGCAGAAATCCCCCTTACTGTCAACGTGACAGACCCCAGCCAAGCTACCATGAGCGGCACTTACTCCGATACGCTCGCGTTTGATTTTAAAATCACGAAACAAAGCGTTACCTATACCATCAACGTGTATGGGCAGAATATTACAACACAAACCGATGGCAGAGCCGGTGTGGAGAGTGTAGTTGAACCCGGTACAACGACAAATGAGAGTACGCGCACAGAAGGAACTGTGGACGAAAGCAAGGTGAAAGAAAACACCTACACGGAAACCTATACGCTGGAGTACGGGTTTGCAAACGGTCATCCTGACGGAGGAAATCCAGCAACTACTTGGACGCGCACCCGACCTGACGGAATAAATGGGGAGGAAGATGCCCGCTGCTGGGAAGATTTAGACCCGGTGGAAATGACACCGAGCACGGACTATGCAGCCGGAAAGACGAACGTTACCATCAACCTGAACCTTGTGCGCAAGTGGTACTGGCTGGATGTGAACGGCGCTACGGATTACACGAATGAATACGCCACCGGTAACCAAGGCAACAAGATTGCCGGCTTTGTGGATATGCAGGTGTCCGCAGATAACGGAACGACATGGTCGGGCTGGTTCTGGCAAGAGCCCGGTGACGACTATTGGGGACAATTCCCCTATGGCATCCGCTTTAAGCTGGGCTTCCACCATGTCAAAAACGGCTACGTCTATGATACGAAAGAAGGCACATTACCAGAAAACCGCTTTAGGATCATCGCAAATAACGTGGATACCCATACTACTTATACAGAAGGGAGCAGTGACGGAAAAACCACCTACTATGTGTACGAGGGTACGCTGACCGGCACGTGGACGGACACGGTTGAGGGTGATAAAAACCGCTATTGCTACATCCCTTGCTATAAAAAGGGCATTACCTACTTCGCCAACGGCGGCGGTGGCGGCACGGAAAGCGTTAATACTGGCAACCCGCCGCGCTCGAACGTGCTGTATCAAGATGGCGATGCGCTGAAAAGCCCGGATCAGTTGCAGATTACCCCGCCTTCCGCCGACATGATATTTGCCGGGTGGAGCACAAAACGCAACTATACCACGGAGAACGATCTTTACACTACGGCACAGACTGTGGCTGACGTTACATGGGAACCCTACACAGACACGGGCAACCGGCCGCAACTTAACGGAGTACTGGACACGCAAAAGCGCGAGCTTTACGCCATTTGGAAGTATCCTTGTACGGTAAAGGTGCAATTTGGCGGTGATAGAGGCTGGACAACATGGGATGAAACGTCGCAGACGTTCCCTGAAAATATGCAGGACGGCGATATCTTTGACACTGCCATAGAACTTGGCACGGCCTACGCCTACCGCAATGCGTCCTTGACGGTGAGCGCCACCGAAAATACGGCGGTATGGAATGCCCTCCAAAATGCAATAAATGCAGAAACCAGTAAGATTGCTGGTGCTGCCCAGCCGGAGAAGGTCTGGCAGCTCAAAACCGAATATACGTTTAACAGCACAAGCCCTGAGTTTACTATCCAAATCAAGCGCAAGCGCTATCTGCTGAACGTTATCCCTGCGCTGCAGAAGGACGATGGCACTTTCACCGTGGCTTCTAACGCAACAGAAGCAGAACAATACGGCAAATTTGATTTGAATTCCTGCGGACGTCCCCAGTCGCTTGAGGGCAAATTCTCCTATTACCAGTGGATGCGCAACTACGGCGGCTCGTATGAGATCTACAATGTTAAAGCAAACCCCGGGTATAAGTTTATTGGCTTTATGAAACCGGATACTACCGACCTGACATCGGCAGATAATATCACGGATACCCTGACCGGCAAGAACTCCGATATCAGCTATTTTGGCGGAGATGGCACTATCTACGAGGGCGATACCATTTATGTAATGTTTAAGGAGGTCACGACAAACCCCGGCTCCACCACCCCCATGCCCGGGCCAAGCTTAGCCCCGGCGAAGAAAGCCCTGACCCTGCGCTACCATGCAAATTTTGATCCGACAGAGGAACTTGCGCTTGACCTTGACCCCGACCCCCTGCTGGAGGATATGGACGATACCTTTGGTTTTGACCCCGACCCCCTGCCGGAGGACGTAGACGATGCCCTTGAGGAAGCGGTAAAGACCGTGCGCTACCAGCCCGGCGAGGATGTTGTGCTGCGCAACTGTATGTTTAAGCGCGGCGGCTACGTTTTTGTGGGCTGGAACACAGAACCGGACGGCACAGGCAGACTGTACAGGGTAAACGGCGTGCCCGTGACCGACTGGGCAGATGGCGATACGGTAGACCTTTACGCCCAGTGGAAAAAGCCCGAACACCTGAAGCCTGTGGTAGACAACGAACCCTTTGTCCCGACTGACCCCGATACCCCGCCGGAGCGGGTAGACGATGGTTTTGACGCTGACTTTGGCGCAGACCCTGACCCCCTGCCGGAGGGCATGGATGATGCCTTTGGCGTGTAGCCCCCGACCCGGCAGAAGAACCGTAACAAAAGCCCCTTGGCGCGGCAGCGCCAAGGGGCTTTTTGCCGCCGTGCAGGCAGAAATGTGAAAAAAACTACACTTCCTTCTTTATTTTGTCATAACTGTCCCGTATAATAGAAAGGAAAGAGCCTGTCAAAACGCCCGGAAGGGCTGAAGATACAGCAAAAACCTGCATAAAAGGGGAGGAAAACACTTATGGCAAACGAAAAGATCCTTGTGGTGGACGACGACGCCAACATCTGCGAGCTACTGCGGCTGTACCTGACCAAGGAGGGCTATCAGGTCACGGTGGCAAACGATGGCGAAGAAGGACTGGAAAAGTTCAACGCGGTCAAGCCGGACATGGTGTTGCTGGACGTGATGATGCCCCGCATGGACGGTCTTGAGGTCTGCCGCCGCATCCGCAAGGCGGGCAACACCCCGGTGATGATGCTTACCGCCAAGGGCGAGACCTTTGACAAGGTGCTGGGCCTGGAGCTTGGCGCAGACGATTACATGGTCAAGCCCTTTGACGCAAAAGAGGTGGTGGCGCGCATCAAAGCGGTGCTGCGCCGCTGCCAGACTACCTCCGCTGCCGCCGAGAGCACCGAGGGCGTCATCGAGTTCGACAACCTGCGGCTGGATATGAACAGCTATGAACTGCGGGTCAAGGGCAAGGTGGTGGAGGCTCCTCCCAAGGAACTGGAACTGCTGAACTGTCTGGCCTCCCACCCCAACCGCGTGTACACCCGCGACCAGCTGCTGGACGAGGTGTGGGGCTTTGAGTACTACGGCGACAGCCGCACCATTGATGTCCACGTCAAGCGCCTGCGCGAAAAGCTGGCCGGTGCTTCCGATAAGTGGGAACTGAAAACCGTCTGGGGCGTGGGCTATAAGTTCGAGGTGCGTCAGTAATGCGTAAAAGTATCTCCACGGCCTTTTTCTCCATGGTGTCCACCCTGATGGTGCTGGGCATCGTGCTGATGGGCTGCTCGGAGTGGGTGCTGTTCAAGAATTATTTTGCGAAGGATCGCTACGAAACACTGGATCAGGTGGTAAATGTCGCCAAGCGCACCGCAGAGTATCTGGTAAACAGCGAGACCATGCCGCAGGGCGCAGAGCTGGACGCTTTGAACACCAAGCTGGAGATCATCGGCGAGAGCGCCGAGGCTTATCTGTTTTTCACCGACCGACAGGGCAATGTGCTCATCGCCTCCGACCCGGACAAGCTTACTACCACCACCGTGCCGCTGGATATCTGCCAGCGCGCCAACGCAGTGGCTGACCCGGACGCCCGGCACTACCACGCTTTCGGCGATTTGGGCGGTGCCCTGACCGAAAAAAGCTATATCGCGGCGGTGGAGACCATCGACGACCAGAGCCTGTTCAGCGGCTGGCTGTTTTTGTGCTCCTCCGGCGCGCAGCTCACCGACTTTAAACAGCAGTTCTGGTCCAACTTCCTCATGTCTGCCTGCGTGATGCTGCTGTGCGCCAGCGTGCTGACCCGCCTGCTGATGCGTCAGCTCACCGACCCGCTGCAAAAGGTCACCGATGCCGCCCAGCGCTTTGGCGGCGGCGACCTCTCCGTCCGCGTGGAGGGCGTGGAGGGTGATGGCGAGGTGGCAGACCTTGCCCGCACCTTCAACCAGATGGCGGAGAACATCCAGTCCAACGATAACTCCCGGGGTCAGTTCATGGGCAACATCGCCCACGAACTGCGCACCCCCATGACCACCATCAAGGGCTTTGTGGACGGCATTCTGGACGGCACCATCCCGCCCGAGATGCAGAACCACTACCTGCAGCTGGTCAGCGAGGAGACCGGCCGTCTGGCACGGCTCATCCAGAATATGCTGGATCTCTCCAAGCTGGAAAGCGGAGAGTATCAGGTGAATGCCCGGATGTTCAATATCTGGGAGACCCTGACCGGCGTGGCACTGGCGGCAGAGCAGCGCATCAATGACGGCATGATCGAGCTGGAAGGCCTGACCATGGATGAAAAGGTGCTGGTCTACGCCGACCCTGACCTGATCCATCAGGTGGCGTATAATTTGCTGGACAACGCCATCAAGTTCACCCCGGCGGGCGGCACCATCCGCTTCAGCGTGGAAAAGCTGGGCCCCGAGGCCGAGATCTCCATCTGGAACTCCGGGCAGGGCATCAGCCCGGAGGCGCTGCCCTATGTGTTCGAGCGGTTCTACAAGGAGGATCGTTCCCGCGGCCTGCACGCCCGCGGCTCCGGTTTGGGACTGAACATCTGCAAGGTGCTGGTCAATCTGTCCGGCGGGCAGATCCGCGTGGAGAGCCAGCAGGGCGAGTGGTGCCGCTTTGTGTTCACCCTGCCCACCTGTTCCCCCAACCCCGGCGGCATGAAGCGCCTGCCGGACGCCGCCGGGCAGCCCGGCGCAGTGGAGGAACCCGGCAGCATGAAGCCGGTAGAATAAGACCCCGCAGCCAGACTGCCCCGCCCGGGCGGTCTGGCTGCTTTGGCGTTGTTGGAATAAAAATTCTGCTTACCGCTGTGACCCCCTCTTGTGAAAATGCGTTTGGAGCACTCCGCAGAGTGCGACAAACGCGGAATTAAAAATCTATTTTCCGCTGAATATGGCTAGCAACGACGACGACCGCCGCCAGCGGCGGAAACAGGGAGGAGTT
>OBDN01000599.1_pt1 | contig 9837 bp, 7 predicted proteins | sample 1518141 | NCBI WGS metagenome assembly OBDN01 (sample SAMN01760937, study PRJEB22395) | human gut metagenome
AAGACCAGTTCAGGAGTATATGAGAGATAAATGTGATAAGAATCTTGTTGTGGTTGCACCAACTGGAATGGGAAAAACAGAGGCATCATTATTATGGCTTAATGGTGAAAAGGGATTTTATACATTGCCATATGTAGTATCATCGAATGCAATATATGAAAGAATAAGAGACAGGTATGAATATAAGGACGTGGCAATACTTCATTCAGACAGTATGCATTATTATTTTGAAGACCAGGTAAACGAAACAGATTCTGATGGATATGAAAAATATCAGAAAGCAAAATTATTATCTCAGCCGCTTACTATATGTACAGTAGATCAGTTGTTTAAGTTTGTGTATAAGGCGTTGGGAACAGAAATATTTGCAGCTACATTGAAATATTCTAAGATAATTATTGATGAGATACAGGCATATAGTCCATCAGTAATAGCAGCAATAATATATGGATTAAAGATAGTGACTGATATGGGTGGGAAATTTGCCATAATAACAGCAACATTTCCACCGGTATTGGGAAGTCTTATGCATAAATATGGATTGATGGCTGATAATCAGTATGAATACAGGGATTTTTTTGCATTATCGAATCTTAAAAGACATTGGATAGATATAAAAGATGGCGATATAGAAATAGATAGGGTTGTAGAAGATAGCTATGATAAAAAGGTTCTTGTAATATGCAATACGGTAAAAAAGGCACAGCAGATATATAAAAGCCTGACCGAAAAAACAGATAATGTTCATCTTCTGCATGCACGATTTACCAAAGAACATAAGAGAATGCTGGAAAATGAGATTATAAAGTTCTCAGATAGTGAAAATGAAACGGGAATATGGGTAACAACACAGTTAGTTGAGGCAAGTCTGGATATTGATTTTGATGTGTTGTATACAGAGATGAGTACGGCTGATAGTTTGTTGCAGAGAATGGGAAGATGCAACAGGAAAGGTCGGTATATTCCGGATAAGGCCAATATACATATATACATTAATGCAAATGGAGTAGGAGTCAGCCGGGCTATATATAATCGTGAGATATACACTCGTTCTGTTGAGTGTTTAGAAAAATATATTGGCAGAGTTATGACAGAATCAGACAAATCTGAATATATCAATAAAGTATACTGTACAGATGAGATAAAGGATACGGATTATTACAGGGATATAGAGAAGTTTCTTGCAATGTTTAAAGAACTGACACCAGCAGAATACAGTAAAAGTGAAGCTGATGAAAAATTCAGGGATATTAACAGTATTAAAATTATTCCTGATGACGTATATGAAGATAATCGTGAAGTTATAAGCGAGTGTATTGATATAATGCATAGCTCTGATGCTGATAGAAGAGAGAAGAATGACGCAAGAACAAAGCTGGATTCATATGTGATTTCTATACAGTTATATGCTTATAAGAAATATCCGGATGGGATAGATCGTGATGTAATATATGGTAGTGATATTCATAGATCATGTATTATGTACGATTTCAATGTTGTGGATTTAACAGGAGCAGGGTTAGTTTTAGGCGAATATGAAAGAGATATATTTGTCTGAATATTCATACGATAGGAGCATTTTATGGAAGAAAGAATAACAGGAGTGATGATTTATTATTATTTCGTGTGCTCAAGAAAGTTATGGTATTTTTGTCATCAGATTAATATGGAAGATGAGAATGAAAATGTGCAGCTTGGAAAATTACTGGATGAGAACAGTTACAAGCGGGATGATAAGCATATTGAAATAGATGGTATTATTAATATTGATTTTATTCATGAAAAAAATGAACTTCATGAGATAAAGAAGAGCAAGAGTATAGAAGAGGCTGGAATATGGCAGGTTAAGTATTATCTATATTACCTGAAAAAAAGAAATGTGGATGGACTTCATGGCGTGATAGACTATCCGCTGCTGAAGAAAAATGTTGATGTAGAATTGTCGGATGAGGACTGTAAAAAACTAGACGATATTATAAAAGAAATCATTAGTGTGAAGAATCAGGAGTATCCGCCGAAGCTGGAAGAGAAAAAGATATGCAAAAAATGTGCATATTATGATTTGTGTTTTATATAGACAGAAGAAGGTGATGATAATTGAAACAGAGTTTTTATGTGTATAATAATGGGGATTTAAAACGCAAGGATAATACATTACAGTTCACTGCTTATGACGGAGAAAAAAGAGATATTCCAATTGAAAGAATTTCAGATATATATGTAATGTCTGAGATGTCGTTTAATACGACATTTCTTAATTATATATCGCAGTATGGAATACCTATACATTTCTTTAATTATTATAATTATTATTCAGGAAGTTTTTATCCAAAGGATGGAAATCCGGCAGGTCAGTTGCTGGTTAAGCAGGTTGAACATTATGTGGATTATGATAAGAGATTGGATATTGCCATAAAATTTATACAGGCGGCAGCAGATAATATATATAGAAATCTCAGATATTATAATGGCCGCGAAAAAGATGTCTCGGAATATATGAGGGATATAGATTCACTTCGTGGAACTCTTTGTAAAGCAAGGACAATAGAAGAATTGATGGGAATTGAAGGAAATATAAGAAAGAGATATTATGCAGCGTGGAATGTGATTGTTAATCAGGATATACAGTTTGATAAGCGTGTTATGCATCCGCCAGACAATATGATTAATTCATTGATTTCATTTGTTAATTCCCTGGTGTATACGCGTTTATTAAGCGAGATATATCATACACAACTGAATCCAACGATAAGTTATCTGCATGAACCGGGAGTAAGAAGATATTCATTATGTCTGGATATATCGGAAGTATTTAAACCATTGATAGGAGACAGATTGATATTTTCGTTGTTAAACAGAAGACAGATAACAGAAGACAGCTTTACAAAAGAACTTAACTATCTTCATCTTAAGAAAGAAGCTTCTAAACTTATTGTTTCAGAATTTGAGAATCGTATGAAGAAAACGATAATGCATAAAGAATTGGGAAGGCAGGTGTCTTATCAGTATCTGATGAGGTTAGAAGCATATAAGCTTATAAAGCATTTAATAGGCGAGAAAGAATATGAAGGGTTTAGAATATGGTGGTAGTATATGTATATTGTACTTGTATATGATGTTAGTAAAGATGAAAATGGGCAAAAGAGATGGTCACATATTTTCAAAATCTGCAAAAAGTATCTGACGCATATTCAGAATTCTGTCTTTGAAGGAGAAATATCAACAGTTCAATTAGAAAAATTACGACGTGAGTTGAAACCACATGTTAATGCTAATCTGGATTCAGTCATTTTATTCAAAAGCAGGAGTGAAAAATGGCTGGATAAAGAATTTTGGGGTAAGGAAGATGATTTGACGAGTTTCATAATTTGATTGTCGACCAGAAATAGTGTAAAATATGCACAGAGTCGACAATGGCGATATTGCTATGCTTCTGGCATATTAAGGGCATAAAGTATTAGTAATCTCTTGGCGGATTTAAAGGGTAGACAGAATAACGCTTCAGAGTTGAGAAACAGAGAGGCTTTAATAATTACGGGAATTAATAGATACATAGTGGGATGTAAATTTTGTTGTAAGACAGTCATAATTCTTCCATGCTGATGAATTAATAGATACATAGTGGGATGTAAATTAAACACTCCTTACTTGTAGCAAAAGTACATGTTCTGGAATTAATAGATACATAGTGGGATGTAAATTTCTAATTCTTACAATTGGACAACCAGCACTGAAGCGAATTAATAGATACATAGTGGGATGTAAATTAATGTACTAAAGAAGTTTGCAAAACCCGCAAATAGAATTAATAGATACATAGTGGGATGTAAATGACGGAGTAATTAACATGAACTCGGCTTTCAGAAAGAATTAATAGATACATAGTGGGATGTAAATAGATTATAAGCCATAACAGCAAGTTGCATTTCGTCGAATTAATAGATACATAGTGGGATGTAAATAGATTATGACGGACAGTGTATTATCTATGTCATTGACGAATTAATAGATACATAGTGGGATGTAAATTGTAATGGTCAACATTTGTTATAGGTCCGCTAATAGAATTAATAGATACATAGTGGGATGTAAATTAGTTTAGCGTGTTGTTGTTGTGTGAATTACGCACGAATTAATAGATACATAGTGGGATGTAAATTAGTTTAGCGTGTTGTTGTTGTGTGAATTACGCACGAATTAATAGATACATAGTGGGATGTAAATACAGTAAGTCAGAATGTTATTCAAATGACTAACGCGAATTAATAGATACATAGTGGGATGTAAATATCCTGGGCCGCACTGGCTTTATCATCAACATTATTGAATTAATAGATACATAGTGGGATGTAAATACCAGATTCTTTAGCAGCCTGTGCAAGAATTACAGGAATTAATAGATACATAGTGGGATGTAAATGCCCTTGCGGTAGCTGCCTGTAAGTTTTGGGCTGCTGAATTAATAGATACATAGTGGGATGTAAATATATATGCATATGCATCTGCTGCATTTGTACTTTTTGGAATTAATAGATACATAGTGGGATGTAAATATGTTTTGCTTGGCTGATGTATGCAAGGCATTGGAAGAATTAATAGATACATAGTGGGATGTAAATACAGATGACAAGGCAGCACAGGAGACTCCGTATGAGAATTAATAGATACATAGTGGGATGTAAATGGGCAGGACAGCGTGCTTAATCATCCGGAGTATTTAAAATTAATAGATACATAGTGGAATGTAAATCTGCGAATAGGTGTAATTTCAAGAGAAATATTTTTTATCGTTATTCTGTTGCACCGGTGCAACTTTGAATTATTCTACTATGCACAAATCTTCTGCAAGCATATCTGCCTAAGATTTTGCTCTTGCATAATTCTTCATTTCTAAATCCTCACTTTCTTAAAATTGGGTATAAAAATACCACCAATCTCTCGACTGGTGGCTACTCATCTACTGTCCCTGTTCCCAAGCCCACTTTTTAAATTTCTCAGCAGCTTCTATTGCTTCTTTAGGGGCATTTTCAAGATGACACCCAACCATAAATGGTTCAAAAATATCAATAAGTTTCTGTATCTCTTCTGGATATTTTACTGGCATAATCTTACCCCTTTCTTTTTATTAATGTCATATATTCCGCTTCAACTTCATCATAACGATTTGCAAAATACATTTTCTTTGCATAATCACTTATCTTACCCACATTATATTCATTTATACCAAGTGCGTCAATTGTTTTCTTACACTCTTTATTTAATTCTCTAATATACTCGCTATAGTTCTCTTTAGTGATATTCCAGCCTTTACTTCTAAATTTTTCAGCTTGCTTCATATGCCACATCTCATGATACTCTGTTACACCTTTTTGTCCCACAATGTCTTTATTAGCAATTTCTGGGATATAATATACAACATTATTTACTGCATCATACTTTCCATATGCCTTTAATTCATCTTTTGACAATATTCTTATCTCTGGCATCCTATCTTTTGAAATATCCCATTTTTTAAGTGCCTTAACAGTATTGGTATAAATCTCGTGTAATGTTCTTGGCTTTATATCAACATTATCTGATACATATATATCTTCCTGATATGTATTAATCTTTTTTACATCTACTTTTGTATCTGGTCTAACCTCGATTGTCTTACTATCGCCTCTTATTATCGGTCTATATTCCTGACTATCTGATAATTGTTGCTCCCATTGTTCCTTCCTAGCTGCATACATCTTCTGATTATCCGGGTCTAAGGAATACCTAGACAGCCTGTCAAACTGATCAACCAGCATGACAGTATATTGCTGTTTCTAATCCTGTTTGTAATCTTTTTTGACCTTTTTATCATGAATACGCTGGTTGCATCATGGGTAATCACAGTAGAAAATTGATGGTGAATATATGCCAGCGATAGGGAACTGGTGAGAAAATATAGTAGTAAATAGACAGAACAATGATATATTTAAAAGATAAAATTAAAAGAATATGACTTACAAATTAGACAATCTGAGGAATTGAAAATATTTTTGAGATGAAAAAGATTTATTTAATATGGAATCTGATAGCAAAGTTTTGAATGCCTTAAACAATATAAAAACATTTTAGAGGTACTTATGAAATTATTCTCAAGGGTAAAAATATCACTGTTTTTACAATTAGCAATGGCATTGATTTGACATCGACTTATGTATTTTGTGAATTGTGGGAAAAGCAAGAAAAGTTATAAGTGAAAAATGATAAAGATATATTTGAAATTGCTTGTCGACCTATTATAGTGTAAAATATAAGCAAGGTCGACAAAGGCTTAATTTATGCGTTTAATTTGAATTTATTGAAAATGACATTAGTAATATATGTGAGATTTTATTAGAACGACAAATAACAGCTTTAGATTAGAGGTTTAAAGATGTATATAAAATTACGGGAATTAATAGTTACATAGTGGGATGTAAATAAAATCCTGTTACCCTTATTGCTCATAGTTGTAAGGAATTAATAGTTACATAGTGGGATGTAAATAAATTTGTTTATAATTATGGTTTTTTAATTGGTCAGAATTAATAGTTACATAGTGGGATGTAAATAAAAAAGATGCAGCCATTGTTGAACCTCTTACAGCGAATTAATAGTTACATAGTGGGATGTAAATGATTAAGAGTCATATTATTATAATATTTTTATGGGAATTAATAGTTACATAGTGGGATGTAAATATATCTACGATAAGTTACAATTCAGAAGAGTTTTTGAATTAATAGTTACATAGTGGGATGTAAATAAAAGCATAGAAAGAGATAAGGTGAAAGTGTATGGGAATTAATAGTTACATAGTGGGATGTAAATACCCTGGCGGTCTATGTATTTTCTTTCTAAAATGGCGAATTAATAGTTACATAGTGGGATGTAAATATTGATAAGTACAAGGCAGATGTGCCGGAAGAGATAGAATTAATAGTTAAATAGTGGGATGTAAATTGTAAACGGTAGCAAGGATTGTCTCTCTGCTGTTTCGAATTAATAGTTACATAGTGGGATGTAAATACAGCAAACGAGCAGCAGGCAGCAGACGCTAATGTGGAATTAATAGTTACATAGTGGGATGTAAATTATATTAATTGGGTTGTTCCCTTGGATTTTGCAGTTAGAATTAATAGTTACATAGTGGGATGTAAATCATAATGTCATTACAGGATAGAGCTGCCAGGGAATTGAATTAATAGTTACATAGTGGGATGTAAATTTCTATGCTGCGTTTTTAAGCAGCTCGCCCAGCTCCGAATTAATAGTTACATAGTGGGATGTAAATTTAAATGGGACAGTAGGTTCGCGCGTGTGGGGGAGGAATTAATAGTTACATAGTGGGATGTAAATCTGTACAAAAACAACGAAACTGAGCGCGTACGGCTCGAATTAATAGTTACATAGTGGGATGTAAATGGAGTTAATGGCGAAATACGAAATCGAACAGGATCGGAATTAATAGTTACATAGTGGGATGTAAATGAACTGCGGATATAAGATGTTCTTCCAGCAAGCAGGGAATTAATAGTTACATAGTGGAATATAAAATACGATACAATTATATGTTTGATTTTCTTGAAGATAGGATATGTTATTAAACAAAATAGTGGCTTTAAATTATGCGCTTTTGACAGGATCAATATGATTGATAAATGCAATCCCCTCCACGCAACCAATTCCACCACAATTCCCACTTTTCTGACAACTACAATTGGTGGAATCCACATTTTACATGGGCTATAATACATACATAACAACAGAAAGGACTGACATTATGCTACAGGAAAATCTTATAATGCTGAGGTCGATTGCAGGTAAGACACAGGAGGATATCGCAGAGGTTATTGGAATATCGAGACAGGCATACGCCAAATGGGAGCGTGGTGAAACAATTCCTGATATTGAAAAATGCGGCAGGCTTGCGGAATTTTATGGCGTGATGATGGATTCATTGATTAAGGACGATGTGCAGCTTGAAGGTAAAAGATTGGCGCCTGCACCGAAGGGCAAACATATGTGGGGTGTTGTGACAGTCAACGACCGCGGACAGATAGTTATACCTAAAGAAGCAAGAGATACATTTGGACTGGTTAATGGCAGCAGGCTGGTTGTGCTTGGCGATGACAATGAAGGCATAGCCCTTGTTAAAGCGGAGCAGTTTGAAGAAAAACTTAGCATGGCAATGGCAGTTCTTAGCAAAGATATCAAGGAATGAGGTGTTATGTATGATTTGTCCAAAATGTAATAACGAGATGAGAAAAGGTTACCTTTTCAGCAGTAAGGACGGTGCATTCAGCTTTGCCGATGAAGTGCCTGGAGTATTTACAAATGCGAGAACAGCCAAAGGATTTGTTGAAATCACATCGCTTAAGGCGAGCCACAGAACGAAAGTGGAAGCTTGTATATGTGAGAATTGCAGGATAGTTGAATTTGAGTACTAAATACCTGCTGGATTCTGTGCGTATTAATAAGAAAAACCTACGAATTGATGATGCATTGTCAATTTAGTGGGTCAAATCTGAGAAAGATTTCAAGCTTTCAAAAGAAAATGCCTACTATATCGGGAGATTACCTGTTTGTAGTAGGTTTATTTTTTATACTAAATCGACTATTAATATAGATAAGACTTATTGTCAGTGTAAAAAGCCCACTAATACTTCTTTTATATGTAATCTAGTAGGTTTTTCCTGCAGGTTGCTTTTGTAAACATGTTTTATAGACATACTCAATCTTCATTTTGTGACACTTTGGTAGGCCTTATGATATAATGAAACTATAATCAGAAGAAAGGAGTCACACATGAGCGGACAATCATTCACCATATCACCAATTCCAGACGACATATTTGCAAAGATGCAGGGGAAATCATTTAAGGACAACTGCACCGTTCCAAGAGAAGATTTGCGGTATCTTAAAGTTTTGCATGTCGGATTTGATGGGAAAACGCACATAGGTGAGCTGGTTGTGAACAGGCTGATTGCTGATGATGTGCTTGATATATTTAAGCAGCTTTACGAGGCTGGCTATGAGATTGAAAAAATCAGACTTATTGACGAATATGATGCTGATGACGAGAAGTCGATGAGGGATAATAATTCTTCAGCGTTTAATTTCAGATACATTTCCTATTCAACGAAGCTGTCAAAGCATGCGTTAGGGCTGGCGGTTGACATCAACACGCTTTATAATCCTTATGTGAAATATGTTGATGGCAGAAGGAATGTAGAGCTTGCCAATGCTGAAAAGTATACAGACAGAAGCATTGAATTTCCACACAAAATCGACCATGACGATTTGTGCTATAAGGTGTTTGCAGAACATGGATTTGAGTGGGGCGGCGACTGGGAACATGCAAAAGATTACCAGCATTTTGAGATGCCAGATGAGTGGATTCAGAAAAGTTCATGCAGAAAAATGTGATATAATATAAAAGTTCGTGCGGAAAAATGTAATGCAACACAAAAATTCGTACATAAAAGTGTGGCAAAATACATTTTTACGTACATAAAAATGTTGGCCATATCCTCTTAAAGGAATCAAATATTATACATAGGATAACCACTTTCACATCAAGGTAAGTGACAATAAATCAGTTCTTAAGTAAAAATGTATTAAGAAAACGGTATATTTCAGAACTAACTATACAAAATGCACAAACACTTGCGTAAATCTTTGTAATTTTAAGCCATTTCATTTTTATCCTTATTATGGTATTTTTAGCATCAGAGGCGATTTATTTTGCATGATATCGGACACTGCCAGCAAAATAACGCCTCTTTTGCTATTTAATCTATAATGTTTGGGAGGTTAATC
>OBDN01000600.1_pt1 | contig 9831 bp, 5 predicted proteins | sample 1518141 | NCBI WGS metagenome assembly OBDN01 (sample SAMN01760937, study PRJEB22395) | human gut metagenome
AAATTTAAACAAATTATTAATCAGAATTCTGTTGCATTTGCAAGTTGAATTCAGCTAAATTAACGCTTTATGGTAAGAAAACTTGTACTAACGTTGATTGCCGTACTGGGTTTTTGCCTTTTTTCCGCTGCCCAGACACAGCAGATTTCCGGTACAGTAGTCGATGCTGAAGGCAAGCCCGTCGCCGGGGCTACCGTCATGGTCGACGGAACCACGAACGGTACGACGACCAATGCGGCCGGACAGTTTGTGCTTTCCGCTCCTGCCGATGCTACGCTGCAGGTTTCGTTCATCGGATACGATACGCAGTTGGTCGCCGTTGCCGGCAAGACCCGCCTGAACATTCGGATGTCGGAGTCGTCCACCAGCATCGATGACGTTGTCGTCGTCGCTTTTGGTACGACCACCAAGGAGGCTTTCACCGGATCGGCCGCCGTTGTCAAATCCGAGGAGCTTGAGAAACGCCAGGTCACCAATGTCGCGCAGGCACTCGCCGGTGCCATTCCCGGTGTTCAGGTGACCAGCTCGTCGGGTAATCCGTCGTCCACGCCGACCGTGCTGGTGCGCGGTCTTTCGTCGATCTCGGCCGGCGTAACGCCGCTCTATGTCGTTGATGGCGTTCCCTATTCGGGTGACCTGAACCTGATCAATACGGCCGACATCGAGTCGCTCACCGTGCTCAAGGATGCCGCATCGACGGCCCTCTACGGCGCCCGCGGTGCCAACGGTGTCATCATGATCACCACCAAGCGCGCCAAGAAGGGCGAGGCTATCGTTACGCTCGACGCCAAATGGGGCGTCAATGCCCGCGGTACGCAGCTCTACGACAACATCGACGATCCGGCCCAGTACTACGAGGCCTACTACCAGTCGCTCTACAACTACTACCGCAGCAACGGCTTCTCGTCCTACGATTCGACCATCCGCGCCAACGAGCTGCTGACCAGCAGCAATGCCGGAGGTCTCGGCTATCAGGTCTACACGGTGCCCGAGGGCGAACTGTTCATCGGTACGAACGGCAAGATCAATCCCAACGCCACGCTGGGCCGCAAGGTTACCTACAACGGACAGGACTACTACCTGACTCCCGACGACTGGGTCGATGAGGCCTACCGCACGTCGTTGCGCCAGGAGTACAACGTGAACATCTCGGCGGCCAACGACCGGGCCAATTTCTATGCTTCGGCCGGCTATCTGGACAACGAGGGTATCGTCTCCAGTTCCAGCTATACCCGTTACACGGCCCGTCTGCGTGCCGACTATCAGGCCAAGAAGTGGCTGAAGGTCGGGGCGAATGCCAGCTACTCGCACTATGAGAGCAACTACCTCAGCGCCGAGTCCGGATCGACCGGATCGACCAATATCTTCGCCTTTGCCAACAACGCCGCTCCGATCTATCCGGTCTACGTCCGTGACGGCAACGGCAACATCATGTATGACAAGAACGGGCTGAAGATGTACGACTACGGCGACGGCATGAATGCCGGTCTGTCGCGTCCGTTCATGACCAACTTCAACGCCCTGCAGGGCGTGCAGCTCGACAAGAACCTCAGCAACGGCAATGCGTTCACCGGGACGGCCTTTGCCGACGTGAAGCTCTTCAGCGATCTGACCGCCACTTTCAACATCGGTACGAACCTCGATGACGTGCGTTTCAACTCGATGTACAACCCCTACTACGGCCAGTTTGCCAATGCGGGCGGCCGTGTGACGGTGCAGACGCAGCGCACGTTCGAGATCAACGCCCAGCAGCTGCTCAACTACAGCCACACCTTCGCCGGCAAGCACCGCCTGAGCGCCATGGTCGGACACGAGTTCTACAACCAGAAGAACTACGTGCTGAGCGGTACGAAGGAGCAGATGTTCTCGATTGGCAACCTCGAGCTCAACGGCTCGATCGTCGATTCGCAGGGGGCGGCATCCTATACGACCGAGTACAACAACGAGGGTTATTTCGGCCGCGTCGAGTATGAGTTCGACAACCGGATCATCCTCAACGGTTCGTACCGTCGCGATGCCTCGTCGCGCTTCCACCCCGACCACCGCTGGGGCAACTTCTGGTCGGCCAGCGCCGCATGGCTCATCAACCACGAGTCGTGGTTCAATGTTGATTGGGTGGACATGCTGAAGCTCAAGGCCTCGATCGGTTCGCAGGGTAACGACAACATCCGCAACTTCCTCTACGTGGACTCCTACAACATCGAGAACTCCGGCGGCGAGATGTCGGTCGTTTTCACCACGAAGGGCAACGAGGAGATCTCGTGGGAGACCAACACGAACATCAACATCGGTGCGGACTTCGAGTTGCTCCGCGGCCGCCTGGGCGGTACGGTCGAGTACTTCAACCGCAAGACCACCGACATGCTTTTCTTCTTCCCCGTGGCTCCGTCGTCGGGCTACTCGGGCTACTACGACAACGTGGGTGACATGCGCAACCGCGGTTTCGAGATCACGCTTCACGGAACCCCCATCCAGACGAAAAACTTCCGCTGGGATCTGACCCTGAACATGTCGCACTACAAGAACAAGGTGACCTACCTGGCTCCCGAGCGTAAATCGACCACGGCGCAGGGCTACGAGGGATATGCTAACGGAAGCTATTTCGTCGGCGAAGGGCTTTCCTACTACACGTGGTACATCCCCAAGTATGCGGGTGTCGATCAGACGACCGGTCTGTCGATGTGGTACAAGAATGTGACCGACGCCGAGGGCAACGTCACGCGTGAGACGACGACCACCTACTCCGAGGCGACCAACTACCTCTGCGGTACGGCCCTTCCCGACCTCTACGGCGGTTTCTCCACCTCGTTCCAGTTCTTCGGTGTCGATGTATCGGCTTCGTTCGCCTACCAGATCGGCGGTCTGAGCTATGACTCGGGCTACGCTTCGGGCATGGCTTCGCCTTACAGCTCGTCGGCCGGCAGCAACCTCAACAAGGACATCCTCAAGTCGTGGACGCCCGAGAATCCCTCGACGACGATCCCGCGCTTCCAGTACGGCGACAACACGAGCGTCAGCACCTCCGACCGCTTCCTGCTCGATGCATCGTACCTCAACATCTCGAACATCCAGGTGGGATATACGCTTCCCGAGTCCTTCACCCGCAAGTTCGGCGTAGGCAAGCTGCGCATCTACCTGGCGTGCGACAATGTCTACTACTGGTCGCGCCGTCAGGGCTTCGATCCCCGTTACAGCTACTCCGGTTCGACGAATTACGCCAACTACTCTCCGATCCGGACGATTTCGGGCGGTATCAATGTTCAGTTCTAATTCCTTCAGACCACAATGAAAACCATACTCAAATACATAATCGCATCGGCCGTGGCGACCGCTTCGCTGAGCGGCTGTATCAAGGAGACCTTCCCCACCAACGTGGCGACGGCCGACCAGGTCGCCGAATCGACCACGGCCCTCGACGCGATGGTGAATGCCATCCCCGGCGCCCTGACGCTCTATGCCCAGAACTACTCGCAGGCCTGGGACTTCGGCTACCCGGCGATCAACGTTTCGCTCACCTGCATGACGGGCGACATGGTCGTGCTGGGGAACACCGGCTACGACTGGTTCGCCAACTGGATGTGCAACCTCTACCTGAGCGAGGACTATGTCACCGGCTATCAGTTCTGGTACAACTACTACTCGTGGATCAAGAGTTGCAACGACGTGATCTCTACCCTCTCGGCCGTTCCGGAGGAGAGCCTCAACTCCGACCAGCGGAGCTATCTGGGCATCGCGCTTGCGTTCCGCGCACAGTTCTACCTCGACCTGGTGCGTCTGTTCGAACCCAAGGAGTGCAACGGCTCGCAGGTGCACGACTACACGATTCCCGACAACATCAAGGACCTGGCCTGCGTCATTGTCACGGAGAACACCTCCGAGGAGCAGGCCAAGAGCAATCCGCGTGCTACGGTGACCGAGGTCTACGACCAGGTGATCTTCCCCGACCTGGAGCGCGCCGAGCGCATGCTGGCCGACTACGCCCGCACGTCGAAGAAGATGCCCGACCTGAGCGTCGTCTACGGTATTGCGGCCCGTGCCTACCTCGAGCGCGGCTCTGCCGGTGTGGACGGAGCCTACCAGAAGGCGGCCGACTACGCCCGCAAGGCGATCACGGCCGGCAGCTACTCGCCGCTGACGCAGACCCAGTGGGAGGATCCGACGACCGGTTTCAACAGCTCGACGAGCAACAGCTCGTGGATGTGGTGTACCGTCCAGACCTCGGAGACCGTCCACAACCTCTACTCGTTCATTGCCCACATGTCCACCGAGGAGGACTGGACCAACTATGGCAAGTCCGTGTGCCGCGGCATCAACTCGAACCTCTATGCGGAGATCGCCGACGACGACTTCCGCAAGCACTCGTGGCTCGATCCCGGACTGTTCGACTACTACGACTACAAGAGCTGCCGCCCGGACTACCAGACCTTCTTCGCTAATACGCTCAAGCCGCTGACTTCGATCAAGTTCCGTCCCGGACAGGGCAACTACACGACCTATACCGTGGGTAATGCGGTCGATCATCCGCTCATGCGTGTCGAGGAGATGTACCTGATCGAGGCCGAGGCGCTCGGCGCACAGAACCTCTCCGAGGGCGTCAATGCACTCAACAGCTTCATGCAGTCCTACCGTCAGCCGTCGTACAGCTTCTCGGCCTCGAGCCTCAAGGAGCTTCAGGAGGAGATCGGCCTGCAGGCCCGCATCGAGTTCTGGGGTGAGGGCATCGCCTTCTGGTACAAGAAGCGTCTTGCACTGGGCATCCACCTGGCCAATTCGAACTGCCCCGACGACAGCTACCGCTTCGAGGTGGACGGCCGCGCTCCGTGGTGGAACCTCCAGATCCCGCGTACCGAATGGCAGAGCAACTCGGCGCTGGTGGGCATGAACAACCCCGATCCGTCGAACACGGTGGACAATGTCATCGAATAACAAGATCCGTTTAATCGAAAAGAACCAAACGTATGAAATTCAACAAATCAGTATATCTGCCCCTGTTCGCGGCATGCCTTTCGGGATTGGCCTCGTGCTCGGACGACGATGATTTTACGTGGAGCGAGCCCGTGCCGTCGGATTGCATGGACGTCTACTTCGCCGATTCGAATCCGACGACCTATGACGTGATGTCGGACGAAATCGACAATCTGAGTTTCACCGTGGAGGTGATGCGCCTGAACAGTGCGGAGGCCGCCACGGTTCCTCTCACGGTCTTCTCGCGCAGCGAGGCCTTCGAGTGCCCCTCGACGATCGAGTTTGCCGCCGGTGAAAACAAGGCGGCCCTTGAGGTCAAGGTCAATAAGGTCTCCTCGGGAGACTACACGCTCGAACTCTCGATCGGAGACGTGCGCTACTCGAATCCCTATGTCACCTACGACGGCGGATGGTCGGTCTTGAGCATCGACATGACGGTGTGGGATTTCCTTGGAACGGGCACCTTCTATTACAACGGATTCTTCTCGGGTGAAGATCCCGGTCTGTCGCTCTATGCTTCGGGTACGTCGTACAAGATCACCAACTGGGGCGGCGGCGTCGATCTGCTCTTCAAGTGCGATGCGACGGGCAAGATCACCGTGGCCGAGCAATATGTCGGAGCCGATCACCAGACCTACGGTCCGGTTTATGTCACCACCGACGGCGCCGATGTGACGAGCTACTACGATCCGGAGACGCAGACCTATTATTTCAACATGGCCTACAACGTCTCTGCCGGAACATTCGGTACCATGTACGAGAAGTTCGTGCTGACGGATCCCGTCCAATAGGGCAGGGATGCCGGTTGGGCACGTAACCTGCAGACGGACGGTCGGGAGCTCCCGACCGTCCGTTCGTTTCCGTTCCTTGGGGAGATGCAAAGCGGGGTATCGGGGCAAAAAATGAGAAAAAAAGGATTTTTTTTGCGTCGGATGCTTGCGGAATCAAAAAAAATGGTTACCTTTGCACCACGATAATACGGAACACGCTTCCGATATCGGGATGGTGCCATAGCTCAGTTGGTAGAGCAAAGGACTGAAAATCCTTGTGTCCCCGGTTCGATTCCTGGTGGTACCACAAAAACAAAAAGCAGCAGAGCCTTGATCCCTAAACGGAATCAAGGCTTTTTCTTGCCCCCCCCCTCCTGACGGATACGACAGTTGTGAAGATTGGCCGGATGCGGAGATCCCTTTCCGGCCCGATTTTGTCCACTCCTTCGGGCTGTCGGTGTGAACGGGCGCCTGCCGGTACGAAAAAGGGCGGGCTCCGATTTGGGGCCCGCCCGACGGTTTACTATTTTTTCAAGGTAGGCAATTCTCCAGTGAGTTCGTAACGCCACTCTGAACCGGCACTCTGCAAGGCGGTGTTCATGGCATCAACGGCGTTCTGCCAGGTAACGGTCGTGCCGTCTACCTTCGTGGCTCCCTCAGTGCTGCCGTTGCCGATACCTCTTTCGAGGTTGTTGCTCCAGTAACAGCCAGTCATGGAGACGGAGCTGTATCCCGTCACGCCGCCGACATTCATGTTTCCGGAGACTTCGCCCGCAGCATGGTAGCAGCCAGTCACGGTGCCGTTGTAGTTGCGTCCCGCCACACCGCCGACATCGCTGTGTCCGGAGACATCGCCCGTGGCGTAGCAGCCGGTCACGGTACCGCTGTTGAATCCCACCACGCCGCCGACGTTGAAGCTATTCCCCTTGACGGTGCCCGAGACGGTGCAGCCGATCATGGAACCAAAGTTCACTCCCACCACGCCGCCGACATAGTAGCTGCCGTTAATTTTCGCCCCTGCAAGCGTCAGGTTCTGCACCTTGCCGCCGAGACAGCCAATCAGTCCTACACACCACTGATTCGGAAGGTTGATGGTCAGCCCCGTAATGGTATGTCCGTCACCGTCGAAGGTGCCGGTGTATGGGTTATATGGGTCGTAGTCTGTGCCCATCGGTGTCCAGTTGCTTTCGCCGTCGGCCACCGCAGGCAGGGTGATGTCGGCGGTAAGGGTGCAGTTCAGTGTCATATCTTTCTGTACGGCTTCGTTCCATGCCAGCAGGCCGTTGGCATTGTAAACCGTATAGGTCTTTCCGTCCTCCGACACGGTGTAGCCCGGGTCTTTTGCCGCAGCGAGGGAGACGGTGTAGGTATATTCCTCGCCCGCTTTCCATTCGGCATCGCTCTGCATCTTATAGACGAAGACCTTGCCGTTGGTGAAGGCGCAGGTGATGAAGGCCGTACCCGTTGCCACACTTTGCGGGGCTACGAGGGCGGTGTAGGTGTCGCCGCCCTTGTCATACGGGGCGATTTCGGCCGGGTTGCCGCCCTCGGTGGAGAGACCCGTCAGCCGCACGGACGCCAGCCCCTCGGTGTAGTCCGTCAGGACGACGGTCACCCGTGCCGTGCGGTGGGTGAAGCGGAGCGTGGGGTTGCCGTAGCTCACCGTCTGTTCCTCGGCCACGATGAGGTCGCTGCCCTCGAAGTTCTTCCGGGCACTTTGGTCGGCTTTTACCACCACGGCAGGCGGGGTTGTCTCGCCAGCGGTGTAGGGCCACCACGCCGTGACGGTGATGTCATCGTGGTTGGTCCAGTAGTACGGCTCATCGGAGGTCAGCGTGGCGCTGGTGCGGTCGGCGGTGGTGGGCGTCACGTCGTACGTCTTCACCGTGCCGTCCATCCTAACTGCCACGCTCTGCACGCCCTCCCAGTTCCCGTCCACGGGGGCACGGGTGCCGGCAGTGGCTGTTGCAGCAGGACTCAGCCCCATAGCAGTGAAGACGATGGGTGTGCCTTCCGCTCCTTCCGGCAGGAAGCCCGCTTCGTCCTGCGTGCAGGCGGCAAAGCCGAGCAGCAGGGCGAGGGCTGCGGATGTATGGATAGTAGTTCGTTTCATGATGCGTGTTGTTTAGGGGTTATTCTTCTTTCTTTAGTGTGGGCAGTTCTCCGGTGAGTTCATAACGCCACTCTGAACCGGCACTCTGCAAGGCGGTGTTCATGACATCAACGGCATCTGCCCAGGTAACATCTGTGCCGTCCACTTTTGTGGCTTGACCGCTGCCATTGTCGTATCCGATACCGGGATCAGGACTGTCGTTCCAGTAGCAGGCGGTCACACTACCGACGCCGCCGTTGTATCCCGCCACGCTACCGACCCATTTGTAAGTTGCCGTGACATTTCCATTGACATGGTAACAGGCGGTCACGGTGCCGTAATAGTTCCATCCTACCACGCCGCCGACATAGTTGATATTTCCAGTGACATCTCCCGTGGCATGGTAGCAGGCGCTCACAGTGCCGAAGTTTTCTCCCACCACACCGCCGCTATATTGGTTGCTGGAAATGTTGCCCGAGACAGTGCAGCCGGTTACGGTGCCTTTGTTCTGTCCCACCACACCACCGATACAGCTTTCAGTTCCCGTGATATTTCCAGAGGCGGTGCAGCCGCTCACGGTACCAAAGTTTGTTCCCACTACGCTGCCAACGTAGAAGGCACCAGATATATTTACATTTTCCAGCGTCAGGTTCTGCACCTTGCCGTCGGAACCAAGACAACCGAACAGACCCGCATAGTTTTTTTCCGACTGATTGACGGTCAGCCCCGTGATGGTCTTACCGTTGCCGTCAAAGGTACCGTTGTATGAATTGTTATCGTCTGTGCCTATCGGTGTCCATTCCTTACCCGCCATGTTGATGTCGGCGGAGAGGGTACAATTTATCGATTTGTCTTTTTGTGCAGCTTCGTTCCATGCCAGCAGGCCGTCTGCGTTATAGACCGTGTAGGTCTTGGTGGTGGTGTCGTAGTTGTAGCCCAAATCCTCGGCTGCGCCTTCTTCGCCGCCGCCGTCAGCCCAGTCACCGATGGTGCAGCCCTCCAGCGTCAAGCCGGTGGCGTTCACCTTGACGGTATATTTATAGCGGTTGCCCTCCTCTAATACGACGTCGTTCTGTGGGCGGAAGTAGAAGTTGCCGCCGCCAAGTTCCACACGGATGAACGGCTCGCCTTTCGCAACGGTCTGCGGGGCGGTCAGTGCCTCGTAGCTGTTGCCGCTTGCGTGGTAGGTCTGGATGGCGGTCGGGTTTTCGTTATCGGCGGACAGGCTCATGAGGCTCACCGTGGCTCCGGCTACGCTCGTGATGCCTGTGCCGGGCTTCAGTGCGACGGTGATGCGTGCCGTACGGTGGGTAAAGGTGAGCTTCGGTTCGTCAAATTCCACCGTCTGGTCGATGGCGGCGATGAAGTCGCTGGCTGCAAAGGCCTCCTGTGTGCTTTGGTCTTCGGCCACCTTTACGGCAGGCATCCGTGTGATGTCTGTATCGTCGAGGGGCCACCATGCCGATACGGTAATCGGGTCGCGGCTGGTCCAGTAGTGCGGGTTGTTCTCGCTTGAGAGCATGGCGCTCTTGCTGTCGGTAGAAGCCGTCACGGTGTATTCCTTTACCGCGTCGCCCATCTTGAGTGCCACGGTCTGTACGCCCTGCCAGTCGCCGTCCACGGTGGCACGGGTGGCGGGGGTAGCCTGCGGCGCTGCCTCTACGGACAGTCCGGTGGCACGGATGACTACGGGATATTCACCTTCGGGCAGACGGTTGTCGTCGGCCTGTTCGTCCTGCGTGCAGGCGGCCAGTGAGAGGGCGAGCGCAGCAAGTGCAAAAAATCTTGTCTTCATTATATCTGTCATTTTTAGTTACAAATCTGCGTTTACTTCCCCATTGTCTATTTCTTTCCAATCTGATATAGAGGCTCCTTGGATTTCCACTTCATCCGGTGTTTCCAGCGTTCCGCCGAGGGTCAGAGGCTCGGTCTTCTTCGCGTTGAACTCCTTGAGAGCTTCCGAGAGGTCGCTCTCCAGCATCGTGGGACGCGGGTTGCCGTCGG
>OBDN01000622.1_pt1 | contig 9603 bp, 9 predicted proteins | sample 1518141 | NCBI WGS metagenome assembly OBDN01 (sample SAMN01760937, study PRJEB22395) | human gut metagenome
TGACGGATAGGATTATTACTATCAGTGATGGTCGGATTGTTGGGGATAGTAAAGAAAAATAATGCATTTCATGCCGTTTTTTCGTCATTTCGTGACATATAACTAGGATAAAATATAAAAAACTATAATTAATGTAATATAGATTGTGAAAAACAGGTTGCATTGGTTATAGCTTTTTATTATGGAGGGGACTTATGAAATAAGTAGAAAATTTTCTCGACTTTTTTCAAACGGAATTCGTATATATGTATATCAGGGAAATAAATGAGTTCACGATTATATGGGGGAAATTGAATATGAAAAGAAAAATAGCATGTGTATTATTAGGAGCTGTGTCGCTTCAGTTGTTGTCTTGCGGACAACACGAAAGTAACGAGACATTGACTGAGCCAAACTATGTGCTTCAGGAATATGAAACAACAAAGAGTGAGAATGGATATTCAATAGTTAATGATTTTATGGTCTATGATGAACCGAGTCCTTCTGGATTGTATGTATATTATCCATATGTTGAAGAGAAGAAAAAAGGTGTGAACTATCTTGATGATATGTATATAAGAGGAAATTCTGCTAGAGATGAGGAATTACAAGGGGAGGCAAGACCAGATGGTACATCAAGCAAAATTGGAAATTCGGCGTGTGACAGTATGATAGTTAATGCATGGTCTACGCCGGATTTTGCATTGAAATACAACTCTGATTCATCGAAAGGAGTAGGTGATGAACGTGTTGGTTTTGCATTTTCATATCTTATTAATGATGGAGATAAAGAATATAAATCAGGTGATGATGCAATGGCTGATGTTGATGTTGCAGCATATTCTTTTGCACTGTATGAGGATTTTAAAGATTATGGCGGTCCGGTATGTACAGTAGAAGTATATGGAGTACAGCAGGCTTTATTTAAAGAGAAATTTGGCAAGAAATTTAATAGCGACAAATTGTATGATTTTTTGGATAAACTAAAAAAAGATAACTATAAGTCATGTGAGCTTCTTGCAACTAAAAGGATTACTGAAACTGATGTATATTATATAGATTATTCTGAGTTTAGTAAAAAGGGGCAGTATGGAAATTATGTTATAAAGTATACTTTTAGTGAAAAACCACGTTATAACTGGGTTAATACTGTAAATGTGGGTCGTTACAATATTAATGATGAAGCAAAGTATACAAGCTGGAAAAAGGAACATGCGGAGAAGTTTATTAATAACTAACAGGAGATTATCAATGATGACATGCATTTCATGCCGCATTTAAGTCATTTCGTACCATATATCTTTTAATACATAATTGAAAGTACTATGATAATAATCATCATTGCAGTTTACGACAAATTGGTGTCGTTCACGACATTTTTGTTGAAGTGGAAAGGGTTGTAAAATATTATATAATCAGAACAAAGGAGATGCATCATATGAAGGGTAAGCAAAAGGTTATTATAGGAATTATTGCAGCAGTTGCAGTTGTCGGAATCGTGGCGGCAGTAGTTCTGGGGATGAGTAGAGGAAAATCAGACAAAACAATTAATGTCGGCAATGCGACAGAGTCAGACGAGATGAGCAGCTGGAGAACTGACGGACATCGTGTGGCGAAAGCGGAGTCAGGTTATTATTATCTGGAATGGAGTGATACTGATTCGACTACAATGCTTATGTATCTCGATGACAGTACACATAAGACTATTCCAGTGTGTGCCAAAGCTGAATGTAAGCATAATTCATCAGATTGTAATGCAGTATTAGACAGCAGCTATAACAATTCACCGCTTCATTACTATAAGGGAAGCCTGTACACTGTGAAAGTTGAAAATGGAATGGCTAAGTTAGAGAGAATTGCTAAAGATGGAAACAGCAGAGAAAATGTTGCAGATTTGTTTGCAAGTGATAACGGAACTGTATCTTTAGTATTTCATGACGACTGTGTGTATGCATATGACAGGATTGGGCATACAGGTGCAGTTGAGAGTAAAGATACTGATAAAGTAGTGATTGTAAAGGCAGAACTTGCAAATGGAAAGACAACTGAAGTGTTCTCATATGAGGGAGCGAACAACGCTATTAATGAGGCGAGAAGCTTTGGTGACAAACTGTTTTTCTTGATTAATCATAACTCAATTAATAAAGAGACATTAACAGCAGATGTTAATTACAAGCTTTATTGTTATGATTATGCCACAGGCAGCGCAGAGCAGGTATCTGACAAGAATATATCTGATTATTATGTTGATACAGACAATGGAATTCTGTACTATTTCGTGATAGATAAGGGACTTTATTCAAGAAAGCTTAATGAAAATGATGGCAAACTGTTGTATAAGGCGGATGATTCAATAGTAATGGCAGCCCTGTCTTATGATGGAAAGTACATATATATGTGTAACGGTGGAGCAGGAAGTGCAACTCAGATTACTAATTTTATTGATGAGAAAATATTTGTACTTAATCCGGACGGAACCCTTGTCAATACTATAGAACTCGACAGAAGAAAAATGAGTAATCTGTACTACGGCGACGACAAGTACCTGTTCATAGGCTACTCTAATAAGCTGTCGTATATTAATAAGAGCAATATTAGCAGCAGTGTGGAGATAGTTCCTGTTAAGTGATTTTGGAGCGGGCTTACACAGTGAGGGGCGGAATATGAACGAGTTTAGGAGACTGATTAACAGGAAAGTTGTCATTGGTTTTATCGCATTGCTTATTATTAATGTATCGTTGTATGTCTATCAGCAGACGAAGGGCGCAGGGCTTAAGGAATTAAGGTTTGAAACCGCGCAGCGGCAGTGGTGTGTTGATTACTATGGCAATTATGATATTGAGGCTGCGATAAATGCGGTGGATTCGGATATAGAGAGGATATTAAGTTACAGGAAGGCTGATAAGCAGGGTGTGGAGTCTGAGGCAGCAGTTGAGAATTATACATCTGTGGTTTTTGAAAAATATAAGCCGCTGTCTGATAGCGAACAGCTTCTGTTTCTGACCGTATTAAGGGACGTAGAAAGCCAGCTTGAATATATCAGTAAGTATCCTGAGGACATCAGGCAGATTCAGACTAATGCACAGCAGCTTATGACTTTCTCTATATTTTCTGATAAGAATAGTTTTACATATAACAATATTGTAAAGACGGGCAAGGATTTTGAAAAGGTAGCTGATGTATCGCTTTATCTTGTTAATAATAAGGCGGCAGGCAGTTTTGTAGATTACTATTACACATTTTATTTCGCGCTGATTATGATGGTTTTCATAATATATGGGCTGTCGGGCGAGCGTGATAATGGAATGTGGGGGATTGTACATTCGGCAGGAAGCGGAAGGCTTCGGCTTGCGTTGCACAGACTGTTTATTATCGCAGGCTCTGGCGTGGTTATAACAGCGGGGCTGTATTTTACAACATTTGCAGCAGCGCTGCTGTTATACGGCGGAGCAGGTGCGCTCAATGCGTCGGTTCAGTCCATACAGGCATTTGAAAGATTTGCTATGCCGATGAGCCAGATTGGGTTCGTGCTATACAATTATGTATACAGTGCGCTGGCGGTAGTGGTTCTTAGCGTGGCATTATGGGCTGTATTCGTTGTAAACAGGAAGCGGAATCATGCGCTTATTCTGACCGGAGTAGTTGTGGGGCTGGAAGTGCTTATGTATTACAGGATAGGGCTTCACAGCATCTACAGTGCATTTAAACAGATTAATATTGTGCGTCTTATGAAGGTCAACGAGATCATCAGCACATATGCGAACCGCGGAAGGGGAAGCTTTGTCATATCTGAGTCGGCTATTATGTTCTGGGCGCTTATGATGATTCTTGTTGTGTCCGTGGCTGTTGCGGTAATGGGAACTGTGCTTATGCGTCCGAGTCAGGGTAAAAATGTGCTGACACGGCTTACTGATAAGCTGTATGCCGGATATCAGCATCTTTTTGCAAATGTGCCGGTTGTTCTCAAGGAGATTCACAAGCTGATTGTGACAAGCAGGGGATTTACGGTTATTGTGGTGCTTCTACTGGTTGTTATGTATTTTATCAGTTATGGAAAGATGGCTTTCTCGGACAACTCCAGAGAGCGTGACAGGATATATCTTGAGAAGGGCGGTGCTGATTATTCGCAGATATCTGCCCTGATTGATGAGCGCAGAGCTGATTATATGCAGGCTGTCCAGAAAAGTATGGAAGCTTCTGAACAGTATGAGAATGGTGAGATTGGAATTGATGAGTTATCGCAGATTAATTCGACTGTGTCTATATATGCGTCGCGCTATGCTTCGGTGAGGGAATTTGAGCAGAAGCGGGAATATCTTGAGAATCTTAAGGAAGAGACTGGAATTGACGGATATATGATGTCGGACAGAGGATACGAGGAAATATTCGGCAAGTATGGAAAGGCAAGGGAGATTGTGCTTCTTATGGCTCTGCTTGCGTCTGTTGTGCTTATTGTATCAGAGAATATCGGAATTGAGACAAGCACAGGAACTAAATATATTGTCAATGCTGCGAGCGGAAAGAATACGGTTAAGATTAAGAGAATTGCCGCTTCTCTGGCACTCTGTATAGTTTTGTATTTTATTGTGTATGGAATTGATATGATATATTTGCAGAATTATTATGGCATGCCATATACAGAAGCACCGCTTATGAGTCTTACATTTATGAGGGACTGCGGACTAAATATTTCTATTGGAACATTTATTGTAATACGATTGATTGTAAGGCTGGTTATGATGTTTGCTGTATTTGCAGTCACATATGTGTTTAGCAGCCGTTTTTCTGAAGTGCGTGGAAGGGCTGTCAGTGTACTGATCATAGTAGCGGTGATTGTGCTTGTGGTTGTAACGGGAAATGTCAGCATATGGTGAAGGAGGCTGATATGGCTGAGTTAAAATATAATGATGAGAATTTTGATGATGACTTTGACGATTTCGATGATTATGATGACAGATTTCATCAACAAATGAAGTTGACTATGGTACTTCTTCCATATATACACAGAAAGATATGGAAGATGCTGTTAAAGTTATAAAAAGAAAGTTTAAGCATATGAAGGGATTTGAACTTCATAAAGTCTATTTTGTAGATGACGAATTCTCCGAAAGTACTTTGCAGGCAGTAAATGCAAAAGGTAAGAAACAGGGATGGACAGAAAAATTTACGCAGGTTGTTTATTTTCAGACAGATTTTCAGACACCGATAAAAGAGTCAGATATTAACAATCCTGAATGGGAAGCGAATACAGAGTACATACATTATGGATGGACTCTTGCACGGAGCGATGGCGGCAAGTGGCGGATAATATCTGAAGGATATTAAAAAAAGGCAGAAGATTTACCCGAATTATCCTAGGTAGTTCTTCTGCCTTTGACTGTATAAAGTTCTATATATTGTTGTGTGAATTATTCCGCATCACCGAATATTACATGTCTTACTGGTGTAAGTGCATATAATAGTATCATTCCGATGATTCCGCATACGATTATCTCGCCAGCGCCAACTGTAACGAAGAACATTGCAAACATGCCCTCTGAGCCGTAAGCAAACTTAAGTACGAATGGTACAATGATTGTGTTAGCAACAATTGGTGGAACTGGTGCAAGCCACTTATGCTTTCTTAACAGGTATGTTCCGATTGCACCGATAAGTGTTGCAATGCTTCCAAATACTACATCCCATACAATTGCGCCACCAAGGATGTTAGCAATTATACAGCCAACAAATAATCCAGGGATTGCTGCAGGTGTAAAGTAAGGCAGTATTGTGAGTGCCTCCGCAATTCTGAACTGCACTGGTCCGAAACTGATGTAGTTAAAGATTACTACAAGTACGACATAGATTGCTGCAATTACAGCGGCCTGTGTGATGAATTTCACACTCATTCCTTTTTTCTTCATATTCAATTATCTCCTTTAGTTTTGTTTTGCGTGTGGAAGGTCTCGAACACACGATTTACTGCTGCGTTTTAACACAGCCTGCATAGTGTAGCAGATTATTGGCTTGTTGGCAAGGGGAAATGTATGGTTATCTGCAATATGTAAGCTGGATGTAAGTTTTGTGTTGTATAATATGGAAAACAGAAAAACTATTAAAGCTGCTAAATATGATGAAATAGTAGCTTCGAAGGAGGATGAGGATATGGATGAAAAAAATGTTGTTAAGAAAAGGGTGACACTTGCTATCGCATTTGTAGTATTTCTTGTTGTAGTGATTACTGTAATTCTGCTTATTAAGCCAGTAATGTCCAAGGTTGAGGAGAACCGCACGGCAAAGGTATCTGAAAATGTGGCACAGGAGGCAGAAGAATTTCTTAAGAATAAGTATCCGGAGCTTGTGATTGATAAGCGTGAAATGTATGTAAAAGAGCATAAGCCTCAGGAAAGTACGGGTTATTCTAGCAATAAGAGCTTTGGCGACAATGAGTATTCGTATGCATCTTATGTATTCTATGGTACAATGGATACACCAGATGCGAAAGGAGACAGCGTCATAATCTACATGTCGGATAGCGGAAGGTCGCCATATTATACTTTTAAGGACAGCACGGATAAAGATAATGCAAAGTGGCAGATGGCGATTGTGCAGAATAAGTCAGGCAGCGCTAAGACTTGGGATTATGCATTTAAAGAAAAGTAATGCTTAAGATTATAGGAATATATCTATTGATTATTAATGTAGTAACATTTGCTTTGTATGGAATTGATAAGTGGAAAGCGATACACAACAAATGGCGCATAAGGGAGGCGACTCTTCTTATTACAGCGCTAATCGGCGGTTCGCTTGGAGCTTTTATTGCAATGCAGATGTTCAGACATAAGACTCGGAAGTGGTACTTTAAGTATACGGTTCCGGCTATGCTTGTTGTGCATGTGGTGGGGATGATTTTATTGGTGGTTAAATTGTAAGCAGGCTGTTATGTGGGACAGCCTGCTTGATTTATGTTTGGTGAATATGTGCGTTGTCGAAAAAATAAACTGTAAAAAATTTTTAGGTTATAACCGCAAAACTTTCTGATTGAATTATAGATTAAGGAGTGTAACCGCATTTTTACCGAGTATTGCATCGGTATCTTTTTCTGAAAATCCACATTCCTTTATAAGTTCCACAGCGTCTTTCTGGTCGTCCCAAGGGCTGTCAGAGCCGAATAATATGTGGTCGGCGCCATGGGTGAGAACCATTTTCTTAAATTTTTCTATTGGAAGGCTCGCATTGTGGTTGAGTTTTTTGATGCATGATGATGTATCCAGGTATACATTTTTCATGTAATCTTCTTCTAATATGCCGGCGACTTCGTTCCATTGTCCCCAGCCACCCATGTGTGCGAGTACGAGTTTTTCAGGCTTTACTTCCTGAATCATTGTGGCAAGTCTGTCTACGCTTGATTCATCGCAGCCCGGGAAACTCACATCGAAGCCAGCATGTATAAGTATTATGAGTCCGAGTGATGACGCATATTCGATAAGTCTTAATGATTGCATATCATCTATATTGGTTTTCTGGAAAACCGGGTGAAGCTTGATGCCTTTGAAACCATTGTTGGAAAGCCAGTTCAATATTTCTCTGAAATTCTCACAAGCCGGGTGTATTGCCCCAAATGAAATTAGCCCGGTTGTCTTACTTGTTTCATTAGTCTTTAAAGCAAGTGTATTGATTGTGTCGCACTGATTAGGCTTGGTTGCCACGGGAAGCAGTACGGAGTAATCAATTCCAGCTTTTTTCATTGAATCTGTAAGAGAATGTACTCTGCCATCAAGATAATTGTGTATTCCTCCGCTGTGGGCTAATGTGCCAACTGCTCTGTCAGCAAGTTCATCTGGAAATGTATGTGTATGGAAATCTATTATCATAAAGCCTCCTTGAGAATGGGGATATACGGCTGTCATCTGCTGCTGTGTAGGGGACAGCCGCATATCAGTCACTACATATATAATAACCATTTTGTCATGGTGTATACAATAGTTTAAGTGTTATATTTGCTCCGCTTTATTATGTATATATTTTTCGTATAAAATCAAGTTCTTTTTTGGGGGATGACCTACTAAAGCTGATAGAAGTGGAAGATTAGTAGGTGAAATCAAGCAATATAAAGAACAAGAGAGAGGAGAAGAGCCTGGAAAGACCTACTAAAGAGAGCGTAAGCAGCAGATTAGTAGGCGAAATTAAGTAAGAAGGGGTGCGGATGGGAAGGAAATAGTTGTGAAAGACCTACTAAAGTTGAGGGAAATGGTAAATTAGTAGGCAAATTCTAGCAAGAAGATGAGCGGATGGGAAGAAAATAGTTGTGAAAGACCTACTAAAGTTGAGGAAAATGGAAGATTAGTAGGCAAAATTAGGCAAGATAAAGAGCAGGAGAGAGGATAACATCCGTGAAAGACCTACTAAAGTTGAAGCAAGTGGCGGATTAGTAGGCACACAGCCAACACCCATCTAATACCATGACGAATAACCAGCACATACCACCAAATACTCAGCTAATACCGAGCCAATACCTAGCTCCCCCACAATTCAAATAACAAGAATCTGCAAAAACCCTATTGACAAATAGGAAATTGAGAATATAATGATTTACATACCAAGATACTATGTTTATATGGAATTAGATTTTGCGAGGAGGTACATGGAGGTTGAAGAATAGAATTATTGACACAGATGTACTTATTATAGGTGGCGGAACGGCAGGGTGTTTTGCAGGTATTACGCTTGGAAAGAAGAAAGACCTTGATGTACTGATTGTTGAGAAAGCTAACATTGTACGAAGCGGCTGCCTTGCTGCAGGTGTTAATGCAATCAATGCTTATATCACTAAGGGCAGAGTTCCACAGGATTATGTTGATTATTGTAAGAAAGATGCAGATGGAATTGTAAGAGAGGATTTGCTTCTTTCAATGTCTGAGAGGCTTAATCATGTCACTAAGATAATGGAGGACTTAGGACTTGTAATACTCAAGGACGAGAATGGAGAATATGTTGCGAGAGGAAACCGCAATATTAAGATAAATGGTGAGAATATCAAGCCGATACTGGCAGATGCAGTTAAGAAGCAGGACAATGTAACGGTAATCAATCACCTGAATATAACAGATTTCATAGTAGAGAATAACAAGATTAAAGGTGCATACGGATTTGATGTCAACGATGCAGTGTTCTATGAGATAAATGCGAAGGCAGTTCTTGTGGCTACTGGCGGAGCGGCAGGTCTTTACAGACCTAACAATCGGGGATTTTCAAGACATAAAATGTGGTATCCACCATTCAATACAGGAGCCGGATATGCAATGGGAATCAATGCGGGTGCAGAGATGACCACATTTGAGATGAGATTCATTGCTTTAAGATGTAAAGATACGATTGCTCCGACAGGAACTATCGCACAGGGAGTTCCGGCAAAGCAGCTTAATTCCAACGGCGAAGTGTATGAGAACAAATATGGTCTTACAACTTCACAGAGACTTTACGGAACAGTTACGGAAAACCGTGAGGGCAGAGGTCCTTGTTATCTTGGAACTAAGGGAATAAGCAGGGAGCAGGAAGAAGACCTTTACAAAGCATATCTTAACATGGCACCGAGCCAGACACTTAAGTGGCTTGAGGCGGCGGGGGGTCCTCCTGGATCGAAAA
>OBDN01000626.1_pt1 | contig 9594 bp, 10 predicted proteins | sample 1518141 | NCBI WGS metagenome assembly OBDN01 (sample SAMN01760937, study PRJEB22395) | human gut metagenome
GAATTGAACTTCTCCCGGTAAGGAATACACGCTTTTGTCGAATCTTGAGAAAAATACCGCCACAAACGATACCGCAAGTAAATTTAACTGGAAGAGAAAATCGAGCGGTACAGCAAAAATTATGACATACGGCAAAATTCTCTCTCTCGAGGACGGCACCGAATGTTTTGTAATAGTTTCTTCCGTAATTACACCGATTAATAATACGATTGAAATTATAAAAGACCAAATTTTTGTAATTTCTATTGTATTTTTCGTGCTTGCTGTGGCAATATCACTTTATGCAAGCCAAAGAATTGCAAAACCTATTTCGCTTACAACAAAGGCGGCAAAAGAACTTGCAAAGAAAAACTACGATGTCGAGTTTGATTCAAAGGGTTATCTTGAGGTTCAGGAACTCAACGATACCTTGAATTTTGCCAAAAAAGAACTTGCCGCAAACGAAAGACTGCAACGGGAACTTATTGCAAATATTTCCCACGATTTGCGCACACCGCTGACTATGATTACAGGCTACGGCGAAGTTATGCGTGATTTACCGGGTGAAAATACCGCCGAGAACATTCAGATTATCATTGACGAGGCAACAAGACTTTCAAGCCTTGTAAATGATTTGCTTGATTTGTCAAAATTGCAGTCGGGCACAATGAAACTTCAAAAGTCGGTTTTCTGCATTACCGACAGTTTCAAAACTATTTTTGCGAGATATGCAAAGCTCAAGGAGCAGGACGGATATAATATTTATCTTGATAAATGCAAGGAAAGAGTATTTGTAAAAGCCGACGAACTGAAAATTTCGCAGGTTATATACAACCTTGTAAATAACGCTATTAACTATGCGGGCGAGGACAAAACGGTTGTTGTTACCCAGCAGGTAATCGGTGAAAAGGTGAGAATCAATGTAACCGATCACGGCGAGGGTATTCCTGCCGACAAACTCGAGTACATTTGGGACAGATATTATAAGGTTGACAAGGAGCACAAGCGCAGTGTAATAGGCACCGGTCTTGGACTGTCAATTGTAAAATCTATCTTGAATGCCCACAACGCAAGATGCGGTGTAACAAGCACCCTCGGCAAAGGCAGTACATTCTGGTTTGAACTTGACACTGTAAAGGTTGTTGAGATTAAGGAAGATATTTCTGATGATAATTAATGTACGCTAATTAAAGGTAGTGAAATTCTATGACAAATATATATTTGTCTGATGAAAAATTACTAAGATGATGTTTTCTGTATTTGTTATATGATAGAGCGTGTTGCCCGAAAGCAAAGTTGACGGAATTATCAGGGTTTATAATAATCTGATTTGTGAAGTTATAGACAATTATAATTGCAGTGCTTATTACGAACCGTCATATGTAATTGCAAGAGCTTACCAAAACGGGGACTTTTAAAACAACATTAAAGCGTTTAAAAAGTAAAAATATTATAAAGCAAGAAAATCCGCATTTTACACAAATGCGGATTTTTGTTAAATATCATCTTGTTGTGAATCTTTAAAATATGACCTGTACTGACTCGGAGTAAGATTTTTTTTCTTTTTAAAAAGTCGGGAGAAGTACATTTGATCTGCAAATCCCGATTCGCTTGCAACATCTTTTATAGTAAGATTGGAAGTTGCAAGCAATGAACTTGCCCTTGAAATTCGTAATTTATTGATATAATCGTGTACAGACATACCCATTTCCGATTTAAACAGCTTATAAAGGTAAGAACGGTCGAGTTTCAGATAGTTTGAAACATCGGTTGCGGTAAAACTTGAATTTCGATAATTGAGTTCAATATATTTTGCCGCAGAGAGTACATAGTGATTAAACTCTTCGTTTACCGCAGGAAAATATTGTATGTAATAAGAAAGCAGATAGCACATTCTTGCATTTATCCTTGCGTTCTGATAAATGTCTCCTTTTCCGTCAACAGTAATATTGAACAATTTTTCAACATCAGGTAATTCAATAGGCGGGGTAACATAAAGTCCCGATGTAAATGCCGTATGAGAAATGAGCCACATATAATCTACACCTGTAAAAAATACATACAGCAATTCGCAGTTGTCATCTCCGCATTCAAAAGTAGCCTCAATATTTGGTCTTACAAATATACTTTGCATTTCGGTTATATCATATTTTATCTTGTCAATCCATAAAATGCCACTGCCCTTGAGTACATAATATAAGGCGGGAATGTTTTGATTAAGGGCAATTATACTGTATTTTTTTGAAAAATGGTACTTTCCGTTTAAAATATTATGAGCGGCTTGTATATTGTATTTATTATATTTTTCCATATTTCACCTGTAAATTTCCGTTTTTTTAGTTTTATGCAACATTTATCTATAAACTAAAAACAAATATCTATATCAATAATTTACAAACTTGTTTATAATAATTACATAATACAACAAAATTTTGTTAAATGCAACATCTGTTTGCGGAGGTAGTGAAAATGAACTACAAATACGAAATCGTAAATTATGACAAAAACATTCCGGCAAAAATCCTATATTGCAATTTATCGTCTGATACACATAAAACCGAACTTCACTGGCATCGTGAACCAGAGATTGTATATGTACTTGACGGTCTTGGAGAGTGTTCTCACAACGGCGAGGTTATGGATCTTCCTGCCGGGGAATGTAAAATTTTTAACAGCGAAGATGTGCATTTGGTTCGTCCTAAAATGGGACATCATGCGAATATGATTATTATTCAGCTTTCGTTTGAATATATGAGAATGTTTTGCAAGACCATTGACAGCGTTATCTTTGATCTTCACGATAGATCCGAGCAAAAAGGTGAAATCTGCGAAATTTTGCGCCAGATTGCAAGTATTGATATAGACCATGACGAATACGGTGTATTAAAGCAGATTTCAGGAGTTAATTTATTATACTACAAATTGCTTAAATATTGTACTTCACTTAAGAGAAGTTCTAATTCTTTCATTATACCAAAGCGTGATTTTTCATATGCAAAAACCGCTATTGCGTATATCAACGAAAACTTCAAGCAGGAGATTCCTCTTAACGAGATTTCAAGCGTGGTTAATCTTTCGCCGTCTTATTTCTCAAAATACTTTAAGAGCGTAACACAGGTTAGTTTTTCGGAGTACCTTGCAAATCTTCGTCTTGAAAATGCTTTGCAGGATATGCTTACAAAAAATTCTACCGTAACGGTTGCCGCAGTTGAAAACGGCTTTGCAAATGTAAAGTCATTCATTACGCAGTGCAAAAAGGTTTACGGTTACACTCCTGCACAGTATAAAAAACATCTGCTTAACAGATGATTAAAATTGATTACAAGTTTTTTCTTTATTATACCCAAAAAAGGACAGCTACTGTTGTAATGACAGTAGCTGTTCTTTTTGCGTAAAAATATTGGAGTTTATTAATTAACGCTTAGCTAAATGTTTTACCAATCAATTGTAAAAGTTTGGTCAACCTTTTCAAAGGCTTGACCTAAATTATTTAATTATTTAATTACAACTTTTCTTAAAACAATAATTTTCTTCAACTTTAGATAAAGCGTCAAAATTCATTGAAATAAGTCACAAAAAGTTTTATAATAAAAGATACGGATAAATCACACCGAAAGGAATTTGAGTATGAATATCAGACAAATTAAGGCTGAAACCGTAACAGAAACGGTAAAACAGCTTTTTCTCGACTGCAATTATTTTATCGGAAAAGATATAATGACCGCTCTTGAAAAAGCAAGAGAAAACGAAAAGTCAAAAGTAGGCAAAAGTGTGCTTACACAGATTATTGAGAATGACAAACTTGCCGCAAAGGAAGAAGTACCTCTTTGCCAGGATACAGGTATGGCAATTTTGTTTGTAGAGTACGGCGATAAGGTCGTTATTGAGGACGGCAGTTTTGAAGATGCGGTAAACGAGGGTGTACGACAGGCTTATAAGGACGGCTACTTGAGAAAAAGTGTAGTAAATGACCCTGTTTTTGACCGATTAAATACAAAAGATAACACACCTGCCATTATTCATACAAGAATTGTAAAAGGTGACAAAATAAAAATTACTGCCGGCGGCAAAGGCTTTGGCAGTGAGAATATGTCTGCAATAAAAATGCTTACTCCGTCATACGGAATTGAGGGTGTAAAAAAATTTATTCTTGATACTGTAAGAACCGCAGGTCCTAACCCGTGCCCACCTATTGTAGTAGGCATAGGTATCGGCGGTACATTTGAAAGAAGTGCCCAGCTTGCAAAAAAGGCAACATTCAGAGCAATTGACACACACAATGAAGACGAGCGTTACGCAAAACTTGAGGACGAATTGCTTGAGAGCATAAATAAAATGGGATTCGGTCCTGCCGGTCTTGGAGGAACTACAACAGCAATCGGAGTTAATATTGAAACTTCGCCGACTCATATCGCAGGTATGCCTGTTGCGGTAAATATTTGTTGCCATGCGGCAAGACACGCAAGCGCAGAAATTTAAGGGGGAGAGAACTATGCCTAAAAAATTAACATTACCGCTCAGCGATGAAGATATAAAAAATTTAAAAGCAGGCGAAAGCGTTTTGCTTAGCGGCACAATGCTTACAGGCAGAGATGCGGCACATAAAAGACTTTTTGAGCTTATTGAAAAAGGCGAAAACCTCCCTGTAGATATTAAGGGCGAAATAATTTATTATGTAGGCCCTGCACCTGCAAAACCCGGATACGCAGTAGGCCCTGCAGGCCCTACATCAAGTTATAGAATGGATAAGTACGCACCTGCATTGCTTGACCTCGGATTAAAAGGAATGGTAGGCAAAGGCGCAAGAAATAAGGAAGTAATAGACGCTATTGTCCGTAACGGCTGTGTGTATTTTGCGGCAATCGGCGGTGCCGCCGCTTTGATAGCAAAGAGCATTAAAAAAGAAGAAATGCTGTGTTACGAAGATTTGGGAACAGAGGCGGTCAGAAGATATACTGTCGAAGATTTTCCTTGCATTGTAGCAATTGACAGTAAGGGCAATAATGTGTACGAAACCGAGCCTAAAAAATATAATACCGAAGCGTGAGATTAAGGACTGCAAAACAGCAGTCCTTTTTATTTTTGCTTTTTATCAAAAGTTATGGTAAATTATGGTTAGATGACTTTCGGTCGGGCAACAAAGTAAAATAATAGCCAAACTTTCCGCTCGAAGTTAAAAGTTTGGTCAACCTTTTCAAAGGTTGTGGGTGTGGGCAACGCCCACAAATTAATAAAAATAAACTTATTTTCATTAAAAGCAAACAGTAGTAATTGCTCAATAGTATAACTAAACTTTAGATTAATTAAGTGGCAGAAAGTAAGAAAGTTGCACTTGAGCAGTCTTAGAGAAAAGATATTCTAAAGGACGCAAAAGTTTGCGTGTGTGGCTAATTTGCCCTTGAAAAGTGGCAAATTAGTAGTTTTAGTTGCGTAGCTTTTTTTGTCGCTCTCGCATTTGGCTATCGCTGTTATGTTCAAACCGCCAAACGGCAAGCCTTTTGGCTATCAAAAATGTGCGATAATTTATAGCATTTTATGGGCTCTGCCCAAACCCGCAACCCTTTAAAAAGGGTTGACCTAAATTTTGAATTTATTATTCTAAACTTTTCGCCAAACTTAAAATAGTCAAAATAAATTATAAAACAACAAAGCAACTGCCATTTTATTTATTGTAATTTTATTTATTTTGTGTTAAAATTATCATATAAAATTTACAAATAAATTATTTATTATATGTTTTTAACAAAGAAAGGACAAATTATGATTATTAATCTTGATTTGAATATTGAAAAGCCGAGATACTACACTGTTTCTGATATTACATTTGCTCAGGTTGACGCTTGGTTCGGTCATACAACACGAGATTTAAAGCTGGATTTGATTTATCCGCAGAGCAGAATGAAAAAAGTTCCTTGCATCATATGGATATGCGGCGGTGGTTGGATACGAATGGATAAATCCGCTCACCTTGCTTACCTTGCAAAACTCGCTCTCAACGGTTTTGCCGTGGCAAGCGTTGAGTATCGTACCAGCAACGAGGGCGCTTACCCTATGCCGCTTGAAGATGTAAAGGCGGCTATCCGCTATCTCAAGGCGCACGCAGACCGCTACTGCCTTGATGTAGATCATTTTGGTGTTGCCGGTGAATCCGCAGGCGGTTATCTCGCCTCAATGTGTGCTCTCAATAACGACAAAAGTCTTGATGTGGGTGAATATCTCGATTATTCAAGCGAAGTTCAGGCTTGTTGCCCTTTTTATCCGCCGACAGACCTTGCAACTTTTCCGCACAAATCGGCTCTTGAGGCAGGCGCAAGTATGGAGTCGCTTATGCTGGGTATGAATATTGTTTTAAACAAAGAAGCTGCGCAGAAATGTTGCCCTGTTTCATTTGTAACACCGTCAGCACCGCCTTTTATGATTTTTCACGGCACACAAGATTCTACCGTACCTTTTTCTCAAAGCGTTGTACTGCACGATTTACTTGTGAAAAACGGTTGTGACGCAACTTTGGTAGCCGTAAACGGTGCCGAACACGCAGATATTTTCTTTGCGCAGGACGAATTATGGAATATGGTGGCTGAATTTTTCAAGAAAACACTTGTCGATTAAAATTAAAAAGTAATTTTTATTAATAGTTGATGTAATTCAGTGTTTAGAATATAGCTTTACCGAGCAATTATAAAAGTTTTGTCTTGCAAAGTGGTTTGCTAAACTAATTTACTCAAACAAACAGAACAAAAAAGTTTTCAACATTTTGTTATAATGCAGTTGAAAACTTTTTGTTTTGTGTTTTAGCAATGTACCGTCTTTTTGTTTAAATCATTACAAAATAAACAAAAGTATATAAAAATATACAATGATTTAAAGAAAATATTTAAAAAGTCTATTAAAAACAGTCAAAATGTGATATAATTTATTTAATTATAAACAGTGTAAGGAGAATTACCGTGAAGGAAACAATCTGTACTATACCGATAAACGATATTTTTATGCCAAAAGACGGTTGCCCTATCTGCCGAATGGAGGATATGCTCGAAAAGCAGTATGTTAAATTCATTACAGGCGATGCAATGATGGAGCCAAACATCAGAATAGAAACCAATAAAAAAGGTTTTTGTCACCGCCATTTTTCGCAGATGTTCACGGTAGGTCAAAAATTGCCTAATGCGCTGATTTTAGAAAGTCATTTGCAGGAAATTATCGACAAATATATGCCTGCAAAACTTAAAGGCAAGCCCGACAAAAAACAACTTGAGGGCATTAAGGAAGAGTTATCTTCCTGCTATGTCTGCGACAGAATCGCAAGCGATATGCACCATTTTATGGCAACAGTTTTTGTAGAGTGGGCAAAGGGCGAAGAATTCAGAAAGTTGTATAACGAACAGCCGTTTATCTGTTTAAAGCACTATTCTTTTATAATGAGTGCCGCAACGGGCAAGGGCGGAATTTCGTCAAAACTTTTGCCTGACTTTTACGCTGAAACCGCCGCCCTCACAAAAAATTACCTTGTAAGCCTTAAGGCGGATATTACACACTTTTGTTCAATGTTCGATTACCGCAGTCAGGGACAGGATTGGGGCACATCAAAAGATTCGATTGAAAGAAGTATTGCTTTTTTGACGGGTACGGATTGATAAAACAGAAAATTCGGAAATTCCGAATTTTCTCCCTTTAATAAAAAAGGCGATACTAAGTATTGCCCGAACTGCGGAGAAAAATCAGAAGACGATGCAGATGATGGAATTTAGATTAAATAATATCGGATATACTATATAAAAGGAAGTCTTACTATGCTGACATATACAGCCGATGATTTGGAAAAAATTTTCAGGGAAGAGAATATAAATCCCGATGAGCTGCAGAATATGGTAGTGGAAAAGCTCACAAAAAATAACCTTAAGCTTGCCACCGCCGAAAGCTGCACGGGCGGTTTGCTTTCGGGAAGAATTACCGCCGTGAGCGGTGCAAGCGAGGTTTTTGACTGCGGTGTTTGCTCGTATGCAAACGAAATTAAGCACAAGGTGCTCGGAGTGAGCGAAGAAACTCTTAACACACTCGGCGCAGTGTCGCCCGAAACCGCTTTGCAGATGGCGGAGGGTGTAAAAAAACTTGCAAATGCCGACATCGGCGCAAGCACCACGGGTATTGCAGGGCCGACAGGCGGAACAGATGAAAAACCTGTCGGACTTGTTTATGTGGGAATTTGTGCAAATTGCAGTAAATTTCCCATAAAACTTTTGCTCGGCAAAACAAACGGAAGTGAAAATTCCCGAAATTATATAAGAAAACTTGCTTGTAATGCCGTTCTTTATACAATTTGGAAATTAAGCTAAATGTTGTAAAAAAATCTTGTAAAAAAATTAATATTGTGGTAAAATAAAATCGTAACTGTGGATAAGGGGGTTTTTTTGCCCTAAAATTATAATTCATTTAGGTAATTATAATTTAATCTTTTGATTTATCCCGAAAATATAACTTAATATCCGTCAGAATGGAGTTGATTTTAATGGAAAGAAGTGCAGGTATCCTGTTGTCGGTTACTTCGCTTCCGTCCCCCTACGGAATTGGTACTATTGGTAAAGAGGCTCGTGAGTTTGCTGACTTCCTCAAAAAGGCAGGTCAGAAGGTTTGGCAGATTCTTCCTGTCGGCCCTACAAGCTACGGCGATTCTCCTTATCAGTCCTTTTCAACTTATGCAGGTAACCCTTACCTGATTGACCTTGACACACTTTGTGAAGAAGGTCTTATTACTAAAGAGCAGCTCGATAGCTATGATTGGGGTTCTAACGATGCTGAAGTGGATTACGAGAAAATCTACAACAACAGATTCGATGCTCTTAGAATTGCTTACGATAATTTCAAAAAGAAAGACCAGAAGGCTTTCTCCACATTTAAGAGAAAGAACAGCAAGTGGCTCAAGAATTACGCACTTTATATGGCTGTAAAGAAAAGCTTTAATATGGTTTCCTGGACAGAGTGGCCGGACGAAGAAATCCGTATGCACGAGGAAACAGCTGTTAAGCGCTATGAGCGCAAGCTTAAAGACGATGTTGATTTCTGGAAATTCTTACAGTTTAAGTTTTATGAGCAGTGGGAGGCTTTCCGTGCTTATGTAAACGGTCTTGGAATTAAGATTTTGGGTGATATGCCTATCTATGTTGCCATGGACAGCGCAGACACATGGGCTAACCCCGAGTTGTTCCAACTTTATGATGACGGTGATCCTATTGCAGTTGCAGGTTGTCCGCCTGACTATTTCTCGGCAACAGGTCAGCTCTGGGGCAATCCTCTTTATGACTGGGATTACCTCGCAGAAACAGATTACGAGTGGTGGTTTGAGAGAATTAAAGCTGCGTCAAAGCTTTATGATCTCACAAGAATCGACCACTTCAGAGCTTTTGCAAGCTACTATTCAATTCCTTACCCTGCTGAAAACGCTATTAACGGTGGCACCCATGAGGCAGATTTGTGGTTGTTCTTCTTTGAAAAGGTTCACCAGGATAGCGGTGTGAGGGAGTGAAGTATAAGGATAAAGTCCTTCTCCGTCGAAAACGTGGAGTTTGTCTACTCCGTAAGGAAGGATTTGTTTTTCAATCTCTTTGAGGCCTGTTCCTG
>OBDN01000639.1_pt1 | contig 9456 bp, 10 predicted proteins | sample 1518141 | NCBI WGS metagenome assembly OBDN01 (sample SAMN01760937, study PRJEB22395) | human gut metagenome
TCCAAAGTAACAGATTTTTATATTTAATCTGTCTACTTTAGAGGTATCATATCACGCACCCGGAGCGGCTGTTTTTGAAGGAGGTAACGAGGTAAATGAATAAGGATATCTCCCAACGCTTATCCCAAGGTGCAGGCCCCGGACAGGCGCTCAGGCAAAGAAGGAGATGATGAGGGCTACCAGGAAGCCCACGCCGCCGACCAGTGTTTCCATGATGGTCCAAGTCTTGAGGGTGGTCTTTTCGTCCATGCCCACAAGGCTCTTCACCAGCCAGAAGCCGGAGTCGTTGAAGTGAGAGCAGACGGTGGAACCGCCTGCAATGGCAGCGGTCACGCAGGCAAGGTACAGCGGGCTGAGCGCGCTGAGGCCGGGCATGGCGGAGATGATGCCGGCTGCCATGGTCATAGCCACGGTAGCGGAACCCACCGAGATACGCACCAGAGCAGCCACGATGAAGGCCACCAGCACCAGCGGCAGGCTGGCGTTTGCCACGGCGTTGCCGATGACATCGCCCAGACCGGAGTTCTGCAGCATATAGCGCAGCACGCCGCCGCAGGCAGTGACCAGCAGGATCATACCGGTGGGCTCCAGAGACTTGGTCATGATCTTTTCCAGCTGGGCGTTAGTGTAGCCGTGGCGGGTGCCCAGCAGGTACATAGCAGCGATGGTAGCCAGCAGCAGCGCCATGAAGGGCTCGCCGAGGAAGGCCAGAACGGGCTGGATGCCTGCCAGTGCGGGCACTACCTTTGCCACGGAGTTTGCGATGATGAGCAGCAGCGGGATCATGATGATGCCCACGATGGTGCCAAACTTGGGCAGCTTGCTCTCGTCAATGTCTGCCTGCTGTGCAACGTGCTCGGGGACTTCAACCATGTACTTTTTGCCGCAGATGCTGCCCCAGATGGGACCGGCGGCGATCATGGCAAAGATGCCGCAGAAGATGCCGACGAGGATGACCCAGCCAAGGTCAACGCCCAGCATGGTAGCCACCAGAACGGGACCCGGCGTGGGCGGGATGAAGGCGTGGCCGACCGCCAGACCGGCCAGCAGGGGGATGACGTAGTACAGCACGGAGCGCTTGGTGCGCTTTGCCAGAGAGAAGGCCAGCGGGATGAGGATGATAAGTCCTGCATCAAAGAACACCGGCATGGCCACCACCAGACCCGTGATGCCCAGTGCCCACGCGGCCTTTTCGTCACCGAACTTCCGCACCATGGTCACAGCCAAGGTCTGTGCGCCGCCGGATTCTTCCAGAATGGCACCGAACATGGAGCCCAGACCCACCAGAAGGGCGATGCCCTTTAAGGTGTTGCCGATGCCCTCGTTCACCGAGCCGATGATGTCGGACAGAGGCATACCGGCCATCAGGCCGATGCCCACAGCACCGATCAGGATGGAGATCATGGCGTGTACCTTGAACTTGATAATGAGAATGAGCAATAGGATCAGGCCTGCCACGGCAGCAAAAACCAGCCGTGCCGCATCGGGCGTTGCAACTGCTGTCATAGAAATTTCCTCCGTTTCGTGATTTTTGGTTGCACTTATCCAAGCCATCCGGAAAAACCCGCCGGACGGTTTACTTTCTGTTGTTTATGTGGAGCGGTTTACTCCATGTATGCGCCCTTCATGGGGCTGACGGCGTGCTGAGAGTAGAGTTTCAGCAGACCCTTGGTGTACTTGGGAGCCTTGGGCTTCCAGTTGGCGCGGCGCTCGGCAAGGATGGCGTCCATCTCCTCGGGGGTCTTGGGCTCGCCCTTCACGCCCACAATGGCCAGCTTGCGGTTATGCACATCGATCTGGATCAGGTCATCCTGCTCTACCAGTGCGATGGGGCCGCCCACGGCAGCCTCCGGACTGACATGGCCGATGACCGGGCCGCGGCTTGCGCCGGAGAAGCGGCCGTCGGTGATCAGCGCTACACTGGAAGCCAGCTTCGGGTCGGCGCAGATGGCCTCGCCGGTGTAGAACATCTCGGGCATACCGCTGCCGCGGGGGCCTTCGTACCGGATGAAGATGGCGTCACCGGGCTTCACCTCGCCGTGCAGCACAGCGGAGATGCACGCCTCCTCGCTGTCGTAGGGCTTGGCGCGCAGGGTAGCTTCAAACATATTCTTGGGGCAGGCGGTGTGCTTGATGACGCAGCCCTCCGGGGCAAGATTGCCTTTCAGGATGGCGATGCTGCCGTCGGTGCCCTTGGCGTTATCAAAGCTGTGGATGATGTCCTCGCGGCTGACCGGGCGGGCAAAGCCTGCGGTCTTTTCTGCCAGAATGGCATCGCAGTGCTGGTAGAAGCCGTTCTTCTTCAGCTCTTCCAGATTCTCGCCCAGCGTCTTGCCGGTGACGGTCATCACGTCCAGATTCAGCATGGACTTGATCTCCTCCATCACCCGGGGCACGCCGCCTGCGTAGTAGAAGTACTGTGCGGGCCAGTCGCCGGAGGGACGGATGTTCAGCAGGTAGTGTGCGCCGCGATGCATCCGGTCGAAGGTGTCGGCGTCGATTTCAATGCCGAACTCGTGAGCGATGGCGGGCAGGTGCATGGTGGCGTTGGTGGAGCCGGAAATGGCGGCGTGCACCATGATGGCGTTCTCAAAGCTCTTCTTGGTCACGATATCCTTGGCGGTGATGCCCTTCTTGACCAGTTCCATCAGCTGCTTGCCGGCATCGTAGGCGGCCTGCTTCAGCTCCGGGGCGGTGGCGGGCATCAGGGCGGTGCCCGGCAGCATCAGGCCCAGTGCTTCGGCCATGATCTGCATGGTGGAGGCGGTACCCATAAAGGAGCAGGCACCGCAGCTGGGGCAGGCGTTGTGTTTGTAGTAGTCCAGCTGGCTGTTGGGGATGACGCCGGTCTTTTCCCATGCGTCAAACTTGCCGATCTGCTCCAGCGTCAGCAGCTCGTTGATGGCGCAGGCAGGGTCGTTGACCACATACTCCTTGGGCAGGGTGTGGGCTTCCATGACGCCGCCGGTGACCACGATGGCGCTCATGTCCTTCAAACGGCCGATGCTCATCAGCATGGCGGGCACGGACTTGTCGCAGCTGGCAATGAACACGCCGCCGTCGTAGACGCTGGCGTTGGCCTGTGCCTCCACCAGATTGACGATGGCGTCACGGTGGGGCAGCGAGTAGTTGATGCCGTCATGACCCTGTGCGATGCCATCGCACATATCGGTGGCAAAGTAGCGGGCCGCCTTGCCGCCGTTGTCGTTGACCGCCTGCACGGCCTCCTTGACGAACTGATCCAGATGGGCGCTGCCGGGATGGCTGTCGCCGAAGGTGCTCTCCACCATGATCTGGGGCTTGGAAAGATCCTCGACCTTCCAGCCCATACCCATCTTCAGCGGGTCGTTCTCGGGTGCTAAAGTGCGGACTTCCTGTGAACGCAACTCCATATTCATACCTCCAAATACTGCTTGCTTTCGTCCTTTTTTCTGCGGGACCTTTTTGTGGCTTTATTGTAAATCCGCAGACGTCTCTTTGCAAGTTGTCACGGGTATGTCCTACTTTTTGTGCAAAAACTCTGGGATACATCATGCACACTGCCCAAATCCGGGCGAATTTTGCCCAAAATCAGCCGTCAAAGCGGCTTTTGGCAAAAACGCGGGAGAAAAGTCATCTGATGACTTTAGGAAGAACCCTCTCAGTCGCGCAGCGACTGAGGGGCTTTTAATGGAGAAGCGAAAAAAGCGTTAAAGCGATAGCGCCGACTGGCGCAGCGCTAGCTTTTTTGTGCTTCGACTTCTTCTTTAGGATTGTCAAGGGCGAGCAGCCCTTGGCCCGTTGCGGGGTGGGTGGAGTCCAGAGGTAGGGAGGGGGGAGTCGGAACACCCCTCCCTGCCTCTGGCCCAGCGGAGCGTCTTTGCACGCTTGCGGCAAGCAGATACCTTTACCCGCAGCGCCGCTGCAAATGCTGCTATTCAGCCGCAAAAAAATAACGGAACATCCGCAGACATTCCGTTACGTTGAAATGTATAATGATTTTTAGTTCTGGTTCGGCTGGGGACGGAAGGTGATCTCGCCGGTGGTGCTGTCCATGGCGTCCACGATGGCAAGGCTCTCCAGCTGGATGCCCTTGCTGCGGATCAGCTCGCCGCCCTGCTGGAAGCCCTTTTCCACAGCAATGCCGATGCCCTCTACGGTGGCACCGGCTTCCTCGGCCAGTTCCAGCAGACCCATCAGGGCGCAGCCGTTGGCCAGAAAATCGTCGATGATCAGCACATGATCCTCCGGAGTGAGGAACTTTTTGGAGACGATGACGTTGTATATCTTTTTATGGGTGAAGGACTGGATCTGAGTCTTGTAGTTGTCGTAGTCCAGATTGATGCTCATAGATTTTTTGGCAAACACCACCGGCACGTTCAGCTCGCTGGCTACCACAGCCGCAATGCCGATGCCGCTGGCCTCGATGGTGAGCACCTTATTGATGGGCTTGCCTGCAAACAGACGCTTCCACTCCCGTGCCATCTCGCGGAACAACGGGATGTCCATCTGGTGGTTGATAAAGCTGTCCACCTTGAGCACGTTGCCCTCGCGCACAATGCCGTCCTTGCGGATACGATCTTCCAGCATCTTCATAAAATATATCCTCCAACCCTTGCAGGCGCGTTTTCTGCCTCCGGCTCGCCCGCCGCGAAAAGCGCCTGCCTGTTTTCCATTCCCGGGCGCGCGCCACACGCACCCATCATATAATGTTTCACCTAGTATACCGGAAGCATCCCGCTTTGACAAGGGGTTTTCTTTCCAAAATTCGTAAAAATACGGCACCAAACCTCTTCGTTTTTTCTAAAAGTATGACCTTGTCCAAAAATACCGAAACTTCGTGAGGTTGTCGGGTCATTTTTGGTTTATCCTCCCTTGTTCTTTCGCGGTTTTTGAGTATACTATTCTTAATAGGAGAAGGGTCATATCCGGGATTTTTGACCGGACGAGGAGGAAAATGGTATGAAAACAGGACTTGTGCTGGAAGGCGGCGCTATGCGCGGAATGTTCACCGCCGGCGTACTGGATGTGCTGATGGAGCATAACATCCAGCTGGACGGTGCCGTTGGTGTGTCGGCGGGGGCAGTGTTCGGCTGTAACTACAAGTCGCACCAGATCGGGCGCACCATCCGCTACAACACGGAATACTGCACCGACAAGCGCTACGCCACCTTTGGCAACCTGCTGCGCACCGGCAACCTGTACAGCGAGCAGTTCTGCTACCATACCGTGCCGGAAAAGCTGGATCCCTTTGACACCGAGGCTTTCCGGGAGAACCCCATGGACTTTTTTGTGGTGTGCACCGATGTGCGCACCGGCGATCCCATCTACCGCAAGTGCCGCACCGGCGACGCCGAGGATATCCAGTGGATGCAGGCATCGGCCTCCATGCCGCTGGCCGCAAAGATCGTGAAGATCGGCCACTATCAGCTGCTGGACGGCGGTGTTGCGGATTCCATTCCTGTGCGCTTTTTCGAGTCTATCGGCTACAAGCGCAACCTGATCATCCTGACCCAGCCCAAGGGTTTTGTAAAGCAGAAAAACAAGATGCTGCCCCTTATCCGGGCAAGGTATGTGCGCTATCCCGCTTTTGTGGAGGCCGTGGCAGACCGGCACCAGCGCTACAACGAGACGCTGGCCTATATTTCCATGCTGGAGCAGTCCGGCCGGGCCTTCGTCATCCGTCCGCCCATCCCGCTGGAGATTCCCTCCATGGAGCGCGATCCCGCCCAGCTGCGCCGCGTTTACGAGACCGGCCGTGCCGTGGCACAGATTCAGATCGACAAGATTGCAGCCTATGTGGAGGAGTCCAAGGCTGCAACGGAAGAATAATACGAAAGGCTGCTGCACAGGTTTGTGCAGCAGCCTTTTTTTGAGCGGAATATGATTTTTATATTTAGGCTTCAGAAACGCCTGCGGGCGTTTCTGAAGCCTTTTTTCACGGAGAGATACAAAAAAGAGGTCTGCACCTTGCGGTGCAGACCTCTTGATGTTCAAGAAAGAACGGTAAGAGAAGGGGTTAAATTACTTAACCTCAACCTTAGCGCCAGCCTCTTCCAGCTTCTTCTTGATGTCGTCAGCCTCAGCCTGGGAGACCTTCTCCTTGACAGCCTTGGGAGCGCCATCAACGATAGCCTTAGCCTCCTTCAGGCCCAGACCGGTGATCTCCTTAACGACCTTGATGACCTGCATCTTGGTAGCGCCAGCCTCAGCCAGGATGACGTCGAACTCGGTCTTCTCTTCCTCAGCGGAAGCAGCAGCGCCAGCAGCAGCGGGAGCAGCAGCAGCAACAGCAGAAACACCGAACTCCTCGCAGTAGGTGTCGATCAGTTCCTTCAGCTCCAGAACGGTCAGGCCCTTGACGGACTCGATGATGGCAGTAATCTTCTCAGAAGCCATGGTAATAACCCTCCAATATCAATGGTTTTAGTTTGTTTCAGTTTTTTGTTAAGCGGCGGTCACGCGGCCATTAGGCAGCGGGCTCCTCCTGCTTGTCGGCATAAGCCTGCATTGCAACGGCCAGACCAGACAGAGTGCTGGTGAGGGCGCCTGCAAACATGGACAGCATACCTTCGCGGTTGGGCAGCTTTGCGATAGCGTTGGTCTCGGCGGCGTTCATAGCCTTGCCTTCCATGAAGCCAGCCTTCACGACGAACTTCTTGGACTTATCGCCATCCTGGTACTTGCACAGGATGCGGGCAGCAGCCATGGGGTCATCCTCGTGAGCAAAAGCAACAGCGGTGTCGCCCTTGAAGTTCTCAGCCAGACCCTCCAGAGCGGTACCCTTAACTGCCAGACGCAGCATGGTGTTCTTCACGACCATGTAATCAACGCCTGCCTCACGCAGCTCCTTACGGAGCTTGGTGTCGTTCTCGACGTTAATGCCGCCGTAAGCGACGACGCAGCCGGAAACCGCACTCTCAAACTTTGCCTTCAGATCAGCGACGTAAGCCTGCTTTTCAGAAAGAATCTTTGCACTGGGCATTCGGTTTCACCTCGTTTCAAAAACTTGTATCGAAAGCCGGAGCAATGAAAAAAGCCTCTCTCCCGCGCACTGCGCCGAGAGAGAGGCATAAAGTAACTTTACGCACGTTTCTCGGCAGGCGGTCAAACTTTACACTGGACTCCAGCGCCTGCTGTCTTAAAAACAGCATGATTATAATACCGCAAACGTGCGGCGTTGTCAAGTACTTTTTTCAATTTCCGACAAAATTTTTCTGCCATTCCGCAGAACGGCAGAAAAACATCAGAAATCTAAATTAGACACCGTACTTCAGGGTATTCAGACGGATGCCAGGGCCCATGGTGGTGGCGATGGTAGCGCTCTTGAAGTAGGTACCCTTTGCTGCAGCGGGCTTTGCCTTGGCAATAGCCTCCATCACAGTGTCCAGGTTGGTGTACAGCTTCTCTGCACCGAAAGAAGCCTTGCCCACGGGCACATGGATGATGTTCTGCTTGTCCAGACGGTACTCGATCTTACCAGCCTTAGCCTCGCTGACAGCCTTGCCCAGATCGGGAGCCACAGTGCCGGCCTTGGGGTTGGGCATCAGGCCACGGGGGCCCAGAACCTTACCCAGACGGCCAACGCGGCCCATCATATCGGGGGTAGTCACGACGACGTCAAAATCCATGAAGCCGCCGGCGATCTTTGCGATCAGCTCGTCATCGCCAACGATATCAGCGCCAGCAGCCTCGGCAGCAGCAGCTGCGGGGCCCTTAGCAATAGCGCAGACGCGGACGGTCTTGCCGGTGCCGTTGGGCAGAACGACAGCGCCGCGGACCTGCTGGTCAGCGTGACGGCCGTCAACGCCCAGACGGACGTGCAGCTCGATGGTCTCATCGAACTTGGCAGAAGCGGTCTTGCAAGCCAGCTCCAGGGCCTCGTTCACATCATATGCCTTAGTAGAATCGATCAGCTTTGCAGCGTCGACATAATGCTTGCCATGTTTCATTGTATATCCTCCTGTGTGGTCATGCGGGCAGTGTTATGCCCTCCCACTGTTTATGTCTCAGCCCTCGACGGTGACGCCCATGGAACGGCAGGTGCCGCGAACCATGCTGCAGGCAGCTTCCAGAGAAGCAGCGTTCAGGTCGGGCATCTTGGTCTTGGCGATCTCCTCCACCTGAGCGGCGGTCAGAGAAGCAACCTTTTCCTTGTTGGGCTTGCCGGAAGCGGTGTTGATGCCAGCGGCCTTCTTGATCAGAACGGCTGCCGGAGGAGTCTTGGTGATGAAGCTGAAGGAGCGGTCAGCGTACACGGTGATGACGACGGGGATCACATAACCCATCTGGTTCTTGGTACGCTCGTTGAACTCCTTGGTGAACGCCATGATGTTGACGCCCTTCTGACCCAGAGCAGGGCCAACAGGGGGAGCCGGAGTCGCCTTGCCGGCCTCGATCTGCAGCTTAATGTAGCCAGTAACTTTCTGTGCCATGATAAATGCACCTCCAAAAATCTGTGGTGAGTTGCGGCGCAGTGTCTCTGCGCCTCCCACGAGCGCGTGCACGCTGCACACGCTCTATAAGAACCGCACTGCGGTCTTACCTTGGTAAACGGAACTTGCCGGTTGGTTACGGCAGCTCGACCTGACCGATCTCCACCTCTGCGGGGGTCTCGCGGCCGAACATATTGACCTTGAGCTTCACCTTGAAGTTCTCGGTATCAATGGCCTCCACAAGGCCCATAAAGCCTTCCAGAGGACCGGCGGTGATCTGCACGGTATCGCCGACAGCAAAATCGACGCTGAGCGGTGCAGCCTTCTCCACGCCCATCTTCTCCACTTCCTCAGCGGTCAGCGGAACGGGCTTGGAGGCGGGGCCGACGAAGCCGGTGCAGCCGCGCGTATTGCGCACGACATACCAGGTATCGTCGTTCATCACCATTTTGACCAGAACGTAGCCGGGGAACAGCTTGTGCTCCACCATCTTCTGCTTGCCGTTCTTGTCGATCTCAGGAACCATCTCGACGGGAACCTTGATGTCGCAGATCAGCTCCTGCAGGTGACGGTTCTCCACCATGGTCTGCAGGTCGTTGGCGACCTTGTTCTCGTAACCGGAATAGGTATGCACAACATACCAAAGAGCCTCAGTGGACTCATCTACCAGCTTGGTTGATTCTTCCATTTTGGTTGACCCTCCGTTTCAAGATGATTCTCAGGCGCCGATGATCAGGCCCAGAATACCACCAAAGATGGCATCCAGCAGGATCATCACAACCGCTGCGATCGCGACGGTCACAAGCACGACGATGGTGTTGGTCTTGACGTCCTGCTTGGACGGCCAGACCACCTTCTTCAGCTCGCTCTTGGTATCGCGGAAGAACTTTGCGACCCGTGCGCAGAAGCCCTTGACAGCGGCTTTAGCTTTGGCCACAAAGCCCGGCTTTTTCTCGGTTTTGTCTGCCATTATGCTCCGCCTTTCTTTTACTTGGTTTCGCGATGAACGGTGTGCTTCTTGCAGAAACGGCAGTACTTCTTC
>OBDN01000649.1_pt1 | contig 9314 bp, 6 predicted proteins | sample 1518141 | NCBI WGS metagenome assembly OBDN01 (sample SAMN01760937, study PRJEB22395) | human gut metagenome
GGCTTCCGCGCGAGCTTGTTCCAGAACTTGACGACGAATCCGGTGAGCACCGCCGCAATTATCGTACTGATAGCAACTCCCAGCGCCGAAATAAACAGGCTGATTATGAACAGCGCGTACCGTTTGGCAAGCTCTTTTACCGGGATAAGGGGTTTTCTCTCTTCCATTTGTTCTCCTTTTTCAACTTTTCCACAAAAAAACCTGCGTTTTCGCAGGCGCATTATTTATTTTAGCTGTGGAAATCCAATTACTATTTAACATATCTATTATACCACTTCTGATATAAGCAATCAAGCCCCCGATTTACTGAATCAGGGGCCGTTGCTATGCGTTTTTTTGTAATTTCCGATTCCTGAAGATTACAGAACTCTCGCGAGAAAGTCGCGCAGGCGCGGGTTCTTCGGGTCTGTGAAGATCTCCTGGGGAGTTCCCTGCTCCTGGATTTTGCCGTCTGCCATGAACAGCACGCGGCTTGCTACTTCCCTTGCGAAGCCCATCTCGTGGGTGACTACTATCATAGTCATGCCGCCCTCTGCGAGCTTCTTCATCAGCTCCAGCACCTCGCCGACCATCTCCGGGTCAAGCGCGGATGTAGGCTCGTCGAACAGGATAACGTCAGGGTTCATCGCCAGCGTGCGCGCTATCGCGATACGCTGCTTCTGACCGCCGGAGAGCTGCGCGGGGTACGCGTCAGCCTTGTCGGAAAGCCCTACCATCGCGAGCAGCTCGTCTGCGCGCTTGTCCGCCTGAGCCTGGGTCATTATCTTGTTCTTCACCGGAGCTATAGTGATGTTCCGGCGGATAGTCAGGTGCGGGAACAGGTTGAAATGCTGGAACACCATGCCCATCTTCATGCGGACGGAGTTCAGCTCCCTGCCCTTTGCGTGGGTGATGTCCCTGCCCTCGAACTCGATAACGCCGCTTGTGGGCTGCTCGAGGAGGTTAAGGCAGCGCAGGAACGTACTCTTACCGGAGCCTGACGGCCCGATAACAACTACCTTCTCGCCCTTTTCGATGGTCTCGGTGATGCCGTCAAGGACGACCAGGTCGCCGAAGCTCTTTTTAAGATTACTTACGCTTATCATTCGACAGTCTCCTTTCCAGACGGTTAACAAGTGCGGACAGTCCCACTACCATCAGCAGGTAGATGAGGGCCACAGCGATCAGCGGCAGGAATGCCTCGTAGGTCTGCGAACGGATGGTATCGCCGCCCTTTGTGAGGTCGTTCAGCGCTATGTAGCCGGAAACGGAGGTCTCCTTCAGAAGCACGATGGCCTCGTTGCCGAGCGCGGGGAGGATATTCCTGATCGCCTGCGGGAGGATAATGGAGATCATCGTCCTCGTGTAGCCGAAGCCCAGCGAAGATCCCGCCTCGAACTGACCGCGGTCAACGGACATGATACCGGAGCGGACGATCTCAGCAACGTAAGCCGCGGAGTTCAGACCGAACGCGATAACCGCAACCAGTATCTTGCTGATGTTCACGGAGCTGAACACAACAAAGTAGATGATAAGAAGCTGTACGACCATAGGCGTACCGCGGACTACCGTCAGGTAAATGCGGCAGATGAAATTCGGTATCCTGAGCCTGCCGGTGAGCTGGTTAGTGGAGCGGATTATCGCAATTACGAATCCGAGCACGATACCTATAACAACCGCCAGAACGGTGATGAGCAGAGTGTTTCCGAGACCCTGCACCAGGTATACCCAGCGATCCTTGTCAAGGAAGGTGCTCTTGAGCTTTTCAACGAAATTCTGGGAGGAAGCGTTTCCGCTCTTGTAAATGATAACCTGGCTCGCCTCGGTGTAGCTGTCGGAGAAGTTGACGTTCTTCAGGCGGTCTTCGGTAACGGTCATGCCGGCTACGCCTACGTCAGCCTTGCCGGAATCAACCGCCGCAATAACGGAATCGAACGCCATATCGTCAATGACAAGCTCCTTGCCGAGGATATCGCATACGGCTCTCATCATGTCAACGTCGAAGCCGACTATCTCGCCCTCTTCCTTCAGCTCGTAGGGCGGGAACTCAGCGTTGGTAGCCATTACCAGCTTGCCACTGTAAGTGATACCCTCCGGGCTTTCGTAGGGGTGCTTGCCGTACTCGGCGTCAACCAGCCAGTTCTGCTCGATGAGGTTGAGCGTGCCGTTCTCGCGGAGCTGTGAGAGCGCGTCGTTTATCTGCTGGGTCAGCTCGTCGTTGCCCTTCTTTATCGCGCAGGCGTACTTCTCGACTGCAAACGGCTTCGGAGCGATGGAAAGCTCCGGGTTCTTGCTTACAAAGTACTTCGCCGGGGAGGAGTCGATGAGCACTACGTCGACCTTTCCCTGCTTGAGCGCTTCGATGGCGTCGGCGCCCTTGTTGTACTTCTCGACTGTCGCGCCCTCTACGCCCTCGGCGTAGGTCATGCCGGTGGTACCCATCTGAACGCCGATGGTCTTGCCGGTGAGGTCGGTGGACATGCCCTTTACAATGATGACCTGGCTCGCCTCGGTGTAACTGTCGGTGAAGTTGACGTTCTTCAGACGGTCCTCAGTGACGGTCATACCGGCTACGCCTACGTCAGCCTTGCCGGAATCCACTGCGGCGATGATGGAATCGAACGCCATATCGTCGATGACAAGCTCCTTGCCGAGAATGTCGCACACGGCGGTCATCATGTCGACGTCGAAACCGACGATCTTGCCCTCTTCCTTGAACTCATACGGAGCAAACTCGGCGTTAGTAGCCATGACAAGCTTGCCGTCGTATGTGACGTCCTCGGGGCTTTCGTAGGGGTGCTTGCCGTACTCGGCGTCAACGAGCCAGTTCTGCTCGATGAGGGTCAGCGTGCCGTTTTCGCGGAGCTGTGAGAGCGCGTCGTTGATCTGCTGGGTCAGCTCGTCGTTGCCCTTCTTCACCGCGCAGGCGTATTCCTCGACTGCGAACGGATCGTCAAGCGCAACTATGTCGGAGTTTTTGCTTACAAAGTACTTCGCGGGGGAAGCGTCGATAAGTACCGCGTCGATCTTTCCCTGCTTGAGCGCTTCGATGGCATCGGCGCCCTTGTTGTACTTTTCAACGGTCGCGCCCTCCACGCCCTCGGCGTATGTCATGCCGGTGGTTCCGATCTGGACGCCTATTTTCTTGCCGACAAGGTCGTCCGCGCATGTGACGGAGCTCTGCTGCGAGGACTGCTCCGCCGCGCAGCCCGTGAACATGCACAGCGTGAGCAGCAGCGCAGAAACCGCCGCTAAAAATTTCTTCATGGTGAGTAACTCTCCTTTTTTCAAAACTATTTATAATTATACATCATCGCGCACGCAATTGCAAGCGTTATTTCAAAAAATGGAGTGAAAAGAAGAGATTTAGTTTAATTCGGAGATGTGGAACACTATAAACTATAATTTAGAAGCGAGTAATCCGCTTACTGCAACCCCAAATCGGGAGTCAAGGGGGTGTCTCCCCCAGTGGGGGAGGTGGCGCGAAGCGCCAGAGGGGTTGACCGACAGAACGCGTCCCCCTTGCGAGTCGAGGGCAGCGCCCTCGTCGCCGCCAGGCGAAACCTCCGCACGAAGTGCGGATACTCCGTGCGGAGCACGGTTACTCTGCGCGCCGGCGCGCAGACGAATGTAATTATAAGAGCGCGTTTACCGTTTTCCTTGTTCATGAGTGAGTTTCTCCTGGTTAGCCATTGCTAATATTACAGCATGATAATGGCGTGCTGTCAATAGAGTCAGGTCAGCCGAGGGCGGTGTCGAGGCTCATCATGACGACGAACCCGGCGGCGAAGGCGATTGTGCCGACGTTGGAGTGCGGCTCGCCGGACATTTCGGGGATAAGCTCCTCAACGACGACGTAGACCATGGCGCCGGCGGCGAAGCTCAGCAGGTACGGCAGCACCGGGACTACCAGCCCGGAAAGCAGCACGGTCAGGACGGCGGCGAGGGGTTCCACGGCGCCGGAGAGGGTTCCCAGCAGGAACGCCCTGCCCTTCCCCATTCCGGAGGAGCGCAGCGGCAGGGAGATTATGGCGCCCTCTGGGAAGTTCTGGATAGCAATGCCGAGGGAGAGCGCCAGCGCGGAGGCGGCGGCAATGCTGGCTCCGCCGCTCGCAAGCCCGGCGTAGACCACTCCGACCGCCATTCCCTCGGGGATATTGTGGAGGGTCACGGCGAGGAGGAGCATGGTGTTTTTGCTGAGGGAGCTGCGGCCGCCCTCCGGGGCGTCGGAGTTCATGTGCTGGTGCGGGATAACGCAGTCGAGGAACAGCAGGAACAGTATTCCGAGCAGGAATCCCGCCGCCGCTGGAACAAATCCGAGCCGCCCCAGCCCCTCGGACTGCTCCATCGCGGGAATGAGCAGGCTCCATACGGAGGCCGCCGTCATGACCCCCGCCGCGAATCCGGTGAGGCTCCGCTGAACCAGGAAGTGCGGCTGTCTGCGCAGGAAGAATACGCAGGCGGCTCCGGCTGTGGTGCCGATGAAGGGGATAAGTATGCCGTAGATTATCTCGGTCTGCATTCATGCCTTCTTTCTAATTAATTCGGAATTCGGAATTTCGGTGCCGCCTCCAGCGGCGGTTTCAAATTACGGGCAGGCTCAGCACCTGCATGTTTTCGCCGTGTGTAGTATACCTGCGAGGTAGTTACAACTAACTGTCACTCACAAACATTGGTTAGCTATAACTACCTTGATATTGTACCACTAACTGCGGGATTTGTCAAGCGGTTTGTGATATCCGGGAAGAAATTGGAAGAAATTGATAAATGACTGTGCAGTAAATTGCAGTCCGGGAGGCTCTACAATGGAGGTAAAACAAAGGAGGAAACGCCATGAAAACAGTATTTGAGCTTCTCAACCACGACAACACGATATCGGTTAACCGCCGGCTGGCGCATGCGCTGGGGCTGTCGGAGGCGGTGATATACGCGGCTCTGCTGGCGAAGCACGCCTGGTACGAACAGCACGGAAAGCTCTCCGACGGGTGGTTTTATTCCACGGTGGACGACATGGAGGAATCCACGTCGCTGACGAAGTGCCAGCAGTCCCGGTGCATTAAGCGGCTGGTCAGCGCTGGACTTATCCGGTGCGCAGCGAAGGGTCTCCCGGCGCGGCGGTTCTTTTACATCGTGGACGACCCCCGGCTCCTGGAGGGAATAATCGGCGTCTGCGAGCCGTCCCCGGAAGAAAACGCTCCGGCAGTGCGCAGTGAAACCTCCCCGCAGGAAGTAAGGAAATCCGACAGCTGGCAGTCGGGAATCACGGCGGCAGGCAGTGCGGAATCCTCACAGAAAACCAAAGACAATAAAACAAAAGAAAATAAACCTGAGAACATCAAACCCGACAGCGCGCAGCTGGAAGCGGCACGCTCCAGGATAAACCACGCGGGGCTTTCCAGGAAGTACGGAAGCGGATTCGCCGGCCTTGCCGCAGAGGTCACGGCGGAGGGCATGGCGGGAGCCTTCACGCTTACGACTGACGGACGGACTTTATCAGCAGAGGAAATTTCTTCTGTTTTTTCCAGGATGGATTACAGCGCGGTGAGCCACGTTGCGGACTACATATCCGGCAAGAGCGGTATACGGAATCTGAAAGCGTACCTGCGCTCGGCGCTGTACAGGGCGGTCGGGGAGATTTCCCAGAAGCCCGCCACGCCAAAGCGCGACTACTCCGAGCCGCTGTGGGACGACGACAGGAGCGCGGCTCTGAACGAGGATATCCTCGGGGAACTGCGCGAGATGTACGGAGCGCCGGAAAGCTCCGGGAAGGACTACGACGAGCCGCTGTGGTAGCCTGCGGAGCTTCTCAGGCGAGGAATATCAGCCCTAGGAACATCACCGCCCCGGCGATATTCCCCTTTGCGGGAGCTTCGTGGGCGGAGCGGTACAATCAGGAAGTTTTTTGCAACAATCAGGAAGATTTACTTGACGGCAAAATGTAATTGTTGTATAATTATTATAAATATATGAGCGGGCGCGGCGGAAGCCGAAAAGCCCGGCACACAAGGAGGAAACAATGAAGCATAGATTATTCAAATGCGGCAGGCTGAGCGGAATGCTCCTGGGAGCCGCGGCGCTTCTGGCGATGGTATCGCTGATGTCGGTTCCGGCTCTGGCGGAGGAGCCAGGCGCCGCTTACGCAGCGTCCTCAACGCCGGCGGAGTCAAACTCAGACGGCATGGATTTCACCCCTACGGCGAACTACTGGAATTATTACGATGAGAGCGGCGTAAGAAAACAGTTTAGTCCTGCCGATGTCGACTGGACTATTACCGCCAGGGACTGGAAGTGGTACGGAAAGGCCGAGGGCGATATCCAGGCTAATACCCTCGAGATACTGAACGATTTCAATCTCTATACCACCGATAATTATGCGATAAAGCTCCCGGCGGGCAGCACCGTGATTTTCCATGGCGACGTCCTGCTTGAATCCAAGGTCAACTGCATATACTCCGAGGGCTCAATCACCCTTAAGGGCGTGAGCAAAAACAATGACAGGCACAAGCTGACATTCGGAAGTGCGGGAATATCCTCCGGATTAGACGTTACAGTCGAGAACCTCAAACTCAAAACCGACCCGGAATCCGTTGAAAGCTACGAATACGCCATTGAAGCGAATAAAAACCTCAGGCTTCAGGAATGCTATTTCTACGCCGGCGACGAATGGAAGGGAAAGAACGTAGTAAACTGCAATACCTACAATATAAGCAGGGACGTTTACATTGATATCCCCGGCTCGTATTTCACTTCCATTTCCGGATATGGGAACTATATCGCGGATATCGCTTATGTCAGCAACGTTATATTCGACGACAGCAACGAAATCAGAATCGGCGAAAACTACAGAAATATAACCAACACGTTAAGCCCGGCGGACGAATCCGCTCGCATGGAACTCATCACAAATACCTTCTGGACGGCGGACTACGGCAAGTATATTTACGAGGAAGCGTTGTCCGACACCGAAAGCGGCAATTACAAGACCCTCGGCGGCAAGACCTATTCGATAGAGCTTTCCGACCTGATGAGCACAAACATCAACGAATATAAATGGGTCCTCGTTGACGCCGAGTCGCTGCAGTTAAAAGGTTACAAAATCGGGTTATCTATCGGGCTTGACAATATCTGGTACCTTAACGTCACCGTACCGAACAAGGATCAGTACTGGAATACAAACGTTTACATTGACTTCTCTGACACAAAGTACGCATTCGGCACCGGGGAGACAAAGAGGCTTCACTTAATTATCGGCGAATCGTTAAAGACCAACAAGCTCGAAATAGTCAACCCAAGCCTTAATGACGCGGACGACCTGCTGAACCATGTCGATATGTCCCTTAAAATCAACAGCAACGGCGATGAATTCCAGTATATTAAAGATTCCGGGGTATACTACCTGATCCCGGAGGGGTATGAGTTCAAGCTGTCCCTCCTGCCGAAAAACTGCGAGCTGACATACGTAGCTTACGGGGATTCGGATACGGACTGCGAACCGATAGGCCCCTCTGTTGACGCGCTCTATACTAACATTCTGGAAAGCGACAAGGGCGTGTATATCTGGTATTCCGAGTCAGACGAGAAGCAGTACAGCACTCTGAGTATCTCGGACGAGCTTATCAGCGCCGCGAAGGCGGGAAAGATCAACAGCGTTATCGCCTATGAAGACGTGAGCGACAAGAAATGGAGACTTGACAGCGCAATAAATGAATTCCCGACCAGCTTCCTGAACGGCAAATCAATAGAAATAACGATCTCCGCCGAGGACTACGGCGTAAGCGACATCTGCGGAAAAGCGCCGCGCTACAGCTCAGAACAAGGGATCAATTTCTACAAGCTGGACTACCTCTTTGTTGAGGGAGACACTGTGATAACCGCTCCGGTGCGCGAGCTGTGCAAGTTCACTGCGTTTTCAATGAACGGCCCTCAGCCCACAATAAAGGGCGACAAAGACCCATCCGGTATGGGCTACCTCGGCGTGGAGTACACGATAACCGTTCCGTACTCCGAAGGGAAGCTCCTCGTCGGCGCTGACTTCAACGGCACGCCTATAGAGCCGTCCACGGCGGACGATAATGGCTGGAACTACAAGGTTACAACAATCAGCGGAGCAGAAAACAAGTTCGTGTTCGAGTACACCGACGTTGCGACCCTCAGGATACCCAAGCCGGAGCACGGCAAGGTGGAGTTCTCCGGAACTTTGGACGGAGGCAGGGGCGTTAACACCCTGGCAGACGGCACCAGCGTCTACACACTGGCGACAAACGACACGGTGACGCTCAAGTTTGTTCCCGACGACGGGTACAAGTTCGTATCTGCGGCGCATGACGGCTCTGAGCTGAAGGTCGGTTCTGACGGCACCTGTGTTATAACAATGGATCAGCTCGCTGACTGGACCATCACGGCGAAGTTCGAGAAGAAGTCCGGAGGTTCTACAGGTGGTTCCACCGGAGGTTCTACAGGCGGCTCCACAGGCGGAAACCGCAGACCCTCCTCCGGCTCTGACAAGACGGCGGAGAGCACTCCCGCGATGGACGGCAAGGCGATGAGCTGGAACGACATCGGAAGTTACCTCGGCAAGCTTCCGGAAAACAGCTCCGCGAAGATCTCGCTGAACGGCAAGACCACCCTGCCAGAAGCGGTTATCAGCGCGATAAAGGACAGAAAGCTCACTGTTGAGTTCGTATACGACAGCGTTAAGAGCTGGGTAGTACGCGGTGACAAGATCGGCACAGTTTCTGCGGCTGAGTTTGCGGCTTTCCCGGGCAACGCTGACTCCAGCGCTCTTCGCGGCGTGTTCGGAGTTGACCTCAAGGTCGGCGGCACAAAGGTTCCGGCAGAGCTGAAGCTCGCGTTCCGCAAGGGATTCGCGGGTCAGTTCGCGAACGTATACAAGCTGAACGGCGGCGTTCTGGAATTCCAGCGCTGCGTAAAGGTAGGCGCGGACGCCACTGCGGTGATCCCCGGCGCTGACGCGGCTGGCGAGTACGTTGTTATGGTTTGCGAATTCAGCGACGTTCCCGGCGACGCCGATAACGACGGCGTACTCAGCGCCCTCGACGCCTCCGCAGTACTCAAGGAGGCGGTAGGCATGGCGAAGTCCGCGAACGCGGCTGTGTGCGACTTTAACGGCGACGGAGAAGTCAACGCGCTGGACGCGGCGGCAGTGCTGAAGGCGGTCGTAGGAATAAGGTAATTCGTATCGCGAGATAAATTACGGGCAGGCGCTAAGCCTGCCCGTTTTTTGTTAAACTATAATTTAGCGCTACATGGAAACTACTGTGTCAGCAATTGGTTTTCGCTTCCTTTTGCTTACAAAAGGAAGTGGGAGCGTGAGG
>OBDN01000662.1_pt1 | contig 9221 bp, 7 predicted proteins | sample 1518141 | NCBI WGS metagenome assembly OBDN01 (sample SAMN01760937, study PRJEB22395) | human gut metagenome
AGCATCAAGCTGTGGACCTGCCCCATCGGCGGCTGGGGCAACGACGACACCGTCCAGAACCTGATCTCCAGCTTCAACGCCAAGTACCCCGACATCAAGGTCACTGTGGAGTACCTGGATTACACCAACGGCGACGATCAGGTGAACACCGCCATCGAGGGCGGCAGCGCACCGGACCTGGTCATGGAAGGCCCCGAGCGTCTGGTTGCCAACTGGGGCGCCAAGGGCGTGATGGCTCCCCTGAACGACCTGTGGACCGACGATGCCAAGAAGGACATCTACGAGTCTGTGGAGTCTGCCTGCCGCAACGACAAGGGCGACTACTACGAGTACCCCCTGTGCATGACCGCACACTGCATGGCCGTGAACATGACCAAGGTCAAGGAAGTGGGCGCGGACAAGTACATTGATACCGACAAGCACACCTGGAGCACCGAGGGCTTCCTGAACACTGTGGACGCACTGTACAAGGGCGGCTACGAGAACGTGGCAGCCATCTACTGCAGCGGCCAGGGCGGCGACCAGGGCACCCGCGCCATCATCAACAATATGTACGGCGGCACCTTTACCGATGCAGCCCACACCAAGTACACCGCCGACTCTGCCGAGAACATCAAGGCCATTCAGACTCTGTACGATGCAAAGGGCGTCAACTTCGATCCCTCCATCAACGGCGGCGAGGAGATCACCCTGTTCCGCAACGGCACCCTGCAGATGGCTTTCTGCTGGAACATTGCACAGCAGCTGAACGCTGACACCGCTGCCGCAGGCCAGACCATCAGCGGCGACGAGATCTTCCCCATGGCATTCCCCACCGAAAGCGGCGACCCGAAGCTGTGCGGCGGCATCTGGGGCTTCGGCATCTTTGATAACGGCGACGAGGCCAAGATCAAAGCTGCAAAGACCTTTATCGAGTTCATCGCTGCCGACCCCTCTCAGGTCAAGGACAGCGTGCTGGCTTCCACCTACTTCCCCGTCCGCACCAGCGTGGGCGACATCTACGCCGGCAACGAGGTCATGAGCGAGTACAGCAAGTTCATGGGCTATTTGGGCGACTATTACCAGATCACCCCGGGCTGGACCACTGCCCGTACCGAGTGGTGGAATATGCTGCAGCGCGTGGGCTCCGGCGAGGCCGTCGAGACTGCCGTCAAGACCTTTGTGGACAACGCAAACGCAGCCGCTGCTGCCGAGGCATAAGCGCTACTTTTTCTGAACTGCATCACAGCTGAACCGCAAGGCCCCTTCCTCCGGGTGAGGGAGGGGCCCTTTTACGGAAAAAACACTCTCAAACGAAAGGTCTGGTGATCCTCTTGGCTGCAAAGACGGCAATGAAAGAGCCCAAACGCAGCAGTGCGCTGGTACGGCGCGAAACCTTCGCCTCCTACTGCTTCCTGCTGCCCAGCCTGATCTTCTTTCTGGGCTTCGTCATCTACCCCATGATCCTCTGCGTGGTGACCAGCTTCTTTGACTCCACCATGAACCGCGCGGATATCTTTGTGGGAATGGCAAACTACAAGACCCTGTTTGCCGACCCCATCTTCCTTGGTGCATTAAAGAACACCTTCGTCATCGTTATTGTGTCGGTGCCCATCACCTGCATCTTCTCGCTGTGGGTGTCCTCCGCCATCGTAGACCTGCCGGAGTGGGCCACCAGCCTTTTCCGCTGCGTGTTCTACCTGCCCGTGGTCACCGGCTCGGTCGCTGTTACCGTGGTGTGGAAGTGGATGTACAACAACTACTACGGCATCTTCAACTATCTGGGCAAGAGCCTTGGCATTCTGGACAAAAACATCAACTGGCTGGGTGACGAGCGGTTCGCACTGGGCTGTATCATCCTGATTTTGCTCACTACCTCCGTGGGTCAGCCCATCGTGCTGTATGTTTCGGCACTGGGCAACGTGGATCAGTCCATCGTGGAGGCTGCCGAGGTGGACGGCGCGACCGACTTCCAGTGCTTCTGGAAGATCAAGTGGCCGGCTATTATGCCCACCACCCTGTACATTCTGGTCATCACCACCATCAACTCCTTCCAGTGCTTTGCACTGATCCAGCTGCTGACTTCCGGCGGCCCCAACCACAAGACCGATACCATCATGTACTACATCTACTACACCGCCTTCAAGCAGTACAAGTACGGCTACGGCAACGCCATGGGCGTGGTGCTGGCGGTGATCATCGCCATTCTGTCTGCTGTCCAGTTCAAGCTGGGCAACAAGGATAATTAAGGAGGTGCGGAACAATGCGTGCAACTGCTGCAAAAAAGCAAAAACCGTTGGAGCGCCATCCCAGTAAACTGAAAAAGATGAGCGCCTACGCCATTCTGGCGATCATCCTCATCAGCATCATGGCGGTGCTGTTCGCCTTCCCGCTGTACTGGATCATCACCGGCTCTTTCAAGACCGGTGCCGCCATCAACGCGACCACCCCGGAGTGGTGGCCCAGCCAGTGGGTGCTGACCAACTACCAGAAGCTGTTTGCCGGCAAGCGTGCCCCGCTGTGGCAGCTGGTCGTGCCCTTCGGCTCCAAGTTCAGCGCCAACGGCGAGCCCGTCTACTTCTCGGTAGGCCCCATGGCTCCCGCTGCTATCCGCTGGATGATCAACACTGTGTTCATGGCCGTTATGTCCATGATCCTTACCTGCCTGACCGCCGCCATGGCCGGTTATGCGCTGGCCAAAAAGCGCTTTGTGGGCCGCAAGCTGCTGTTCACCCTCATCGTCTGCGCTATGGCACTGCCCAAGCAGGTCATCCTGATCCCCCTGCTGCGCGAGATGAGCGCACTGAACCTGTACAACACCATCTGGGCGGTCATCTTCCCCATCGTGGGCTGGCCGTTCGGCGTGTTCCTGATGAAGCAGTTCAGTGAGGGCATCCCCACCGAAATGCTGGAGGCTGCCCGCATCGATGGCGCCAGCGAGGCACGCACCTTTGTCAAGATCGTGCTGCCCATGGTCAAGCCCGGTATCGGCGCGCTGGCCATCTTTACCTTCATCAACAGCTGGAACGACTACTTCATGCAGTTGATCATGCTGTCCAGCACCAGCAACCTGACCATCTCGCTGGGCATTGCAAAACTGCAGGCAGAGAACAGCACCGACTTCGGCCTGATCATGGCCGGTGCCGCACTGGCCGCAGTGCCGATCATCATCATCTTCCTCATCTTCCAGAAGTACTTCACTAAGGGCATCGCAATGGGTGCGGTTAAAGGCTAAAAATTACAGAAAGAAGGGCTTGAAACATGAAAGATATCAAAAAATATCAGGGTGTCATCCCTGCCTTTTACGCCTGCTATGACGCAGAGGGCAACATCTCGGTGGAGGGCGTCAAGGCGCTGACCCGCCACCTGATCGCCAAGGGCGTCAAGGGCGTGTATGTGGGCGGCTCCTCCGGCGAGTGCATCTACCAGCATGTGGACGAGCGCAAGACCGTTCTGGAAGCCGTGATGAGCGAGGCCAAGGGCAAGATCACCGTCATTGCTCATGTTGGCTGCAACAACACCGCCGACAGCATGGAGCTGGCACGCCACGCCGAGAGCGTGGGCGTGGATGCCATTGCCTCCATCCCGCCCATCTACTTCCACCTGCCGGAGTACGCCATTGCCAAGTACTGGAACGATATGTCCGCAGCAGCACCCAACACCGAGTTCGTCATCTACAACATCCCGCAGCTGGCAGGCACGGCGCTGACCATGAGCCTGCTGAACGAGATGCTGAAGAACCCCAACGTGGTGGCTGTGAAAAACAGCTCCATGCCCACGCAGGACATCCAGATGTTCAAGGATGCCGGTATTGCCGCCCGCGGCGAGGGCAACTTTGTGGTGTTCAACGGCCCGGACGAGCAGTTCGTTTCCGGCCGCGTCATCGGTGCAGACGGCGGCATCGGCGGCACCTACGCCGTGATGCCGGAGTTGTATCTGGCTATGAACGCCCATCTGGAAAAGGGCGAGATCGCAAAGGCCCGCGCCATCCAGTATGAGGCCAACCGCATTATCTACAAGATGTGCTCTGCCCACGGCAATCTGTATGCCGTGCAAAAGGAGATTTTGCGCCGGATGTACGGTCTGGAGCTGGGCAGCGTGCGCGCCCCGATGCCCGGCCTCATCCCGGAAGATGAGCCCATCGTGGCCGAGGCACAGGCCATGATCGAAGCTGCCATCGCAAAGCTGTAACAGGATAAAAGCGCCCCTCTCCGTCTCTTTTTCAGAGGGGAGGCGGGCGCTTCTTTTATTGGAGGAAACGCGAATGATCTGCGATACCCTGCAGCATCTTGGCCGGTACAGGGGGCTGCACCCCAACTTGGATACCGCCATTGACTATCTGCTGACCCACGACCTTGCCGCTCTGCCGCTGGGGCGCACCGAGGTGGACGGCGATAAGGTGTTCATCAACCTGATGGACGCCACATTGCACCCGGACGCGGGCTACCACCCGGAGTACCACAAGCTTTATGCTGATTTACAGGTAGACCTTACCGGCAGCGAGGGCTGGGGCTACACCAATGTGCCCGGCGCGGAGATTGGGGAGTTTACCGGGGACTGCGGCTTTCAGGCCAGCGCCAGCGTGGTGACCGGTGCACTGGGCGAAGGGCGCTTTGTGCTGTTCTTCCCGGAGGAACTGCATAAGCCCGGCCTTGTGCAGCACGGCTGTGTCAGCGTGCGCAAGGCCGTTGTCAAGATCAGAATGGAGGAGTAAGACCATGGATAAGGAAAAGCTGTTTGCACAGATCAAGGGTGGGCTCATCGTGTCCTGTCAGGCACTGGAGCACGAGCCGCTGTATACTAAGGAGGGCGGCGTGATGCCCCTGATGGCGAAAGCTGCCGCCATGAGCGGCGCTGTGGGCATCCGCGCCAACACCGTGCGGGACATTACCCAAATCAAGCAGGTGGTGGACCTGCCGGTCATCGGCATCATCAAAAAGGATTACCCCGGCACGCCCATGTACATTACCGTCACCATGAAGGAAGTGGACGAGCTGGTGGCCTGCGGGGTGGATATCCTTGCCGTGCAGGGCACCGGTGCGCTGCGCCCGGACGGCTCTACCTCCGCGCAGTTCATCCGCGCCATCAAGGCAAAGTACCCTGAGCAGCTGGTGATGGCTGATTGCGATAACTTTGAAAACGCCATGCTCTGCGCCGAGGCAGGTGCCGACTTTGTGGGCACCACCATGCGCGGCTACACTCCCGAGACCACCGGCATTGACGATATCGACTTTGACTTCATCCGCAAGCTGTCCGCAGAGTGCCCGGCAAAAATCATTGCCGAGGGTCATATCCACTACCCGGAGCAGGCGGTCAAGGCGCTGGAAGCCGGTGCGTTTGCACTGGTGGTGGGCGGTGCCATTACCCGCCCGGCAGAGATCACCGCACGTTTTACCGGTGCCATCAACGCCGCTAAAAAGTAACACAGGGGAGTGCCTGCTATGAAACACTATCTTGGTATCGACATCGGCGGCACCGCCGTCAAGCTGGGCATCGTGGACGAAGCCGGTGCAGTGCTGGCGAAAGCCGAAGAGAGCGTAAGCTTTGACGGCTACCGCACCCCCATCCTGACCACCGTGCTGAAGGCTGCACAAGCTTTCCTTGCCGCGCAGAGCGTCCCGGCGGAAAGCCTTGCGGGCATCGGCGTTTCTGCCACCGGGCAGATCGACAGCCGCAAGGGCATCGTGGCGGGCACCTGCGGCAACCTGCCCAACTACATCGGCGCACCCATCAAGGCGGAGCTGGAAAAGACCTTTGGTCTGCCGGTCACGGTAGCCAACGACGCCAACTGCATGACGCTGGGCGAGGTGTGGGTCGGTGGTGCACAGGGCTATACGGACGTCATCGGCGTGACGCTGGGCACCGGCGTGGGCGGAGGCATCCTGACCGGCGGCCGTCTGCTGGAAGGTGCGCGGGGTCTGGGCGGCGAGCTGGGACACTACCGCACCCACGCGCTGGACGGCGTGGACTGCACCTGCGGCGCAAAGGGCTGCTGGGAGCGCTACGCTGCCACCACTGCTCTGGTGCGCGCCGCACAGGAGGAAAATCCGGCATGGAAGGATGGCCGCGCTATCTTTGCCGCCGCAGAAGCGGGCAACGAGACCGTGCTGGCGCTGCTGGACGCATGGACGGACGAGATCGCGCAGGGGCTTGCAGGCATGGTGCATATCTTCAACCCGCAGCTGATTTTGATCGGCGGCGGCGTGTCTGCCCAGCAGAAGCTGCTCCTCGAGCCTATCGCTGAAAAGGTGAAAGCATCCGTCATGCCCGCCTTTGCCGAAGGACTGGAAATTCGTGCCGCACAGCTGCACAACGATGCCGGTATGGTGGGCGCTGTGTACTACTTCCGGCAGACGATGGAAAAGGAGTGATTTGGTTATGAAAAAGCATATTCTCTGTCTGGGTGATTCCAACACCCACGGCTACTGCGCCGACCCCAACGACTGCGCCGACCACGGCATCCGCTTCAACGAGGACGAGCGCTGGACCTGCCGTCTGCAAAAGGCGCTGGGCGAGGAGTATCTGGTCACCGAGGAAGGACTTTCCGGCCGCACCACCGTGTTCGTGGACCCGCTGCATGAGTCCATGGATGCACTGAGCGTGGCCTACGCCCTGCTCAAGAGCCACGAGGTCATCGACCTGCTCATCATCATGCTGGGCACAAATGACGTCAAGGAGCGCTTTGGGGCCAATGCTGCCTGCATCGGCGCGGGCATGGAACGGCTGCTGCTCAAGGTGAAGAGTGTGGACTGCTGGGGCGGCAAGGCACCCAACATTCTGGTGGTGGCACCGCCCTGCATCAAGGACGGCTTCCACGATGCCGTCATGGGCGCAGGCTGCGTGGAGAAATCCCGCGGGGTCGCCGAGCAGCTGCGCATCGTAGCCGAGCGGCAGGGCGTGCACTTTATGGACGCCGCTGAGTGTGAGTTCAACGAGGTGGACTTTATGCACCTGACTTGCAAGGGGCACGCCCGGCTGGCAGAGCTGCTGACCGCAGAGGTGCCAAAGCTGGTCTGAGTAAAAAGATGTCAGAGCGATCCCGGAAGGTCTGCGGACTTTCCGGGATCGCATTTTCATGCAAGCAGGGGAGAAAACTCGATTTCCGGGACAGCATGGAAAAGGCGCGCGGTAAGAGCCGCTTTTTTCTGCCATACTGCCGCCTTTTTTGTTGACAAGGCACCGGCTTGCTATTATAATAGTGTAGTCAAAATGGCATTCCTGTGCGGCTTTGTAGCTGCGCGAAAGAAATACAGCTAATAACAAGGAGAGATTCTCAAATGGCACAAGAGATCAAGATGTCCGCTGCCGGTCTGAAGGCAATGCAGGAGGAGCTGGAATACCTCAAAACCGTCCGCCGCAAGGAGCTGGCTGAAGAGATCAAGGAAGCCCGCAGCCACGGCGACCTGTCTGAGAACAGCGAGTACGACGAGGCCAAGAATACGCAGGGTCTGGTGGAGAACCGCATCACCGAGCTGGAGCAGACCATCAAGAACGCAGTTGTGATCGATGAGAGCGAGCTGAGCGTGGATAACGTTTCCGTTGGTACCCACGTTACCATCCGCGAGACCGGCGAGGACGAAGCCGAGGAATACGATATCGTGGGCCGCACCGAGGCTGATGCCTTCAACGGCAAGATCAGCGATGAGAGCCCCGTGGGCCACGCCCTGATGGGCAAGGCTGTGGGCGATAAGGTCGAAGTGCTGCTGCCCACCGGCCAGACCGTGGAGTACACTGTGCTGGCTATCACCCATTCTGCAAACTAAGTAGGAGTAACCATGGAAGAGCAAAAGAGAAACCCCGCTGCGGGTCTGTCCGAGAGCGAGCAGGTACAGGTGCGCCGCCAGAAGCTGGCCGACCTGCAGGCCGCCGGCAACGACCCCTTTACCCTGACCAAGTTCCCGCAGGACGCGTATTCCGCTGACCTGAAGGAAGAATTTAAGGAACTGCCCAACGAGACCGACAGCGGCAAGCTGGTGGCACTGGCAGGTCGTATGATGTCCAAGCGCGTCATGGGCAAGGCCAGCTTTGCCCATCTGCGCGACGACAAGGGCGATATCCAGCTTTATGTCCGCCGCGACGAGCTGGGTGACGAGGCCTACGCCGCCTTTAAAAAGCTGGACGTGGGCGACATTATCGGCGTGAAGGGCGAGGTGTTCCGCACCAAGACCGGCGAGCTGAGCGTGCGCGCCACCGAGCTGACCCTGCTGGCAAAGAGCTTGCGCCCCCTGCCCGAGAAGTTCCACGGCCTGACCGATACCGAGATGCGTTACCGTCAGCGCTATGTGGACCTGATCGCAAACCCGGAGGTGAAGGACACCTTCATCAAGCGCAGCCGCATCCTGAAGGAGATCCGCGCTTATCTGGACGAGAAGGGCTTTTTGGAGGTGGATACCCCCATCCTGACCCCCTTCGAGATCGGTGCTTCTGCACGCCCCTTCTACACCCATCACAACACCCTGAACATGGACATGGTGCTGCGCATCGAGACCGAGCTGTACCTCAAGCGCCTGATCGTGGGCGGCATGGATCGCGTGTACGAGGTGGGCCGCATCTTCCGCAACGAGGGCATGGACCCCAAGCACAACCCGGAGTTCACCACCATCGAGCTGTATCAGGCCTTTACCGATTTCCATGGCATGATGGATCTGGTAGAGGAGCTGTACAAGCGCCTTGCCCTCAAGATCTGCGGCAGTCTGGTCATCCCGTATCAGGGCAAGCAGATCGATATGAGCCACTGGGAGCGCCTGACCATGGTGGAGGCTGTGAAGAAGTATTCCGGTGTGGACTTCAACGACTGGCAGACCGATGCGGACGCCATCGCTGCCGCCAAGGCGCACAACGTGGAACTGCCCGAGGTGCCCACCAAGGGCGCCATTCTGGCCGAGTTCTTCGACGCCTTTGTGGAGGACAAGCTGATCCAGCCCACCTTCATCTACGATTACCCTGTGGAGATCAGCCCGCTGGCCAAGCGCAAGCCGGATGATCCCGCCTTCACCGAGCGCTTCGAGTATTTCATCGACTGCACCGAGTACGGCAACGCCTTCAGCGAGCTGAACGACCCCATCGACCAGAAGGGCCGCTTCGAGCGTCAGGTGGCCGAGCGCAAGGCGCTGGAGCCCGAGTGCAAGGCACAGGTGGACTACGACTACGTCAACGCACTGGAGTACGGTCTGCCCCCCACGGGCGGTCTGGGCTTCGGCGTAGACCGTCTGGTGATGCTGCTCACCGATAGTGCCTCTATC
>OBDN01000691.1_pt1 | contig 8960 bp, 10 predicted proteins | sample 1518141 | NCBI WGS metagenome assembly OBDN01 (sample SAMN01760937, study PRJEB22395) | human gut metagenome
ATTATATGCTTGAAAACAATGCTAAATTGGAACAAGAGATTGTTGAATATGTTGTAAGCGAAGACAAAATTTGGTCATTGTTTAATTTTGTATTCTCAGATGCTTGCAAGAAGAGAAACACATATAAATTTGGATTGATAAAGTCTTTGTTAGATAGCGCTTTTTCGGGAGAGATGACAGAACAAGGTGTCAGATATAGTTACGAAGAGTTGTTTGGTCGATTCGCATATAATTATTGGAATTTAGTAGTGAAATATGATTTGCGACAGATGAGAAAAGATGGGAAATCAGAGTTTTCAAAGATCGAGTTGATATTTAAAGATGTTATTAAAGAAAATAATATATTTATTAATTTGGAATTTGAATCACTTAGTGCGGATATTAAAAACAAAATTATTAAGCAGGTAACAGCAGAATGTAAAAGATTTGTTATTGGTGCTTTGTATGATGACTTTGATGGAATAATTTATAGTTTTAATCTGAAAGAAGACGGAATCGTTCTTAATTCCAGTGTGTATAATTTTATGTTGAAGTATAAATCAGAATTAGAAAAATTGAATTATTACGCATGGGCACGATTTTTGGAACAAATAAATGATGATAATGTGTTGGTACGTGTAATAGACAAACTGGAATTGGCAACGCCTAAGAGAGAAGATCTGTCAGTTTACAGAGAAATATTAAGAAAAGAATTTGAAGAAGATACTTGTTTTTATTGTGGGAAAAAGCTTGGAAAGAATATACATGTGGATCATTTTATTCCGTGGTCATTTGTAAAAGATGATAAGTTATGGAATTTTGTATTGTCATGTGCAAAATGCAACGAGAGAAAGAGTAACAAGTTGCCTAAGCAGGATTTTCTTATAAAAATAGAACAGAGAAATAAGGGGATACAAGTAGTAGATAATATCATTGTTCAAAAGGACTTTGAGAGGTATTCTCAGGATCTCTTAAACAGAATGTGGAAATACGCCAAAATGAGCGGGCTAAAAGAAGTTGAAATGCGAACATAAATTATATTTGAACAAAGCGGATTTTATGGAAAATGCAGATATTTGTAGATGCAGATGCATGTCCGGTAGTGGGCATTGTAGAAGAGATTGCGGAAAAATATAATACTCCAGCCACATTGCTGTGTGACACGAACCATGTATTCTATTCAGATTATAGTGAAGTAATTGTGGTTGGCGTTGGAGCAGATGCGGTAGATTATAAGTTGATCAGTATATGTCATAAGGGAGACATTGTGGTATCTCAGGATTATGGCGTTGTTGCAATGGCGCTTGGAAAGGGTGCATATGCAATTCATCAATCCGGCAAGTGGTACACGGATGAGAATATTGATCGGATGCTTATGGAAAGACACCTTAATAAGAAAGCAAGACGAGGTTCTTCTAAGAATCATATAAAAGGTCCAAAGAAGCGGACGAGTGAAGATGATGAGCGTTTTGCAAAGTCATTTGAGAAGCTTGTGCTGTTGGCACAGGCGAAGGAAGGTGAGCAAAATGGGGCTGTTTAAGAAGAAATGTGTAGTACAGTCTTATGATAAGGAAAACAAGAAGCCGGTAATCAAAGCAAGCATTTGTAATGGCGAGCAGGTAGCTGGTTTTAAGGATATCCATACAGGTAAGATAGAAGAGGTAATGCTGATAAAAAGTCCGGCAGACCTTGAACATTTTAAGGCTATGTATGGAATTGATGAAGAGATTGCAAAGGAATACTGATTATGAATATACAGATATTTGGAACTAAGAAATGTAATGATACTAAGAAAGCGGAGCGTTTCTTCAAAGAGCGAGGCATCAGGTATCAGTTCATTGATATGAAAGAGAAAGGCATGAGCAAAGGTGAGTTTAACTCTGTGGCTCAGGTCAACATGATTAACTGGGAAGGTAAAGACAAAGATTTACTTGCACTTATTAAATATACTGCTGATGAGGACAAGCTGGAAAAAGTGCTTGAGAATCCGCAGGTAATTAAAACTCCGGTAGTAAGGAATGGAAATCAGTCCACACTTGGTTATCAGCCGGATATCTGGAAAGGATGGAACTAATGATAAAGAAAATAGTAAAAGATCCATTATTTCTTGCACAGAAATCTGTGGATGCAACAGAGATAGATAAACAGGTGGTAACGGATTTGCTCGATACATTGCGTGCTAATCTTGATCATTGCGTAGGTATGGCGGCAAACATGATAGGCGTTAAGAAGAATATTATTGTGGTGGCTGCAGGTCCATTTCAATTTGCAATGATTAATCCGGTAATCACAAAGAAGTCCGGAGCGTTTCAGACAGAGGAAGGATGCCTGTCTTTGGAAGGCGTTCGTCCTTGCACCAGATATCAGGAGATTGAGGTTGATTACCTTGACCAAGGATTTAAGAAACAGCATGGGAAATATTCCGGCTGGACAGCACAGATAATTCAGCATGAGATTGACCATTGTAATGGTATTGTGATATAGAACAGGAGTATCAGATGGGAAACGAATCTGGCACATGGGTTATGTATGGTGTGGATTGGGATGATCCGGAATGCATACATACTGTGGAAGAAGCAACAGAATATATCAACAGAATAGGTTTCTTGCCTTTATTTAAGAATGACATACCAGGGTTTTCGTTGGAAGAGCGAACAGTCCCTTAATATTGGTGGTGTGATGATGTTGACAAAGATCCATGGCTTTGGAGAACTGTAATTGCAAGAGGCAAAGATATAGTATATAGCAAATTTTTTGACAAGAAAGCCGGATTTATTTCAAAGAAATGGCTTCCTGTATTTGCTAATTATCGTAGGGATGGTTATGATTTTGATGCTTTGTATGAAGATGGAAAAGCACCTCATAAGCACAAGAAAATCATGGATAACTTTATGGAAGAAAAAGCTGATGCAGAAATGCTTTCTAACGAACTCAAAATAAAAGCTGGGTTCGGAAAAGATGGAGAAAAAGGTTTTGATGGAGCAATTACTAATCTTTGTATGCAGACATATCTTTGCAACTGTGATTTTAGAAAGCGTAAAAATAAAAAGGGTATCGAGTATGGATGGGATGTGGCGGTTTATTCATCTGTAGAGCATATACATGGATATGATTATGTGACAAGCTGTTACAAGGAAGAACCGGCAGAATCGTGGAATCGTCTTGTGGAATACATGCATGAGGCATATCCGATAGCAACTGATAAGCAGATTAGAAAGCTGCTACGATAGGAGAGTATATAAAATGATTAGCTGCATGAAGGTGCTGTAAATTATATGAAATCGTGTGAGGAATACTTCTATGGGAAGAACAGATAGAAGCTATAAAGATTTAAAGCAAAAACAGAAAAGTGCTATTGCTGATAAAACTTATAGCATGTATATAAGGTTTTATCTTGAAAATCATAGAATGCCAAATGTTTCCGAAAAGAGCAGTATTTGCAGAAAACTATATGCAACAGTACAGGCACTTGCTCCTAAAACAGAGTATGAAGAATTTTGCAGCATTGTAGATAAGCGAGAAGCAGGTTATGAAGAACCATGCAGTAGAAAATAATACAAGTCAGGACGATACATTTTTCTATATTGCAGGATATACTTCTGGTGGAGCACCATATGGAGTAACCTGGGAAGAAATGGGACTGGAACCATGGCAGGAATTAGAAGAGGAGTAATGAAAGTGTACATAATAAAAACTATACAAGACGATATAACTAAAATTAAAGACGTGCAGGCAATCGTTAATGCAGCCAATAATTCACTACTTGGAGGCGGAGGTGTTGATGGTGCCATTCATCGTGCAGCTGGACCGGGACTTTTAGCCGAGTGCAGAACACTTCATGGCTGTGAAACTGGAGAGGCAAAGATTACAAATGCATATAATCTGCCATGTGATTATGTAATACATACTGTTGGACCGGTATGGAATGGTGGTAGGAACAAAGAGGAGGAGCTTCTTGCAAACTGCTATTTTAATTCTATGAAGCTTGCTATGGAGAATGGAATCAGAACCATTGCATTTCCATCTATATCGACAGGAGTATATAGTTTTCCGGTAGAACTGGCAGCAAAGGTAGCGGTTTATACAGTTAATAGATTCCTGCAGGATAATCCGGACTGTTTTGATTTGGTGGAATGGGTGCTGTTTGATGCACATACTGAGGCAGTGTATGAAGCTGAGGTGGACAAGTTATATAAGTAATAGATGATTTTAATTTGATGATTTGGAGGATGACTATTGAAAATAGATGAGTATTTACAACTTCTTTTTGAGGGCAAAATGGGTGCGGCTAAAGCAGTTAGGTTTTCTACTATACCAGATAAATTAATAAAATTCATTTGGCTTGATGATTCTGATTCTGACGATAAGAAATTTCTTTCATTGAAAAGAAATGAGATATGGGTTGCACAAAAAGATTTATTGAATGATCCATATGAATATAAGGGTATGTTGCTTGATAGAAATAGGATGCACAATGCAGGATATAGCAATGATATCATAGATTATTATCAGCAATTATTTGATTTTAGTGATTATGGTATAACATGTCTGTCAGCTAATAGTATAGATTATTTACCAATGTGGGCTTATTATACAAATAATCATAAGGGATTTTGTGTCGAATATAATGTAATCAAAAAAGACTGTATACATGAAGTATTATATGAACCGGAAAGAATTAAAGTGGCATCATTAATATTTCAAAGCAGAGAAGCTATTAAGAAAGCTATTACGTCAGGGCATAGAGAACAAGCAGAGTTTTATTCGACTATATTTTTACAAAATTTATTCATTAAAGCAAAATCGTGGGAACATGAAAAGGAGTATCGTATAGTTTATCCTTTGGATAATAGTATAGGCATGAATGTATCGGTAAGTGATTTAGGGCTTAGAACAAGTCGAATTATTGCTGGTATAAATTGTTCTGAAAATAATATTATAAAACTTAATGATATTTCAAATGAGCTTGGATTAGGAAATGTTTATAAGAGTAGGATTCATTCTGAAAAATATACATTAGATTATATTAAGTGGCGTTGATTGGAAGTTGATGAGCATATGCAGGCTGACGGTATAAATTTGAAGGAAGGTGAGTAAGTGAAATTTTTTGACTATGATAAAAATATAAATAACGTTGAATACTATGAGATATTAGAGGATTTAATGGAACGCTGGGAGCATGAAATTGTAGAATTCAAAGAGGCAAAAAGTGGCTATGATACAGATAAAATTGGACGTTACTTTTCGGCAATTAGCAATGAAGCGAATCTTAGGAATCAACAGTATGGCTGGCTTGTGTTTGGCGTAAGTGAAAAGGATAAGGTTAAACATGTTGTAGGAACTGCTTATAAGGAAGGTGACAAAAGTCTTCTTGAAAAATTCAAATATGAAATTGCAAGAGACACAACCAATGGTATGACATTCTACGATATTATTGAGTTATTGCCAGTTGTAAATGGAAAAGAACTGCGTGTGTTGATGTTTAAGATACCCGCTGCAGCAACAGGTATCCCAACAGATTGGAAGACCAATTACTATGAAAGATCTGGAGAAAGTCTTGTACCTCTAAAGCAATACAAGATTGATGCAATCAGATCACAAGAAAGAAAAGACTGGTCTAAACAGATTATAGAAGGTGCAACTATCGACAATCTGGACCAAGGTGCGATTCAGTTAGCTCGTGAAAAGTACAAGGAGAAGATGGCACAAGAACCAATTTCTAAAGAAGTTGATGGTATGTCAGATGAACAGTTTTTGACGAAGATGAAGCTGTTAATAGGTGGCAAGGTTACAAATGCTGCAATGCTTTTGTTGGGAAATTCTGATTTCGACTATTTATTCACAGCCGCTCCAAGTATTATGTGGCGTCTCTATGGTGCGGATGGAACAGACAAGGATTATGCTATTTTTAAGATTCCGTTTATCAATGTTGTTGATAAGGTATTTGCAAAGGTAAGAAATCTGACATATCGGTATATGCCAAATCAAATGACGTTATTTCCTATGGAAACAGAACAGTATGATAGTTGGTTGATGAGAGAGCTTTTAAATAACAGTATTGCTCATTCAAATTATCAATTAGGCGGTAGAATTTATGTAAACGAATTTGATGACAAAATTAAGATTACTAATCCGGGAGATTTTATTCCACAGAGAATAGAGAATGTTTTGGAAGTTAGCTACAATCCACCGTTTTATCGTAATCAGTTGCTGGCAGAAGCAATGGTATCTTTTCATATGATTGATACTGCTACACTCGGAATTAGACGAGCTTACAATATTCAGAAGGCAAAGTATTTTCCGATGCCAGACTATGATTTTTCATCTGGTGTTCAAGTGGACGTAACAGTTTATGGCAAGACTTTGGATGATAATTATATGCATATTTTATATGATCATCCAGAACTGAATTTGCAAGATGCATTTTTACTTGATAAAGTGCAAAAGGGTATTCATATTGAGAAGAAAGATGCTGATAGGTTACGAGCATTAAAGCTTGTAGAGGGCAGACTTGGAAGCTTATATTTGTCTGCATCAGCTGCAAAAAGCATAGAGGATCAAGCAGGTTATATTAAAAACAAAGGATTAGATGATCAGTATTATAAGACATTGATTATTGAGTATCTAAAACAATATACAAAGGCAAACAGAAAAGAAATTGATAGATTATTATGGGACAAGTTGCCAGACTCGTTGTCAGAGGTTCAGAAGAAGAATAAGATTCATAATTTGCTTACATCAATGAAAAACAAAAATCTTATCGAAAAAGACAGCGACAATCAACAGAAATCAAACTGGGTATTAAAGTAGAACTCGGTTAAGCTCGGTTTAGTTTGGATGTAATTTAACCAAGATTAACCAAGAAAAATCTAAATTAAAAAGAAATTAGGATGACCTCTTGGTTTGATCTCGGTTGAGAATTTTTTTTAACCGAGACTCTAACTGAGATTTAACCGATGTTACTATTGAGATGGCAGAAAATAATTATTGCAAATGATGTAATGGATATTGATTTGGTAATGTGAGCGAATGGGCATATACTTTATTTAGTAGTATATGCCTCAAATTTAAAACATAAATACTAGGTTGACACTAAAAAGAACCGCATATATACTATATCTAAGATATGGAGGTGCTCATATGGTTCAAGATGAAAACTTATATCAAAAAGTAATTGCAGACTATAGGATTACCAATTCTGTAAAGAAAACCGCACAAAATGTTGGGACTTCACTTGTAAGAGCTCAGAGGATACTGATAACTGAGGGGTTATGGAGTAGTCATACATCTGAACAAGTCGGAGAACTATTTCGGAAAGGGATGACTACATCAGAGATTTCAAAGCAGTTAGTGATATCAGAGAAAACAGTCCAAGCATATCTGCCATATACACGAACGGAAACTGGTTATGGAGAAAGTCGGTCATATAACTCAAAAAAAAGTGAAGATTATCGAAGACGTATGTATATAGCAGCGGACAGTCAAGTTTCCAATAAATTCGATGAAATAGTCAGACAGAGTAAACAGCATGATGAGCCTGCTGGGACAATAAGGGTTATGACAGAGCATGAACTTTTACGGGTGCAAAAGAAATTAGATGGAGAAAGAATAAAGAAAAAGGAGAGTGAAGAAATGTCAGAACAGAAGTATTCTGTATTAAAATTACGTCTTTCCCTGAATCTGGAGGAAACAGATGTTAAAGACAGAGTTGTTCTTAATAGATATGGAAAAGTAAAGCAAGGTATTATTAGGGAGATACTTGTTCCGGCTGATATTACATTACATGCACTGCATTATGTGATTCAGCGTGCTTTTGGATGGCAAAACAGTCATCTACATCAGTATCTTTTGCCAGAAGAAGTTTTTCAGAAGATGACTGGTGGAAAGAATAGACAGGATGAATATGGAAGAACTCTATATGATGGGAAACTAACGGATTGGATAGATTTGTGTGGTGTGTATTTTCGCTTTCCGTGCGATGATTTTGAAGATATCTATTGGGATGATGATTATAAGCAAGGAGTCAGTATCAAGACATGGTTTCGCAAGAAATATACAGCACCTTATTCCTACGGTGGTAAGTGGGAACATTATGCATTTGCAAATGCTACAGCAAAAAGTTTAATTACAGAAAATCCGGTAATTAGAGTTACTCCATCTTTTGATGAATGGATGGAAATGAAAAAGAATGGAATTGATGTTTCTAAGCAGAAAGATAAAATGATTCCTGTGACGGATGCAACGATTGAACAGGTTGGACTGGGATTTGAGAGCAGAATGGACGAACTTCTGGAGCGATTGAAGGTAACTGAGGTCTTGGCTGCTAAAGATGAAAAAGTTCCAGATGATATTAGAGAAGCAGTACAGTTTGTTGCAAAAAGACTAGCAAAGGTGAACGAGGAAATCGAAGTAACACCAATTACAAAATCTCTAAAATATAATTATGATTATGGAGATGGATGGGAAGTTGATATTGTCATGGAGGAAAAATATTATACAAAGAATCGTTTAGACACAGCATTTGAGGGAAATGTAGACGGCTTTGTAGTAGTTTACAATGAGGAAGGTCTTATAGAGGAAGCCAGAGCGTATGATATGAGTGATCATCTCCAAGATGAACTGTTATCAAAGATTATTCAAACAGTGGAGATAAAAGGAAAACCAATATGCATATTTGCAGACGGCCTCCCTGTTATGGATGATGTCGGTGGAGTACACGGGTATATTGATTTCTTAATGACAAGCAGACTGGGAAATCAGGAAGAAAGAGATGAAATAAGAGACTGGGCAAGTGGAATGGGTTGGACAGGACGCATGTATAAGCCTGAAAATATATTATAAGAATAATGGCACTAGAGAAAATTTCCTCTTACTTATCTAAAACTTGCGTCAAAGGAAAAATATAAGGCAAAAGAACTGGCGAGATAGATTGATAGTGGATATTATGAGAGGTTGCTTTTATCTAATGGAAAAGCCCCATC
>OBDN01000695.1_pt1 | contig 8925 bp, 6 predicted proteins | sample 1518141 | NCBI WGS metagenome assembly OBDN01 (sample SAMN01760937, study PRJEB22395) | human gut metagenome
GATGCCCGCCACAAAGGTCTGGAAGGCATCGGGCACCGACTCGTTGCGGCACACGTCCGCCAGCCGGGACAGCTCAGTCTGCATCTGCTGGCGTTCCAGCTGCAGCTCGTCCATCCGCCGCCGGGACTCCCGACGGTCCTCCTCGAACTGTCGGAACGCAGGCGAAAGGATGCGCCGGTGGAAGTTCATACAGCAGAACACCACGAAAAAGGCGATGAACAGGCCGATGAGCAGCATCTGCAGATTGCCGGAAAAGACCAGTCTCCGGTAGTCTGCCATGGGGATGCACACCGCCAGCCGGTAGGACTGGCTCTCGCTCAGGCGGCACAGCTGGGAGATGCCCGCATAGGCGCTGTCGGGGCCGGTCAACTGGGTCAGCCCGCCGCCCATGCTGCGCAGCACCAGCGTGTTCCGGGGAGCATGGTAGTAGCCGCCGGTGGTGCCGCTGCTGAGGGCGGCATCGGCGGCAAGGCCGTCCCCCGCCGGGGCCAGCAGGCAGCTCAGCCGGTCAAAGCCGGTGGGCTGGGCAAAGTTCTGCTTGAAATAGCTCTCGCTGATCTCAAAGCCGCACAGCCCGTATATCGTGCCGTCCCGCCCCCGCAGGGGCAGCAAAAACAACTGCACCTCCTCCGAGGTGCCGGGCAGCTCGAACCGCTCGGTCAGCGTGTAAGACTGGTACAGCGGGGCGCTGCCGGGGGTCATCCAGCGGTCGTAGTTCGGGAACTGGTCGGTCTGGAACTCCATGCGCCATTTGCGGTGGGGCATCACGCTGTGGGTCTTGCCAACCTCCGCACTGCCCCGGTACAGCAGCAGGGGCACGGTGGGAGTGTCGGCACCGCTTTTCTGCACATACAGCCCGGCGCGGGAATGCTCTGCTCCCTCCATGCGGGTGTTGACGGTGGCATCCAGCAGCACAAAAGCGCCGGAACAGCCGGTCTGGCGCAGACGGCGGCACAGCGGCTCGATCATTTCTTCTTCCAGTGCGTTCAGCACCTCGGGGGAGTCGTTCAGCTGGGCAAAGGACATCTGCCGCAGAGCAAGCTCCTTGTCCACCTCTGCGCTCATGTCCTCGGACAGGTTCACACCCATGACCGCCAGCTGGTCAAAATAGCGCTCCATATCGTTCTGGAACACCGAAAACTGGATCTGCAGACTGCGGCTGATGTCCTTTTTGGTGTTGTGCAGGCTGGCAAACAGGAACAGCGCCGCACCAAAGGTCAACACCAGCAGCACCACCAGCAGCAGGCAGGCCCACAGCAGCCGACTGCTCATGGGGCTTTGGCGGATCTTTTCACGGTGCCGGTCAACAAAGTGCATCAAAGTCCCTCCTTTCCGGCTGAGCGGCAGGCTCAGGCATTGTCACACAGCAGCTGCCATGTTTCCTCGGCAAGGGCTTCCAGCGTTTCGCCGTCCGCAAGGCGCTGGGGGTAGTCCTTCTGGCGCTGGCGCAGGCTGTCGTACAAGGTTTTGGCCTTGGCGTGGTACCCCACGATGCCCGGTTCGGACAGGGGGGTGTTCTGGATGCGCATTTCGTTGTAAACGTCGTACAGCCGCTGATAGCTCTGCTGCTCAAAGGGATAGTCCGCAATGGCGTCAAAGGCGGCGCTGGACACCGGCATGTAGCCGGTATCGGCAGCAAATTCCAGATTGCGCTGCTGTTCGGTGAGCCAGCGCAGGAACACGGCGGCGGCTTCGGCTTTCTGGTCGGTGGTCTTAAAGGCGCACAGACCCACACCGGCCTGCGGCATCAGGGGCGTGGCGGTGCCTGCGGCGTGGGGCAGGGGAGCCAGCAGCAGGTCGGTGGGCTCGGTGGTGTTGTCCGGGTAGGTGACGAAATCATTGTAATAAAGGATGGCCGCAGAGCTGCTAAGGCCCGCCAGCGTCTCGCCGGTCATCACCTGCGTGTTGGAGTACAGGTCCGACACCAGAATATCGCCCTGCACCAGCGCCCGGGCAAACTCCATCCACGAAGCGCGGAAGGTCTCGTTGGTCAGATCGTACCAGCTGCCCTTGTACAGCTCGCCGCTGCCCTGCTCCAGCGCGTTCAGCTCCACCAGACGCAGGGGGTAATCCAGCGCGCAGAAGGGCTTGCCCTGTGACCACTGCCGGTAGGCACCCGCCATTTCAAAAAAGCCGTCCCATGTGGCAAGGGTGGAAAGCTGCGCCCCGGTGTCCGCCGCAAACCGGGCGTACTGGGAGCCGTTCAAAAAGATGAGCTGGGTGGATTTGGACACCGGGAACACCACCTGCCGCCCGTCAATGATGCCGTCCTGCACAAAGCCGGGCACATAGGCCGCCATGTCCTCGGCGGTGAACCAGTCGTTCCAGTCCACAAGGTTCTCAATGCCCAGAGCGCTGGCGTCCGCGGAATGGGCCGAGAACAGGTCCGGCAGGTCCAGCGCGCCGGGCTTGCCGGCCTTGGCGTCCTGCAGCTGGCCGCCGATGGCGGCGCTGTTGGTCATGTTGGTCACGTTGAGCAGGATACCCTTCTCTCTGCCCACCGTGTCGTTGAACTCGGTCAGCAGGCGGTTCATGGGCGAGTCCGCCTGTTCGCCGTACACATGCCAGATGCTGAGCATGGTGGGGTCCTTGGGAGAAAGCAGGGTCTTGCTGCCGCCGCAGCCCGCAAGAGCCAGACCGGGGACGAGCGCCGCAAGCTTTAAAAATGTCCTTCGTTCCATTTTTCATGACTCCTTTCCGCACATTGCAGCCAGAGGGGGAAAACCGGCACAGGCAGGGCTGCAGCCGCCTGTTTTGGTGGGAAACCACCCCCAAATCCCCCCAATTTTGGGCTTTTTGGGGGGATTTTTTGAGGGGAAGCCCCAAAACCCCAAAAATTTTTTTGGAATTGCCCCCCAAAAACGGCTTTTCTGAGGGGGCAATTTTTTCCCGGGTATGATACAGTACAAACAGAAGAGGTCCCGCGCCGGTGCAGAAAGCCTGTCGCTGTGCACAAAACGTGTCAACGGGCAACTGCGGATTCTATTCATAAGAATAGCATAAGATGGAGCGGACTGCAAGTGCAGAGAATACCCAAACCAGCCCCCCCTAAAAAGCAGGGGGACAAACAGAAAGGAGCACCCCCATGAAAGAGATGAACCGACGCGAATTCCTTACCCTTACCGGCGCAGCCGTTGTGGCGCTCTCGCTGGCAGGCTGCGGCGGGCCCTCCGCACCTCCCGCACCTCCCTCACCTCCGGCCTCTGAGAGCAAAGAGATGGCCCTGTTCAGAGCCATCAACGAGGTCTGGTATGAAGTCAACAGAGAAGTAGTCCCCAATCCCAAACTTGATATCTGCAAGTCTGTGGTCTACTGTCAGGAGGCTGCCGACCTCGCAAAGTTTACAGCCAGCCCCTTTGAAACCTATGAACCTGAAGTAGACGAAGAGGATTACCGCAAATGGAACTTGCCTGATGATGTATTCCACGAGTACCAACTCCGTGAGTCTGAAATGATACAGGAAATCAGGAACAAATATGGAAACGGAAGCTATCGGGGGACTGCGGGAGTTTCTAACAGCACCCATGACGGTATGCAATTAAAGCAACTGTATCCTCGTAGTCCGAGCGAGGTCAGGGAGTTTGTGCGGTATCTGGCCGGGCATGGACTGGCGAGTCCGCATCCCGAGCAGTGGATGATCGGGCTCTACTGCCCCACCATTAAGGGCAAGACCTATACGGTGGCGGTAATGGTAAACTTTGCACCGATCTGAAGCGGGGCAGAGATGCACGGACTTCCCGCAAATCCCGAACCGTAATCTATAATATATTGCATCGAAAGGAGCACCCCCATGAAAGAACTGAACCGACGCGAATTCCTCACCCTCTCCGGCGCAGCTGTTGTGGCGCTCTCGCTGGCAGGCTCCACGCCGCCCGCCCCCACTACGTCCAAAGAAACCGAGCTGCTGACAGCCATCAACAAGGTCTGGAAAGAAAAGTACGCTGCAAAGGAGGTTGACCATGAGCAGCTGACCCTCAATCAGGATGCGGTGGGCGCTATAAGGGCTTACGGGCGTGTTTTTGAAGAGGCCAACGAGACACCGCATACGCTTAATGACTCTGACAACAAGCTCATTTTTGGGGAACTCAATGGACTTGAGGACAAGATACGGAACAAGTATGGCAAGGACAGTTTGGCAGGTATGGCCGGCATCTCCGAACCGTCTCCCAATAGGGTGGTGGCTCTGGAGGATGCGTATTCTTGCGAGGATGCTGCCGTTCGGGCTTTTGTAGCAAAACTGCTGGACAATTCTAATAGCGCCAAGGCAGAGTTCATCAGCATCTACTGCCCGGTGGTTCAGGGCAAGACCTACATGACCGCTGTTGTGTTCCGAAATAACAAGGCATAAGATAACCAGACTTCCCCCTTTTGCCCCGGGCACACTCCCCCTGTGTCCGGGGCTTTATAGAAAGGAGCACCCCCATGAAACGATACGACCGACGGACGTTCCTCAAGCTCTCCGGCGCATCGGCGGTGATGCTGGCGCTGGCAGCCTGTGACGATAGCTGCTCCTCCGGCTCCACAAGCTCTGGCTCTGCCACAGAAACGCCTCCCTCGCCGCCGATCCCTGTGATCCGGGACGGGCAGAAGATCCTGACCATTTTCAACGCAGAGCTGGCCCGGCGAAAGGTGGAGAACATCAAGTTCGAGTACAGTAAGGGTCTGGAACACGCCATTCAGGCAGATGTGCAGATGTTTGTGGATAACGGCAGCCCGGAGTTCCCGTCGGACGAAGGGCTCAGGCTGCGGATGGAGGGCGACTATTCCGCAAAGATGTGGGAAGGTCTGAACGAAGCCGGTTACAGTGCCGGCTCCACAGCCATCTTCCGTATGCTCAATCAGTACCGGGTAGGCGTGGATTTCGACTACGAAGGAAAGCAACGTTACAGTATGGATCGTCTCTACCCCGCCACAGAGGCCCAGTTCCAGCAATTGGTGGATGAACTGATCAAGGACTACGGCGGTGTGCCGGGGCTTCATGAGGACGACCCGGTGGTGAATAAGGTAGGCATCACTGTGGTGGATATCAACGACAAGACCTATTGGGCCGCCTACATCATCGACAAGTGGCAAGGCATAGGAGACGGCTGAACCACACCATAGAAAAGGAGCCCGCCATGAAATACCAACACCTTGTAAGCCTTGCACTGGCTGCGGCGCTGCTGCTGACCGGCTGCAGCGGCACCCAGAGCAGCCCCAGCGCTGCTGCCGACCAAAGCTCCGACAGCAGCCAAAGCACCCCCGGCGCGGTGGCGCAGGCCGTCCAGACAGACCGCATCACCGACCAGTATACGCTGGAAAAGAACGTTTCGGGCGTGTGGGGGGAGGAAGCGGTGCAGTGCATTTCCGTCCATGTGCCCAAGCTGGAATGCGACAGCCCGGATGCCGCCTACATCAACGATGAGCTGAACGCCATCTATGTGGCGGATTTCCGGGAGTTCGAGAACAGCGAGGAGGCCGGGCAGCCGGACGGCGAAGCCCCGCAGATCGGTGTGGGCTGGGATGCCTACTGGTACGGCGATTGCGTCAGTCTTGTGGTGCGCAGCCGCTACGGCGGCACCGCCCCGTGGCGTTACAGCGGCTGGTGCTTCGATTTTGCCACCGGCAGGCAGATCACCACAGCCGAGATGCTGCAGTGCATGGAGCTGGACCCGGACGAAGTGCAGCAGCAGGTGCAGCGGCAGGCCATGCAGGCCTTTGACCGGGAGATGGCGCAGGGCGCGTATTACGAGGGCCTGCGTCTCGGCGGAGAGCTTTCGCAAATGCGAATGGATACGCTGGAATACAATGAGCTGGAAAACCTGTGCCTGCTTTTGCCGGAGCAGGATCAACTGGTGCTCCGGGGTAAGTACAGCTGCGAAGAAGGCTGGCAGCAGCTGGATATGGAGCTCTCGCTGCCCACCGCCGACACCCCGGTGCTGACCGACACCTACGACGGTGTGCAGGTGCAGCTGGAGGGAACGCAGGGCACCATCACCCTGAGCCCCGCGCCAAAGACCGACCAATGGGGAGACATTGGCATCCGGGTGGAACAGGAGCACAGCTACCCCATCCTTGGCGCTTATAACGAGTATGTGGACGTGTGCATCGGGGAGCAGGAGGACGGATTCTTCCGCCCGGTGGTCTATCTGCTGACCAGGGACGGCGTGGTGGAGTATGTGGACGTGTTGCGCTGCCTCATGTTCGGCAACGCCATGATCTGTCAGGACCCCATCTACTTTGCCAACAACGGCACTGCGCTGGAACGCAGCGGCAGCGAGGTGAACCTGCGCCGGGCGGATGGCTCTGTGCTGGAACTGGCTCCCCTGTCGGCAGAGTGGAGCGCGCAGGAGATCCCCTATTCCGTCACCGGCTCCTACAACTACACCTCTGAAACCGGCTGGAACTGGATGGATCTGACCAGCGACGGCAGCGTTCAGCTGGGCGTGCAGGACAACAGCCGCATCTATCGGGGCGATGCCGCGTATCTGGGCGTTGTGCCCGAGGGCGTGGTGCTGGGCATCTCTGCCGATGAGGAGCTCGAATTTGTGGCGGCGTTCAAGAACGACCAGTACAACGAGAACCTGACCCTGACCATGATCGCCGGGCAAAACCCCTTTGCCGAGGGCGAGACCCAGCTGCAGATGACCCGCAGCTACGGCTGAGAACACAGGAGAACGACCATGAAATACAAACGCCTTGCCGCTGCGGTGCTGGCGGCGGCTCTCTGGCTGACCGGCTGCGGCGGCGCGGCGTCTCCCGCTGCCCCTGCAGGCTCCGGCGCAGCTTCCCAAAGCGCCGCAGACACGGCGGTGCAGACAGCACAAAAAGACCGCATCACCGAGCAGTTCACGCTGGAAAAGACCGTCCGGAACGAGTACGGCAGCGCACAGAAGCTGACCATCCATGTGCCGCAGCTTGTGTGCGACAGCCCGGACGCCGCCTATCTCAACGATGAGCTTGCCGCCAAGTATGCGGCGGAATATCGGGATTATGAAAGCTATCCGCAGGCTGAGGTGTCGCAGGACGAATGGTGCTCGCAGACTTACATCGACTGGGACGCCTACTGGTACGGCGACTGCGTAAGCCTTGTGGTGAGCAGCTACTACGGCGGTACCGACCCCATCTATACTCAGGGCTGGTGCTTCGATTTTGCCACCGGAAAGCAGGTCTCGGTGGCTGAAATGCTGCAGCGCATGGGGCTGGACCCGGATGCCGTGCAGCAGCAGATGCTGCGCGAGGCCATGCAGACCTTTGACCGGCACATGGCGCAGGGCGGCTACTACGAGGGCCTGCTCAGCGGCGGCAATCTGGCAAGCATGCGGATGAACACGCTGGAAAACAACCAGCTGGATGACCTGTGCCTGCTGCTGCCGGAACAAAACCGGCTGGTGCTCCGGGGCGGGTGCAGCTCCCCCGCCGGGTCGGGCTGGCGGCAGCTGGATGTGGAGATCCCGCTGCAGGCTGCTGACCCGCAGCCGCAGACGGTGCTGACCGATACCTACGGCAGCGCTTCGGTGCAGCTGGAAGGAACGCAGGGCACCATCACCCTGCGCCGCACGCCGGAGACCGCCGCGTGGGAATCGAATTACGGCATCCGGCTGGAACAGGACCGCACCTACCCCATCCTTGGCATCTATAATGAGTATATCGACCTGTGCATCGGAGAACTCGGCGCCTCCTTCCACCCGGTGGTCTATCTGCTGACGCAGGACGGCGTGGTGGAGTACGTGGATGTGCTGCACTGCCTCATGTTCGGCAGCGCTCTGGTCTGTCAGGACCCTATCTATATTGCAAATCAGGGCGTGGCGCTGGAACGCAGCGGCAGCGAGGTGAACCTGCGTCAGGAGGATGGCTCTGTGCTGGAGCTGGCTCCCCTGACGGCAGAGTGGAACGCGCAGGAGATCCCCTCGGAGGCCGTCGGGGCCTTCAACGATATGTCTGACAACCAGTTTGACTGGATGGACGTGGAAAGCAATGGTTCCGTCCAGATGGGCGTGCAGGACAACAACGTTTTCTATCAGGGCTACGCCGACTATCTGGGCGTGGTGCCGGAGGGCATGGTGCTGGGTGTCTGGACCAACGAGACGGCAGACGGGGCACCCGGCATCACCTTTGTGGCGGCGATGAAGTACGACCTGTACAACGAGACCCTGACCTTGACCATGCTCGACGGGCAGAACCCCTTTGCCGAGGGAAAGACCCAGCTGCAGCTGACCCGCTGCCCGGATAACTGACCACGGCGGGAGCCGCTGAGAACACAGGAGAACCACCATGAAACACAAAGCGTTCCACTGGATACCGGCAGTTTTGCTGGCAGCACTGCTGGCAGGCTGCGGGGCAAAGACCGCAGCCTCTGCCCGCCCGGCTGGCAGCCGGGAGCTGAAATCGACCCCGCCGGATTCCATGCACGCCACCGCGGCGATCACCGAGCAGTACACTCTTGAAAAGGTGGTGCAGGCGGAAAACGGCGGCACCGTCCGGCTGAACATCCATCTGCCCCGGCTGGAAAGCGACAGCGCCGATGCCGCCCGCATCAACGCCGAGATCGCCCGGCTCTACGAATACGATGTGCAGGAGTATGTAGACTGCCCGGAGGCAGCCGATTCGGAATCGTGGGACATCTGCATTGAGATGAACTGGAATGCCAGCTGGTACGGCGACTGCGTCAGCCTTGTGGTCAGCAGCTGCTACGGCGGTACCGATGCACCCTTCCATCAGGGCTGGTGCTTCGACTTTGAAAGTGGAAACCAGCTTACCGCCACCCAGCTGCTGCAGCGCATGGGGGCAGACCCCGCCGCGCTGGAAGAAGCACTGTACCGCGACGTGAAGCGCCGGGATGAGCTGGACCGTCAAGCCGCCATCGAGAGAGGAATGCTGCCCACCGGCAGCCTGAAAGAGGGAAACACCGCATGGTGGGCTACACTGGAGGAGCTGCCGCTTTCG
>OBDN01000699.1_pt1 | contig 8910 bp, 6 predicted proteins | sample 1518141 | NCBI WGS metagenome assembly OBDN01 (sample SAMN01760937, study PRJEB22395) | human gut metagenome
CGGAATCATTTTTATTACTTTTACCTAATCATTGTATCATTCGTAGTATACACCGGAATCGTAAAAACTTACTTCCTCAGGGGCAAACCCTGGTTCCCGGTGATCAAGTGGAGATAGAAATGGATGCGCAGGATATAGAAAAATTATACGAACCGTTGGTCAGTATGGCAAATATCTATTAAATTTGCCGTATGAAAAAGAAATTCCAGCTTGAAGTTCCGGGAGGAGCCGACAAAGTGTTGCTTCATACTTGTTGTGCTCCTTGTTCATCAGCCATCATAGAGTGCTTGATGCAGCATGGTGTCACTCCGGTTATCTATTATTGTAATCCCAATATTTATCCGTTGGAGGAATACATTATCCGCAAGGACGAATGTACGCGGTACGCCCAATCTTTGGGATTGGAAATTATAGATGCCGATTATGATCATGATGCCTGGCGTTGTCGAATGGCAGGAATGGAGCAAGAGCCTGAAAGAGGAGGCCGTTGCTTGCGTTGTTTCAAGATGCGACTGCAGGAAACCGCACGTTATGCTCACGAACATGGATTCCCGGTTATCACTACTACGCTTGCTTCCAGCCGTTGGAAAAGTTTGGAACAGATAGAGGAAGCGGGCCGATATGCTACGGCCCCTTATCCGGATGTCACTTATTGGGAACAGAACTGGCGTAAAGGTGGATTGAGCGAGCGTCGCATTGCTATCATTAAGGAATATAATTTTTATAATCAGCAATATTGTGGCTGTGAGTTCAGTATGCGGAAAGAAGAAAAGGAAGAATGACAGGAATGAGGATGCTTAAACTGTGGGTGGTTGTAATGTTATTGGGACTCTTGCCCGTTGTTTCAGAGGCGCAAGAAGAAATAAATAATGCCATTAATGTACAGTTGGAGTATCTGAAAAAGTATCCTAAAGATAAAGAAGCGCTTCGGAAAGTTAGTTTTCTCTATCTGAATAAAGCAGATTATGATCAGGCTATCTTTTATGGTCGACAATTGTTTGAGATGGGTTATAATGAACGGGATTACAATGGCGCTGTAATTTATTCTCATATTTGTCTGGGGCAGGCCCATATGATGAAGGGAAATGTAAAGGAGGCTTATAGTCATTTAGGGCAGGCCAGGCTGATAGGTGAAAGTAATAAAAATGATTCCGCCTTATGTTCCGTATATAATGGGCTGGGACTTTATGCATCGAATGTCCAAAAAGACTATTATCGTTCACTTACTTATTTCTTCAAAGGAGTTGAAGCTGCAAGACGTTGTCATTATGACAGACTCTATTCCATTTTACTTTCTAATATTGCCGGTATTTATTATTTAAAAAATGATAGCACAGGATTGAAATATGCCCTTGAATGTTATGAACTGGGACATGAACGGAAAGATCCTTATCTGATTTATAGTGGTTCAACCAATACCGCTTATATGTATTATTTGAAGAGTGACTATAATACAGCATTGAAATATATTCAGGAGGCGGAGTTCACCATGGTGCAGAATGACTTTTATGACCAATCAAACGTTTACAATCTTTATGGATATATTCTGCATAAATTGAATAAAGATGATGAAGCGCTGGGCTTTTTCCGGAAGGCTTTGGATTTGAAAGAACAGGGAAATATTTCTTCTGTGATGAATTCCTATTTGGGCTATGCCGAAATTTTAATGGAGCATCATCAGTATGACCGGGCTGTCTGGATGCTGAAAGCCGGAATAGAACTGTCTTACCAACAGGCTAATGCCATCTATCGAAGTGACCTGTTGCAGGCTTTATCCCGATGTTATGAAGAAGATGGTATGCTGGTAGAGGCGTTGAAGTATCATAAGCTCTATCAGCTGGAAACAGATAGCTTATATAATGCGGAAAAGGAACGTGCCGTGGGGGAGATACGTGCAAAATACGATATGGAACGGCAGGAAAACGAGATAAAACAAAACCGTCTGGAATTATTGGAAAAGGAAAATAAGATGCAATTGCTTATAGCCGGATTTATCTGTATCTTCATAGCTGCCTCTTTACTATATTACTTATATTACAGAAAAAATAAGCTGTACCTTACCATTGTGAAGCAAAATCAGGACGCTATCCGGCGTGAACAGCAATTGCAGAACAAAATAGACGAGCAGTTTGCAGAGATAGGCCGCCAGTCCGCTCTTTTACAAGAATATCTTACGGACTCGACGAAAACTTCTTTGCCGCAACCTGAGAAATATGCTTCATCCTCGTTGACAGATGAAAAGAAGCAGGATTTATTTCTGCGTTTGGAAACGCTGTTGCGGGAGGAGAAGGTATTTACAGACAATTTGCTGACCAAAGAGAAAGTAGCGGAAATGTTGGGAACTAATCGTACTTATCTCTCTCAAATTATTAATGAGCAGACCAAGCAGACTTTTACTCAATTTGTAAATGGTTTCCGCACAAAAGAGGCAGTCCGTTTACTTTCCGATCCTGATAACCAAACTCCGCTAAAGGCGATTTCAGCTGAATTGGGCTTTAATTCCATGACTACTTTTTATAGCCAGTTTCAGGCGGCTACTGGTATGACTCCCGCCCAGTATAGAAACAAAGTGCAGGAATTGCATAAAAATAGATAATCTATTAATTTGCTATCATAAATTTATCCAAATGCGGCAATTGCTGTATTTGGATAACCTATTTTTGCTATAATTTAAAACTTTATGCATTAATTTGCTATCGGCGCGATATAAGCTGCAAAACTGTTTTAACAATAAAACGGGACTTAAAAAGTGATTATAAACAGTATTAATATTAAATCTATGAAGAGTATGAAACATTCAGATTACCACGGAAAGCTACTTCGACTGGCGATGGTTTTCGTTGCATTGTTTTTGTGTGGAACAATGGCATATGCACAAACAGACCGGATGATCAGCGGTATAGTTGTAGATGAGAATGGAGATCCCCTGCCTGCCGCTCACATCCGTCAGGTGAGCCAGACGAAAGGGGAGGAACTAGCTGCTGTCATAACCGATATGAACGGGCACTTCCGGCTGACCCTGCTTCGCACAGCGAAAGAGATAGAAATCTCTTACTTGGGCTATGAATCAAAGAAAGTAAGATTGACAAGTGCGAACAGTTACAGAATTGTCTTGGAGCCGGCCTCCGAACTGCTGGACGAGGTGGTGGTAACCGGATATCAGACTATCTCCAGGGAACGAGCTACCGGTTCATTTGCGAAAGTAGATTCGAAAAAGTTGGAAACTCAACGGTTAAGTAGTGTCAGCTCATTGATGGAGGGAAGAATAGCAGGTTATAGTGACGGTAAGATACGTGGTGTGACTTCGATGAACGGACTTACTACTCCTCTGTATGTGATTGATGGGTTTCCGGTAGAGAAAACTATTTCTGACGGACTGGGCAACTGGGTCGAAAATGTACCTGATTTGAATATAGAGGATATAGAGAATATTACGGTATTAAAAGATGCCGCGGCTACGTCTATCTATGGTGCTCGTGCTGCTAATGGTGTAGTAGTCATCACTACTAAAAAAGCCGGAAAGAATCAGCTGAATGTATCATTTTCAGCGACATTGACAGTACGCCCTTATAATTTTTATACCGGTCACTTGGCCGGTACGGCTGACATGATAGAGATGGAAAAGGAGTGGGCGGCCATGAATCCTAATCTTCAAGGAGAGGGAGCATCCCAATATGCACAGAATTTATTGGACAATGCATCCATGTATTCCTGTTTGGGGGTACAGGCTATTTTAAAACATCATACAGGTGCGATCAGCGAAGCACAAATGGAGCAGACGCTACATGAACTGGCTTCACAGGGATTCCGTTATTATGATGATGTGAAGAAATATGGTAAACGAAATCCGTTTTCGCAACAATATAACTTGAATATCGGGCGTGGAACGGAAAAAAATACATTTAATGCTTCGCTGTCTTACAGGAATAACCGGGAAGAAGATAAATATACTGACAGCGAGAGTTTCGGATTGAATTTGCAGAACACTACCCGGCTTACTTCATGGCTGAGTCTGGATTTGGGAACGTATCTGAATTATGGAGATGGTACAACGCAGAGTTATAATCTGACCTCACCCGGATATAATTATGTTCCTTATAGTTCGTTGTTGAATGGCGATGGAAGCTACTATACTAACACGGCTGCGGACCGGTACAGTAAGTCACAACAGGAAATTATTTCTTCTTACGGATTGTATAGTATGGATATTACCCCTTTGGACGAATTGGGAAGAAACTTGTCGAAGAGTAAGAATTTTAGTAATCGTACTTTTGCAAGACTTAATTTTAAATTCACAGACTGGTTGAGATACACTGCTTCGTTCCAATATGAAGTAGGGGAATATAAGACAAGCCAATTGCAAGATAAGGAAAGCTATGCTGTACGTAATAAAGTAAATACATTTGCTACTGATGCAAGTGGGAGTGGCCAGGCTACTTATAATCTTCCTTATGGCAATATTTATACAACGGGAACTAATAGTATTCGTGCTTATAATTTCCGTCAGCAATTGGATTTTAACAAGACATTTGCAGAAAAACATGATGTGACCGCTTTGTTTGGTATGGAAGTACGTGAAAATAAGACGGAATACAATAATCGGAAATATTATAATTATGATCCGGCTTTACTAACTTATGATCTTATTGATGAACGGGTGCTGAGTAATACTTATACCGGAGTTTTGGGAAACTATGTATCATTCAATAAAAATGATATCTCCAACATCTATGAACTGGTAAATCGTTTTGTTTCTTTTTATGGGAATGCAGCTTACACGTATGATGGTAAATATATGGTGACAGGAAGCATTCGTTGGGATCGTACCAATTTGTTTGCTACTGGTTCCAAGTATCAGAAGAAACCTATCTGGTCGGTAGGTGCTGGTTGGAATCTGGACAAAGAATCTTTTTTTAAAGTTTCATTTATAAATATGATGAAACTGCGTTTCAGTTATGGTATCGGTGGTAACATCGCCAAGAATTCTGCTCCTTATATGACGGCTTATTATAATAATAATACCCATGTGGGCGGCATACAAGGGACTATCAGCAACCGTCCTAATCCTGATTTGCGGTGGGAAAAGACAACTACAGCTAATATTGGTGTAGATTTCTCTATGTTTAGAAATCGATTGAACGGTTCTATTGAATATTATAATAAGTCGGGCGTGGATTTGTTAGCCAATACCAATGGAGTACCTACCGAAGGTTTTGGTTTTTCTACTTATACCATGAATAATGGTAAAATGAGAAACCGTGGATTCGAGTTGACTCTTTCCGGTGATGTCATTATGGGAAAAGATTGGAATTGGAACGTAGGTGGTGTGCTGGGATACAATAAGAATAAAGTGACTTATGTCAATGTAAAAGCACCTGCTATTTTTCTTCAGTTCGATTATCCTGCCGCCTATCCCCGTGTTGGAGTGCCTTATAATGCCATTTATGGATATCTGTGGGCAGGGCTGGATAGTAAAGGGCAGCCTCAGGTGTATGACTCGGAAGGAAATATCCATGTAAGCAGTTCACCGCAAAAAGTGGAGGATGCTGTGTATTTAGGAACTTCTGTTCCGGTTTATAGTGGGGCTGTTAATACCAATCTCCGTTATAAGAATTGGGAACTGGCTGCTCAACTGCTTTTTGAAGGGGGGCACAAAATGCGGAATACCAATATAGCCTATCCGGGATTAGGAGTGACAAGTAAGGATGTGAGTAAACGTTGGCGTCAGCCTGGTGATGAGGCATATACCGATGTACCACGCTATGTTCCGTCAGAAAGCAAGGATTATAATTCTTACTCATCCGATCTTTATAGCAAGGCTTCCATTCATGTACTTGATGCCGATAACTGGCGCTTGAAGAATCTCTCTGTTACTTATCATGTTCCTGCAAGTGTATGTCAGAAGTTTTATGTAAAAAATGCACGTATCATGCTAGGTATGGAAAATGTGTTCACTTTGGCTAAAAGTCGTGATGTGAAATGGATGCTTGGGGGATATAGTAAACCAAATTATTTGTGTAATGTCAATTTGAACTTTTAAATGAGAGCAATATGAAAAAGATACTATTTATGATAATGACAGTGTTGGGGTGGATAAATCTGACTTCTTGTAATGATTATTTGGATATTGTTCCCAAAGGGAACAAAATTCCTACTACCTTGGCTGATTTTGAAGCATTGCTGCGAGATGAATATACCATTGGCTATATTCCTGTAACGAATAGTCTTTATCTGTTGAATGATAAATTTGTAGGACAAAGCAGTCTGACTAGCGTTACCCTTACGAGTGCCAATTATCTGTGGAATGAAACAGCGGACAGAATTGTACTGAACAATCAGGACGAAGGGACTTATTACCGTAGTTATATGGCTATTTCCACTTGTAATCTCTTGCTGGAGCATGTTCCCGTTGCAACCGAAGCGACTGATTCCGAACGCAATGAGGTAATGGCTTATGCCAAAGTGATTCGTGCTATGAGCTATTACATACTGGCCAATTATTATGCTGATACCTATGTGTCTGCAACTGCCGGTACTAAACTGAGTGTACCTTTGATAACCAGTGCCGATATCAATGCTCCTCACAAGCAGGTCACTATTCAAGAAATCTATGATTTCATGATTAAAGATGTAAAAGAAGCCATACAACAAGGATTACCCCAACAGTCAAGGACTGTTATCCATCCCAATTTGGGAGCAGCCTATGCCTTCTTGGCACGGGTCTATTTGCAAATGGCGAATTATGAAGAAGCATTGAAATACGCGGATATGGCTTTGGAACAGAACGATAATCTGTATGATTGGATTTCTTATTACGACACTCATAAGGAAGCTATTACAAAAGAAGACAGTTATCCGTCGTTACCGTCAGCGACAGGGTATGATTATGTGGAGAATTACTATTTCCGTTGTGGAGAGGGTAACCCTAACTATGCTACCAGCGAACTTAATATTCCGGTGGAACGTGCGGAGAGTTTCGAGGGAGGGGATGCGCGTTTTCTTTCCCGCTGGAAACTGCGTACGGTAAATCAGGATACTTACTATCAAGGTTTGGCCAAAGGATATTTCAACGGGGCTGGTCTGACCACTTGCGAGGTATATCTCATCAAGGCCGAATGTTTGGCACGTCAGGTCACAGGTAATGATTTCTCTGCTGCTATGGATGTGTTGAACAAGGTACGTAAGACCCGTATTCTGCCGGAGATATATCAACCCTTGCAGGCTTCAACTTTGACAGAAGCCATTGACTTGATCCGACGTACGAAAGACAATGAATTGATTTTCACTATTGTGCCATTCGCTGATGCCCGGAGGTTTAATGCCGAAGGTACTTTTGCACGTGCACTATCCAAAACATGGGAAGGGCAGACTTATACATTAACCCCGGCTTCACATCTTTGGATTATGCCTTTCCCGGCAGGTGCCGTTCAGAATCCGGGTAATGGAACTATCACTCAAAATGTATCTAAATAACCTATAAAAACAGACTTTATGAAATTGATGTATTTATTAGCAACATCCGCCGTTGTTTTGGTGATGATGGCATCTTGTACCCGGCAGTCGGTAACGGGGTACACACTGACAGCTGCAATTGATGGAATTCCTGACGGATCCCATGTACAGCTATTTCCTGTAAGTCATGGTCATGAAAAACCGGTGGCGGACACTACTGTTGTAGATGGAAAATTTATATTTAAAGGGGTGGCGGATGAACCTCTGGCTGTACGGTTGATGGTGAAAGATGCATACGGTTCCATGCCTCTGATGTTGGAGAATGGCAGTATAAGCGTGGAGGGTAAGGTGACTTCTGAAAACCTTAATGGAACCGTGAATTATAATTTTTCACAGGTTTCAGTGACGGGATCTCCTTTGACGGACAAATATGTAAAATTATTGAGCACACGTGATGCCTTGGATTCTATTTATGTGACGAATAACGAGAAGTTTAAGGATATCCGTGCTGCCTATGGAAAAGCGAGAGTTGCCAAAGATAAGATCTTGATGGATTCTGTCGTTGCTACGGAAGCTTACAAAGCATCTGCCGTGGCCGATAGTTTGTTCTTTGCTACGGTAGATGCCACTTACTATAAATTAGTTATGGACAATAAAGATTCTTATTGGGGGCCTCTGATGATGATCAGTTTGTTTTCTTATCTTACCGAAGAGCAGAAACCGTGGTATGATGCCTTGTCAGAAGAGGCTAAACATTCCCGCTATGGAAAAATGGTGAAAGAGAGTGTGGCTCCTGATAGTCAGATCGGTTCTAAAGTGCCTGTCTTTACAGCCAAGTCACAAGATGGGAAATCGGTAACTTTAACCGATTTGTGCCAAGGTAAGAAGTATGTCCTTATTGATTTTTGGGCATCATGGTGTAATCCTTGCCGTAAGGAGATTCCTAATTTGAAAAAACTCTATACGCAATATGCAGACAGGGGTTTCCAGATTGTAAGTATCTCTATTGATAAAAAAGAGGCGGAATGGACAAAAGCGCTGAAAGAAGAACAACTTCAGTGGCCTAATTTTTTGGATACTGAAGGTATTGCTGATATATATAAAGTGAAATTTGTTCCTACTATGTATTTGATAGATGCCCAAGGGGTCATGGTAGGAGAAAATCTTCGTGGTGAGGCTTTGGCAAATAAACTGGCTGAGCTTTTTGGAGAGATTGAATAATCATATTCTTTTTATGGTATTCTGACATAGAACGGGGCGGAGTCGATGAATAAGTTGGATCTGTCCCGTTATCTTATGTTTTGGACTGACCCTTCTGTTGATTCAGCCCCCCTGTACAAGACTATCCAGGTTTATTTTGATTCAAATCCTTCATAAGTGTCTAATCCGCTTGCCTACAGTCGTTTATTATGAAGAATTTAAAGCACAATCCTTCATGAATCCGTCAGTTTCGGGTCA
>OBDN01000701.1_pt1 | contig 8902 bp, 5 predicted proteins | sample 1518141 | NCBI WGS metagenome assembly OBDN01 (sample SAMN01760937, study PRJEB22395) | human gut metagenome
ATACACGATATGACAAGCCCGGCGATCGCCAAGCCGCGGGGAGTTCTGAAAATTCCCACGAATGAAAAAATCAAACCCAAGGCCCACAATACCCAGCCGAGCCCCGGAACCCAGCTGAAAATCAAACCCAACAAGGCCAGAATAAAACCGGCGGTTCCCAGTCCGTTCGTGCTTCTCCGCTCCTGCTGATTGATAATGATCGTCTGCCCTTCGACCTGATGTCTGCCGACTTCATTTCCATTCTGCTTCGTAATATTATCCATAAAATTTAAGATTGTATCGTCCGTACCCCGACGACTGGTAATAAAAAGAAAAGCGTGGCACCGAAGCCCATTTCAGAATCGCAGGTCGTAGGAGTACCTTTTGGCGTGAAATAAGCGACATCCCCACGCCTATATCCGCAGAATACGAATACGACGCGAGAAGATGTCTGCCTATTCTCCGCCAAAATGAATTTCCTACGTTCACGATTCGGGAACAGACTTACACTTTTCCGTGTGTATCAATATGTACGGCAAATATAGCGATCCTTTTCGAAATATACAATAGCGCATCGCGTCGGGAACTGCGACCGCAGAACAAGCGTGAAGCACGACGTAGAAACGAAATCCGGCCAAGACACGATCTCCCCGCTGCTAATCCCCGAACCGGACGGCAGCGGTTCTACGCATCCGCTCTTTCGGACCGCATTCAGTCCGGCCGTTGCCGAAAACAAAAATTTTCAGTACATTTGAGCGACAAAAAAATGCTTTCCATGTCCATTCCCCTCGCCGAACGACTGCGTCCCCGTACGCTCGATGAATATATCGGACAGGCCCACTTGGTCGGGCAGAACGGCGTATTCCGCAAGTTCCTCGAAACGGGCAATGTCCCCTCGTTCATCCTCTGGGGTCCGCCGGGCGTGGGAAAGACTACGCTGGCCAAGATCGTTGCCACGACTCTCAAACGCCCGTTCTACACCCTGTCGGCCGTCACGTCGGGCGTCAAGGAGGTGCGCGAGGTGTTGGAATCGGCCCGCAAGCAGAAATTCTTCGACTCCAAACCGCCGATCCTGTTCATCGACGAAATCCACCGCTTCAACAAGTCGCAGCAGGACTCGCTGCTGGGTGCTGTCGAGCAGGGCGTGGTGACGCTGATCGGAGCTACGACCGAAAATCCCTCGTTCGAGGTGATCTCACCGCTGTTGAGCCGCTGCCAGGTCTATATCCTCCAGCCGATGACCGACGGGGAACTGCAAACCCTTTTAGACCGGGCTCTGGCCACCGATCCGGAGCTCAAAACCCGGGAGATCGAGGTACAGGAAACCGAAGCGCTGTTCCGCTTTTCGGGCGGCGACGCCCGAAAGCTGCTCAACATTCTGGACATCATCACGGGCGCCGCAGACGGCAAAGTAACGATCACCAACCAATACGTCACCGACTGTCTGCAGCAGAACATCGCCCTCTACGACAAGAACGGCGAACAGCACTACGACGTGATCTCGGCCTTTATCAAATCGGTGCGGGGCAGCGATCCCAACGCAGCGATCTACTACCTGGCCCGCATGCTGGCCGGAGGCGAAGAGCCGCGCTTCATCGCCCGCCGGCTGGTGATCCTGGCCTCGGAAGACATCGGCCTGGCCAATCCCAACGCCCTGCTGCTGGCCAACGCCTGTTTCGACACGGTGCACAAGATCGGCATGCCCGAAGCCCGCATCACGCTGGCCGAAACCACGATCTACCTGGCCACCTCGCCCAAGAGCAACTCGGCCTACATGGCCATCAACCAGGCGCTCTCCTTCGTCGAACACGATACGACCAACCGGCCCGTACCCCTGCACCTGCGCAACGCCCCGACCAAGCTGATGGATCAGGCGGGGTACGGCAAAGGCTATAAATACGCCCACGACTACGGCGGATTCGCCGGGCTGGAGTTCATGCCCGAAACGCTCAAAGGCAAGAAATTCTACGAGCCGAACACCCGCAACGCCGCCGAAGCGAAGATCGCCGCATGCATCCGGGAGCTGTGGAAGGACAAATATAAATAACAGCCGGAGACACAACGCCTTCCGGCATTCCTGAAGCCGACTGCCGGACAGCCCCGAAAATACGATCGGACGACATCCCGTATTTCACCCCGGCGAACGGCAGCGACACAAGCGACCAAAATATACCGACAAACGGCAAAAGAGCACAGCGGGCAATCCCTGAATCATAAATCCCGAAACCGGGACGGAATCTATCCCCGGAAACATAAAGACTGCCGACATGTTGAAAACAGGCGCTATATTGAATTTCCTGGTCGCGGCGGGACACCTCGCCTGCCTACCTTGGCTCTATCCCGTACTGTCGATCTATCGCATCGACGGAATCATGGAAACGCTGGCCCTCCGCTACGGGGCCGCCATTCCTTATCTGCTGACCGTCGCCATTGCGTTCATCTTCGCCGTATTCGGCCTCTACGGACTTTCGGGCGCCGGGATCATCCGCCGGCTGCCGCTGCTCGAAACAGGTATTTACACCATTGCCACCCTCTTCCTGCTGCGGGCCGTCGCGGGCGTTGCGGAAATGGCCGTGACGGGCTGCGCTCTTCTTGCGGACAGTACGGCAGCCTTTGCTGCCGCCGTCGTCGGCACGCTCTACCTGCTGGGCGGGCGGCGTAAATTCGGCAGGCAGGAATCCGAATGAAACACAAACTTCGCCGGCAGTTTACCGAAGAATACAGAGAACAACAAAATAGCATGAAACGCATAGGACTCATATCCGACACCCACGGCACGTTCGACCAAACGCTCAAAACATTCCTCAAGGACGTGGACGAAATATGGCACGCCGGGGACATCGGCTCTCCGGAGGTCGCCGACCAGATCGCGGCGTTCAAACCCCTGCGGGCCGTCTATGGCAATATCGACGGAGGTATCATGCGACGCACCTACCGTGAATTTCTCTCCTTCGAGTGCGAAGGGGTGAGCGTCCTGATGACCCACATCGGCGGCTATCTCCGCCACTACACCCCGCAGGCCGTAGCGCGGATCCAATCGCTGCGCCCGAAAATCTTCATCGCGGGGCACTCCCACATTCTCAAGGTCATCTACGACCCCGTTTACGACCTGCTTCACCTCAACCCCGGCGCTGCCGGCTGCTACGGTTTCCACAAGGTGCGCAGCGCCCTGCGCTTCACCATCGACGGCACCGACATCCGCGACATGGAAATCGGCGAATGGCCTCGTCCCGGCGCTTGATAAAGGGACGAAATCGTTCAATATGCAATATTTTTATTTAACATAATATTATCTGGGATTCCGTCGTTATAAGTCTGTAATTTTAACAGGACAAAACGTACATTTTCGACAAGCGAGGAGAGAGCGACCGCGTTCGCTTTTCCGAACACGGAAAACTAAAAAAGGAATCCAAGATGCAAGCTAAAATCTCAAAAACGCTCGAGGCCATCATCGCCCGTACGGCATTCGAAACCTCGAAACGCGCTATTACCCACTCACTCAAGGATTTTCTCACCCTTGAGATTCTGCGGGAAGAAGGGTCCTTAGCGCATCAGATACTCACCTCCCGCCTCAAGGACTGGGAGATTCACCAAATATGCCTTCGCATCGAAAGCGAGATTCGGTCGGTATCGGCACCCGATTCATCGAGGCAGAATCCCGAAGAATTTTTCCCTTTATACACCAGAGAATTACAACGATTGTTCGCCCCGATGCACCATGTTTCGACGGCACACGCACTGCTGCACATCGTGAGCGACCCGCACACGATCACTTCGCAGGTGCTGGCCATGTACCATTTCGATGCACAGGCGATAGCGACCGAACTGCAAAAGATGACCCTGGAGGCCGATCAAACGACGCCTCCGGATACCAATTTTCGGCCGACACCCGAACTACGGTTCATCGGCCTGCGCGAACCTGTCCGGGACACTCCTCCTGCGGAACCTGCCTTGTTGGACAAATTCGGCACCGACCTTACGTACGAAGCTCGCAGAGGCCGCATCGATCCCGTCGTAGGACGCGAGCGGGAGATGGAACGCATCGTGCAGATCCTCTCGCGCCGCAAGAAGAACAACCCGATCCTGATCGGCGAAGCCGGCGTGGGCAAGAGCGCCATCGTCGAAGGGCTGGCCCTGCGGATGGCAGCGGACGAAGTTCCCGCCACCATCCGCGGCAAACGGCTCTATTCGCTCGACGTATCGTCGCTCCTGGCCGGGACCAAATACAGAGGTGAGTTCGAAGAACGGATGCAGCGACTTCTCGAAGAATTGCGCAGGAAGCAGGACTCGATCCTCTTCATCGACGAAATACACACCATCGCGGGCGCAGGTTCGACCCAGGGAAGCCTCGACACGGCCAACATTCTCAAACCCGCCCTGGCGCGGGGCGAATTGCAGGTCATCGGAGCCACGACGCTGGACGAATATCGCGAAGATATCGAGAGCGATCCCGCGCTGGAACGCCGCTTTCAGAAAATCCTCGTCGAACCCGCTTCGGAAGAGGAAACCCTGCAAATCCTGCACAACATCGCACCCCATTACGAACGGCACCACGGAGTGCGCTACTCGGACGAAGCATTGCGGGCCTGCGTCGCCCTGACCGGGCGCTACATTACCGACCGCAACTTTCCGGACAAGGCGATCGACGTGCTGGACGAAGCCGGGGCACGTATTCACCTGCAGGACAAAGGCAAAACCGAAAAACCGTCCCGAAAAACCGCATCCCGCGAACCGGTCGGCGCCGCAGCAGGAGCCAAAACGCCCAAAAACCGCTCCCGCAAAACGGCGGCAGCGGACACGACGACTGTCGGTGGCGCCGTATGGACTCTTCCGTCCGATCCCGGCCCGCCCGAAATCCGGGCCGAGCATATCGAGCAGGTTATTACCTCCATGACGGGAATCCCAGCCGAACGGCTCTCGGGCAGCGAAAGCGAACGTCTGCGCGGCCTTGCGGACTATCTTTCGGCCCGCGTCATCGGCCAATGCGAAGCCGTCGAAAAGATTTCGCGGTCGATCCAACGCTCCCGGGCGGGACTCAAGGACGAAGGGCGTCCGATCGGCGTCTTCATGTTCGTCGGACCGACGGGCGTGGGCAAAACCCTGCTGGCGAAAGAGCTCTCCAAATGGCTCTTCGACGAGAACAAGGGACTCATCCGTATCGACATGAGCGAATACAGCGAAAAACACAACGTCGCACGGTTGATCGGCTCCCCGCCGGGATATGTCGGCTACGGCGAAGGCGGACAGCTCACCGAAGCGGTACGCCGCCATCCCTATTCGGTCGTCCTGTTCGACGAAATCGAGAAAGCCCACCCCGAAGTCTTCAACACCCTGTTGCAGATCTTCGACGAGGGACACCTCACCGACGGTTCGGGGCGCAAGGTCGATTTCCGAAATACGGTAATCATTCTCACCTCCAACGTCGGATCGCGGGCCGCGGCAATACGCTCCACGCAGGTCGGGTACAGCACCTGTTCGAAATCGGACACCCAGCAGAAAGCCCCGCAGTCGGAATACCGCCGGGCGCTGGAAGAAACCTTCGCACCGGAGTTCCTGAACCGCATCGACGACATCGTCATCTTCCGCACGCTCGACCTCTCGGACGTGGAGCGGATCATCGACCTGGAACTCAAGGAGCTGCTCTCCCGTACCGACCGACTCGGCTACAAGGTCGAAATCACCGACGAGGCGAAGCGGACCCTTGCCGCCATCGGCTACCAGCGCAAATACGGCGTCCGCGCCCTACGCCGCACGCTGCTCGAACGCATCGAGGAACCTCTCTCGGGACTGATTATCGACGGCAAACTGCACAGCGGGGAGCGGGTGATCGTGGAACCCGACGGCGAAAAGGAGGTGATTCTCCGGGTCGCCTAACATAAATCCGCACCAGTGGCGGACGGTTTTCGAATCCCGGCCGAAGCAAATATCGGCCGGGATTTTCACGCCTCACCCACTCCTTCGACGAAGCGGTTTTCCAGAACCGACAACAACCCCGGCCCGACATAACGGAATAACCCCAAACAGACCTCCCGGCAGCAAGGCATTTGCATCGAAATCGGAAACAAACCCCATATATGTCCGTCCCGCATGCTTTCAATATCTGCCTGCAAAATCGGCCCCGACACCCGGTCGAAAGGTCCATACATCAGCCCCCGTCCCCCTTTCGAAACGGATGCGAAAGAGGGATAACCGATTATTTTCGTACCTTTGTCGTCTGATTCAAGAAATATGTACCGTTTTTCAACCTACAAACAACAATACAAAGCCAATCTGAAACTGGCCCTGCCCGTCGTGATGACCCAGTTGGGGCAGATCCTCGTACAGGTCGCCGACAACGTCATGGTCGGCCGTTACGGAGGCGACGACCCCACGCCGCTGGCCGCCACTTCGTTCGGCGGCTCGGTCTTCTTCATCCTCTTCATCGCCGGCGTCGGCATCGCATTGGGCCTCACGCCGCTGATCGGCGAACTCTACGCCCAGGGCGACCGACACAAATCGTCGCAATACCTGCAAAACGGCGTGATGTTCTACACATTGCTGGGATTCCTGGTCTGCGGCCTCCAACTGGCCGTCATCCCTTTGATGTACCACATGGGACAGCCCGTCGAAGTGGTCGATATGGCCATACCGTATTACAAGTTGCTGGCTTACAGCATGCCGTTCATCATGCTTTTCTTTACCTTCAAGCAGTTCCTCGAAGGCGTCGGAAACACCCGGGTCGAAATGGTCGTGGTGATTCTCTGCAACCTGATGAACGTCGGCTTGAACTGGATTTTCATCTACGGCCACCTCGGATTCGAAGAACTGGGTGCCACGGGTGCGGGGCTCGGCACCCTCGGATCGCGCATCGCCATGCCGATCATGATTATCGGCTATTTCTACAAAAAACAGAAATACCGCGCCTATCTTCAGGGATTCTCGCCCCGCAACTATTCGGTCAAAACGATCCGCACATTGCTGCGTATGGGCCTTCCAATCTCCCTGCAGATGTTTCTCGAAGCCTCGGCCTTCGTCGGCACCAGTATCATGATGGGCTGGCTGAGCAAGACGGCCATCAGCGCCAACCAGATCGCCATGACCCTGGGCAACTGCGCCTTCATGATCGTAACTTCGATCGGTGCCGCCACGACCATCCGCATCTCCCACTGCTACGGCGCCCGCAGCTTGAAGGAGCTGACTCTGGCGGCAAAGGCCTCCTACCACCTGGTCATCGCCTGGAACCTCTTCGCCGCCATCACGTTCATCTCGCTCTGTAACGTCATTCCGACTTTCTTCACCACCAACGCCGAAGTGATCGACCTGGCCTCGAAGCTGATCCTGCTGATCGCCGTTTACCAGTTGGCGGACGGCATCCAAAACGTTTCGGTCGGCATCCTGCGGGGTATTCAGGACGTGAAGATCATCATGCCGATCGCCTTCCTCTCGTACATCGTATTCAACCTGCCGGTGGGTTACCTGCTGGGCTTTACATTGGGAATGGGGGCACAGGGGCTGATCCTGGGCTTCACCGTCGGTCTTACGACGGCCGCCGTACTGCTGATCGTCCGCTACCGCCGCGACATCCGGCGCTGGAAGGCCGGCATCCGATAATCCGGGATCTCCGCTTCCCGGCAGCGACGCACGTCCGCCCGACGGGAATATGCCGGAGTCTCAGCCGAATAAATTTGGCATTGCTCCCGGATTTCACTATCTTTACCGAAATTTATGACTCCAATGGATAACACCAAACCATATACGAAAGCGCCCAAGCCAGAAATCGGTCGCGGCTGCACGTTCTACTACGCCCCCGAAGGGGTCGCAGCCAAGCCCTGCGAGGGGTGCTACAAACTGCACGAAACAGCCTGGCTGGAGCAATACCCGCCACACACGCCGACCGATATTTTCGAAGTGCGCTTCAAGAACACCCGGCGCTCCTACTATCAGAACGTCAATAATCTGCCGCTGGAACGGGGCGACATCGTCGCTGTGGAGGCTTCGCCGGGACACGACATCGGCATCGTTTCCCTGACGGGCGACATGGTAGCCCGCCAGATGCGCCGCGTGGGTTTTAACCCCTACAACGGCGAATTCAAGAAGATTTACCGCAAGGCCAAACCCTACGACATCGAACGCTGGCAGGAGGCCATCGCTCTGGAGCACGAAACGATGATCGCCGCACGCCAGATCGCCGCCGAAATGGGACTCAATATGAAGATCGGCGACGTGGAGTACCAGGGCGACAAGATCAAGGCGATCTTCTACTACATCGCCGACGAGCGCGTGGACTTCCGCGAGCTGATCAAGGTCTTCGCCGAGCGGTTTCACATCCGCATCGAAATGAAACAGATCGGCGCCCGGCAGGAAGCGGGACGCATCGGCGGCATCGGAGCCTGCGGCCGCGAGCTGTGTTGCGCATCGTGGATCTCGAACTTCTCGAGCGTGACGACCAACTCGGCCCGTATGCAGGAGATCTCCCTCAACCCCCAGAAACTGGCCGGACAGTGCTCGAAACTCAAGTGCTGCCTCGCCTACGAATACGATACCTACGTGGACGCCCGCAAGGAGTTTCCCCGTCTGCGGGAACCGCTCCAGGCTCTCGACGGCGAATATTACCTGGTCAAAACCGACATCCTGGCCGGTACCATGTCCTTCAGCAGCAGCAAGGATACGATGACCAACGTGGTGACGCTTCCCGTCGCCCGCGTCAAGGAGATCATCGCGCTGAACCGTGCCGGCAAGAAGGTCGATCAGCTGTCGGCGGAGCAACCACAACGGGAGAAGTTCGAAGAACCGACCTACCGCTCGGAGGAAGGCAGCATCACACGCTTCGACGGCAACGGCTCCAAACGCAAGGGCCGCAACCGGCGTCGCGGCGATCGGGCAGAAGAACGCGAAAACCGGAACAACAACGGTGCCCGCAACGAAAGCAGCACAGAAGAACCCC
>OBDN01000713.1_pt1 | contig 8810 bp, 6 predicted proteins | sample 1518141 | NCBI WGS metagenome assembly OBDN01 (sample SAMN01760937, study PRJEB22395) | human gut metagenome
AGGTCGGAAAGGCTGCCGTAAGCGCGGTTTTCCAGCCTGAGGTCATAGCTTTTGCCGCCGAGGGTGAACGCCAGCCGGTCGTTGGTGCTGTCCATGGTGAGCGGGATATGCGAGGAAGCCTTGCTGAGGGTGAGCGTTGACGGAACGTATACAGTATCGCCGTCAATGACCGCGCCGGATCTCCCGGCAAGGCTGCTTTTCTTCGCGTACTGCATCATATTGCCGGAGAAATTGCTGAACTCAACATCTTCGCCCTTAGCCTCAGATTTCAGCTTCAGGCTGCTGCCGTCCGCCGAAGCGGAGACAACATCTTTCAACTCCCTGTTTATTTTCCCGACAGCCTGTTCCGCCGTGGAACCCTTTGGTATCGTGACGGAGTAGGAGTTTTTCCTGCCGTCCTTGTCGGTAAGGTCGAAGGTGAGCGTGGTGTCCCGCAGCGAAGTTCCCGCTTCGGTGAACTGGGTGAGAACGTTGTTCAGCGTGCTGTAGGCGGGGGTGTGATGAGTGTGTTCGCTTCCGAGTTCGCTTTCATGACCGGGATCCCTGTAGGTAGTGCCTGGGGTGCTGCTGGGGGAAGCGTTTCCGTATGAAAGCAGCTTGTCCGACTGCTGCTGCGTGGAAGAAACGTACCCGTCCTTATACTCCACCGCAGGAATGGACTCGCCCGCCGTGCGGTTTACCGTGCTCTTTCCGGAGGGGTCGGTGTTGGTGTAGGATACCAGGGTCTGCTCCTGGTCGGAGGGGCGGGAGCCGTCTATGTTGTCGTAGTAATTCGTGCCGTCTACAAGATATCTGTTCGCGGGGCTTTTCGTTATATCCTTATAGGACTGTATGCCGGTTATCTCCCAGCCGTCAGAGCCGTTAGCGCTGACGGAAAGCGTGTCGCCGACAGTGAAATACAGCTTGTCCTTAAGCTGCGGATAATTCGCGGCGAGCAGGTCGTTGAGCTTCGTCTGGAGCTGCGAGCGGGAATAGGTCCCCGCGGGTATGTCGAAAGTCAGGTCGCCGCCGGCAATGGTTCCGGCCGGGTCGGTGGTTATCTTGAACGCGAGGGTGTTCATGTTTTGGGGTATGACTATGCCTGCGTCAAGCTTCTTGCAGCACTTCAGCGAAGCGGGAGTGTATTCCGAGCGCTCCTTTCCGGGTTTCAGCACAGACAGCGCCGCGTTGTCGAAGAGGTCGTACGCCATATAGCCGCTCGGTACGTCCGTCTTGTCCAGCTTCACACGGCACTCGCTGCCGTACTGGAGCGTGCTGAGCCTGAGCGCGCCGTTCACCGTTTTGACCTCTATAGGACAGCCGTACTCCGCGAGCTTCCCGCGTATGCGGTCGGCGATGGCGTCCGCGCTGGAGTAGGTGCGGAGATCCTCGCCCGGGTCGAGCAGGTCAATGCGCAGCTTCTCCTGATGGGGTTTTCCGTCGCTGTCGTACCAGCCTGCGTCAAGTACGAAATAGTCGTTCCTGCCGCGCTCTATCTCCTGCCCCGCCGGGATCTGCCGCGTTCCGGTCAGCACCGCTTCGCTGTTCACAAGGTCGCTGTATTTGCAGATATCGTATATGGGCGAGCTGATGTGGTCTATCATCAGGAAGTTGCCGGAAAGTCCGGTCATGGTCATATCGCTCTTTATTCCGATGACGTTTCTGCCGTTTACCGTCTCCGCGACTGCTTCCATCTTGCAGGGGAGCCCGGCGTTCTGGAATTTCTCGTTCATCTTCGCGACAAGCTCATCGCGGGTATACTTTCCCGGATCTATCTTTATGGAATATTTCGTGTCGTCGGTATTGCCCAGCCGGAACTCGATAACGTCATTCTTGCCCGGCTTTATATCCAGCCTGTTGCCCGGGTCCCCGAAATTAGTAACGCCAAGCAGGTAGCCGTTGGAATTGCCCGTGACCTTATCATAGAACAGCGACGCGCCGTTTCCGGCTATGTAGTTTATCTTCCCGCCCTCGCACTGCATGGTGAGCTGCTTGTCCTCGTTGACGCCGACTATGAGCGAAAGATCCTGCTCCCACAGTTCGTCGTCTATCTTGTCGGCGATCTCCTCGACCGTGTAGGTCCCCGCGGGGATATTGACCGTGCGTTCATAGTCCGCGCCGTCCTTGCTGACGCCGATTATAAGCGGGGAGTTTGTGCCGTCTATAGTGACCCAGCCCTCGTGGGTAAGGCTTCCCGCGTCCTTTTCGTATTCCGGGAGGTGCTTTTCGAACAGGGGTATGCCGTTGAACTCCGCAGAATCCGTGATCTGATCCATCTCGTCGATGAGCTGCTGATATTCGAGGTCGATCGCCTCGCGGTCGAGGCGGCTCAGGGTGTCGTTTGAAGCCTCCACGGCAAGCTCCTTCATGCGGTGGAGCATATCGTGTAGCTCCTGCGCGCAGCCGTCCACGGTGTCGAGGTAGCTGATTCCATCGTTTATGTTGCGCTGACCCTGCCGCAGACCGCGGTCGATGGCGCGGAGCTTCTCGGAAATCGCAAGCCCTGCCGCGTCGTCGGCGGCGGAGTTCACGCGGTACCCGGAGCTGAGCCGCCTTGAAGCCTGCGCCAGCTTTGACTGCGCTTCGCTCATGCGGTTTGCAGTTATCATTCCATCGTTGTCTATGAATTTCACTTTACGTTCCCCCCGGCAGTTTCAAATATAATTACCATTTTAATTATATTACATTCTGTTCTGGTTGTCAAGCGGTGAATGCAGAAATCCATACAGCGCAGAGTTGTCACAGAACAACATGCCCCGTATATTCCGGCAGCTATAAAATATGAAACGCCGGTCTTGCAGAACAGGCGTTTTTTCCCGACTATGACAGCCTGACCGAAAATGACACTGAGCATTCAAAGCCTGAAAGCCAAAACGTGCGAATCAACATCCCCAGCCGGAAAAAGGCTTGTATAATCTTACCGGTTCGAGGACGGCAGAGAACTGTTCTGCGGTGCGGGCAGGATCCTCAGGACGATCGCAGGGACAGCCCGACGGGCGACGAATGCGAGATCATCTCACCTATGGAGTGTGGCTCTATTTGAAGAACGGCAGTCAGGAGGACTGGTGGAGCAGCGGTCTGATATTCTTCGATGATATCGCTGTGCTTGTTACGGATGATATAAACACCGACCTCGACGATTTCGTCATTGAAGAGGCAGGACTCACAGTATGGCCTAATATGGTGGAACTCTCCAACGGCAAGGGTCAGGCGGTCAGAGAAACTATCCGCAGGCGGTTTGCCGACCGGCTGCAGCTCGTCGTAGTTCGTCAGCGTTAAAATGCTGAGCTGCGGGGGCGCTTCGATCGTTATGTCGTTTGTTAAAACGAGGTGGTTCAGCACCGTGCGGGTCTGTTGGAGCGTTCGCTGATTGATTGCAGACAGTTCTTTTACAGTCGTGCAGCACTGCCCGCGCTTTATTTCGCGGTTCATGTACATGGCATCATCCCACGCGGCGAGATACTTGGCAGTATAAGCGGAATAAAGAAAAGGCTGCGTTCCGAAAAAGAAGGGGAGCAGCCTTTTTTGTGGTATAGGAAAAACTGAAGATGCTGGTAAGAAAATAAACAGTATCCCCGGGGCTAGCGCGCCGGGGATTCACTATAGAATAAAAAGCGGCGTGCACGGATACACGCCGCATTGTTCTGCTGGTTAGCTTGTTAGCGTAAAAATTAACTTCTTTCTGTTACAATATAATTGTCGGTAAATCCACAGCAACAGCCTTTTTATCTTGTGCATGTAAATTCAGGCACATGTGTGTCAAATGAAACAGAATCTATGACCTCGCCGGTCGTATTATCAACTACAACTATATTGAAACCACGCATGTTCTTGGAATACTCTTTCCCGGATACATTTATCGACGATTTATCGCCTGAATGCAAAGTCTGGCTGGTTACGGAAATATTCATGTCATTGAGCATGCCGTGGTATTCAGTATTGCCATCGGCATTGTCGCCGTTTCCAATATTCTGCGCGACAACGGTTTTGCCGTCTATCACGCCGACAAAGCTGTGGTATTCGTGCTCTAAAAGCGTATCGGCATTATCGAATCCGAGAGCTTTCAGCAGATCCGCCTGTTCCTGAGTAAGAGAATATCCCTGGATGTCCCTGACGGATAAAATTGCCGTATATCCGTTCAACTCCTTCAGCTTGAAGAGATATTCATCAAAATTTGTTGTTTTGGAAAGACGAACTTCTTTTGATTTTCTGCTGTATTTCTCAAACATCTCCTCATATACATGGTATTTCTTATCTCCTTGATGATTAGCAAATCCAAATTGCTGCTGTAACTTATCAGCGACATATTTAGACACCTTTTCGGCTCCACAGTTGTTAGTGTGCATGGGATCGATAAAATCCATTGAATAGTCTAATCCAATAGATTCAGCCTCAAGGTTTAAATCCCACATCTCATATCCACGGTTCGTTATAATGCGCTTGGCATAGTTGTACATAGCGAATTTATCTTCTGAAAGGCAATTCGGGGTACAGGTAAAAATGACCTTTTTTCCCAGAGCGTCGCAAAAGTCCAAAAAATCAGACAAATAATGCTGTGTTTCCTCAGAAATAGGTATTTCGGGGGCGTCAAACCGAGCTTTTATTTCTTTGTAATTAAACGGCGAAACTCCATATTTCACAAAATAACCCAAGAAACTGTTTTTATCTTCAACAAAATCAGCTTCCGATAAATCATTCCATCTGTTATGGTATTTGTAAAATGAGAAATAGAACTCATTAAGGTCAACACCACTCTTATCGTAGTATCTCACCCAATCGGAGGTCATTGTTTGTATTGCTTTGACTTTATTATCAGACCAAGCCATATTATCTGTAACTCTTCTGATTGACTCCTCCCAAATGCAGTTATAGGCAAGCTGCCTGATATCCACAAGGTATACTTCGGGATCTTGAGTTTTTTCAATTTCTGTAATTAGAAATCTTGTGGCATTAAATGGAAGATTACCGAAAGCCATTGGATATAAAGCTATTCCATTTTCTTTATACATGACAGGGGCAATGGCGAATTCTTGGACAGAACTGCTTCCGATCCATACTGCGTCAAGGATATCTGACGGCAGACTATAGAACTGACTAAACTCAGCGCGAGAGTGCACATCGTCTTGATAATTCAACACCGTGTTTATTCTCAATGCAGAAACAGCAAAAAGCGCAAGAAAAATTATCAGACTAATTATTCTTTTTGCTATATTCACTTTTTATCCCTCCATTTATTTAGGTCACCTCTAAAAACCTTGTTTGAGTGAAAATGTGTATAGCACACCGACTGCTTCTTCAAACCTCCTCGTAAGGCATACAGCCTTACTTCGTCGGCTTTCATCGCATTCGGCGCACTCTACCCATTTTCCCTCTTCAAACCGGTTTTTAGAGGTTCCCTTTAGAAATTCAAATACATAAAAGCGGATGCGTCATATCCAGAACCATATATTCCAAAAATAAGTACTGCAAAAATTCCGGCAAGATAGCATATCCACTGGAAAATGATATTCTGCTGGGATATCCTTTCGCGGACATTTATACCGTTTTCGTTGGCGATGCTGACCGCAAGAAGAATCAGCATTGAAAGGATCAGCACATTCCAGTTTGCAGCGTCTAGACCGAGCGTCATAAGTGTTCCATCTGTAAATACCCAAGGATTATAAACTGTGAACATGCTCTTTATCATATTAAATGCTGCCATCAGTCCGTTTCCTCTGAACAGGACGTAACCAACGAGCACGATCAGAAAGGTTCTAACTATCTGGAACAGTTTATAGCTAAAGCAGTCCGTCTTTATTCTCAGCAGCTTTGTGAGTTTTTCATAGACCGGCGCGAGGAGCGAGGACGCAATGATGATCATTCCGTAGTAGATACCCCACGCAGCATAGTGCCAGTCAGCGCCATGCCATATGCCGGTTATTAACCACACCACAGCCAGTCCGGCTATAGTCGGAAGATTTGTCTTTACAAACTTGGGGAGCTTTTTGCTCTTGGCAACTTTCTGGAAAAGCTTTGTCCTGATGATCGGGTAAAACAGGTAGTCCCTGAACCATGTTCCGAGGGTAATATGCCATCTGCGCCAGAATTCGGCAGTGGATTTTGAAAAATATGGCGTGCGGAAGTTTTCAGACAGCCTGATACCCAGGGCTTCACCTGCGCCAAGCGCAATATCCATGTATCCGGAGAAATCCGCATAAAGCTGAACGGCATAGAGGAATACCGCGACCCAAATAACTGCACCGCCATATGGTTTCCAGTTGTCAAATACCGTGTTTACAAGGAACGCGGCTCTGTCCGCTATCACCATCTTCTTGAAGAAGCCCCACAGCATTCTCACAAGCCCGGATTTCAGCCTGTCGTAGTCAAACTTGCAGGGCTCAAAAAGCTGCGGCGCGAGGTCGTTGTATCTGCCGATGGGCCCCTGCATGATCTGGGGAAAGAATAAAATAAACAGCGCATATTTCATCGGATTTTTCTGCGGCTCATACATTCCGCGGTATACATCGATGAGATACCCCGTAGATTGGAAAGTGTAAAAGGAAATTCCAAGAGGAACGATAATATCAAGCGCGGTAAATGTACCTCCTGTAATGGCTGAAACGCTCTCCCCCACAAAATTGAAATACTTTGTGAAGGCGAGCATTCCCACATTGAGGATAATTCCTGCCGCGCAGAATATTTTCTTGTTTCTCGTGCAGCGCTTATTGTAGGCTTTCTTTTCGTCCTTTGTAAGTTCGTTTTTCTGAAAATAGCTTGCCTTACGGGAATCCAAGTACCCGATCATTCTGGACGAAGCATATATAACGGCGACAGACGACAGAATATACGGCAAAAAATGCGGCGACGCCTTAGTGTAGAAATAAAAGCTGGCCGCTAACAGCCATATCCATCTTAAATTTGGAAAGATCAGATAATACCCTATCAGCACGATAAGGAAAAAAGCGATGAACTCAAACGATGTAAATATCATTACCTGTATAACACCTCAATACCAGCCAGATCATCAGGATTTATGCAGATACAGTTATATCTGTTCCTCTATTGCGTCGATCATATCTCCTACGTTCTTCATGGAAACGACCGTTTTCATGTCGAAGGAAACGTCAAACTCATCTTCGACCGCCGATATAAGTGTAATGTGAATCAGGCTGTCCCATTCTTCGATATCATTTGCATTGGTCTGTTCAGTCACAACGATATCGTTATTGTCAAAGACATCGTGGAATACTTCGTTGAGTTTCTCTAAAATTTCAGTTCTGTTCATTGTTTGTTACCACCTTAATTACTTTATTTTTGTTTTCGTAGTTATCAATTTCAAGTTCCCATTCAGAATCGCCGTTTTCCTGTTCACTGATTTTCGTGAAACCAAGGGCGCCGTAAAATTCCCTGACCATGCTGTTTTTGGGAGTCTTGAAATAATAGCCTTTAAGTGTTTTTATGCCCTGTTTCTTTGCCTGTTCAACAAGGCTGTCGAGCATGGCTAGCTCCATGCCGCGCTTGAGCACACGGCAGCTCATCAGCCAGAGTTCGATATGAAGGACTGTGCCTTCTTTTCGTCCCAGGACGACGGTGATCACACCGTTGTCGCCGTACTTATCCTCCAGCTTTCCATACAGACGAACGTATCTGTCGTCTGCCATGACCGCTTCCATTTCAGCCTGTGTAAACCGCTTTGTCGTGAGGTTGAACTGATTTGATTTGTTGGTAAGCTGTGCGATACGCTGGATATACACATCATCAAAATCCTTGATAACTGCCGTCATGTTCAGCGAAAGCAGGTAATCCGTATAATTCGTGAATGTGCTTTCCAGCTTAGCGCGTTCAACATTCGCCTTATACATTTCATTTCGCTTTATATCATCTTCGGAAAGGTTAGTTACCTCGAAATACCCGTTCCTGTCGATATTTGTGATATATTGTTCCACCTTACCGATTTCCGGTACAGCGGTGCCGGGAACATTTTCACGCACGATCCCTCTCTCTGCGGGATTATCGTCAACAAAGACAAGGCTGTCAGGGAGAATATTCAGCTCCCTGGCGATCTGCATTACATTTTCATCTTTATTGAGCCAGTTCGCCTTAATGATTATGAAGTCGTCGGGCTTCAATGTCGCGGCAGGGTGGTTCAGACCGGCGATAGCGTTCTCGTGGTCGTTCTTTGAGCATACGTTGAGCATTACGCCAAGCTGTTTGTGGTCAAGAAGGTACTTCTGGAACTCGCTGAACACCTGCCCCATCGACGTTTCATGACCTATTTCGATGCCCTCGACGCCGTCATCACCGACAACACCGCCCCAGAGCGTGTTGTCAAGGTCGAGAACGAACGCCTTTTTGTTCTTGCCCAGCAGCGACTTTATGATATTCGCAAGATTGAGCGAGAACTGCGGAATGGCATTCAGATCCAGAATATATTTATACATGTGCCACACAAAAGGATCTGCCCATTTTGACAGTCCGTAGTCGGCAGACAGGTAGTTTATATCGTTTATGAAGAAATTCTTGTTTTTCTGTGCGTATTCATAGAATTTCATGTTCAGGGAAGCCGCGAAGTTGATCGAACCATGCAGGTCTGAAGCTTCCTTGTTGCCCATCAGACGATAGAAGGGCATTTCAAAGTTGTTTTGAATTATGACCGCTCCGAATTTGCTGAACAGCTTTTCCCACATTACACGGAAATGCTCATACTGCCTGTCGAGCTTATCGCTGATTGCTGCCGCGTCATCGGAAATAACAGGAAGCTCTGTGATGTTCCTGAACGATGTATGTATAAAGATTATTTCCGGCTTGAACTCGTCAAGCTCCGGATTGTCGAACATCGCGTCCTGCAATCA